>ERZ780150.375-NODE-375-length-41451-cov-24.954295_pt1 | contig 41451 bp, 38 predicted proteins | sample MGYA00511019_ERZ780150 | MGnify/ENA primary metagenome ERZ780150 (study PRJEB29588, sample SAMEA2151633) | human gut metagenome | biome: human gut; feature: human-associated habitat; material: faeces | place: Denmark | collected 2008/2010 ...
TAGCATATCTTTTGGAAGAACAAAATACTTTATGTACGCCGCCCGCAGGCGGCAAAGATCAGTCCGGGGGAAATTCCAACTCGCCAAACTCCGCATCGGTCAACAGTTTCAGCTTTTCGATAACACCTTCCGACAACTCCCGCAGGGCGGTTTCATCGGGCATCAGGTAGCACTGCATCAGCCGCAGTTCGTGAATAAGTCCCATCCGGGTGCCGGTGTTGTAGAGCATCATCAGCATGAGTTCTTCATGGTTAAAGTTCATGCGCATCCCTCGCTTTCCGGCAGACGGTGGGATTGCACTCCGGGGCATCGCACTTTTCTTTGAGATTCATCAGAACCGAAGCACGTTCCGGCTTTTTATCCAGAAACCCCTGTAAATCTTTGAAGCCGATGCTGTCCACATAATGCACAGACACCTCGCCATTGCGTTTGAGTGCGATCACATCGCTAACCGACAGACTGTGTCCCTCAAAATCTTGCGGACGGGAGAGGTTAAACACCTGAAACAGTTCTTCCAAAACCTCGTTGCTCGGAACATCCTGCCACATGGCGGGCAGATCAGCATAGTAGGTGACCTCGTAATGCTCCGGGTCGGGCGTTTTGCCTCGACGATTCAACTCCCGCATAGAAGCAAATCTTTCATCGAAGATTTTTTCGTCATGCCGCAGCTGCATCACCATATAAACATCGCACCCTGCGTTCAGAAACTTCTGCGGGATGTCCGTCATGGGTTCACCGTCAAAATTCTGGTTCCATTTTTGCTGCATCGTCCACCTCACAGTTCCGGCGCAGAACGTGCAGAGGATTTTGGCGCAGACGTATCACTTGCCAGTTCTGCCAGCTTTTCCAGTGTGGAAGAGCGATGGTCTGCACTCAGTTCCTCGGCTTCCGCAACTTTATCCATGACTGCATCGTAGTCCTGCAGTAGCCGCCGGCCCTTTTCCATGTGGTGTGCTTCCAGAATCTGCTCACGGGCTTCCTGAATGGTCAGTTCCGGTGCATCCAGCTGCCCGCCGTCCATCACAGAATAATCGCTGTGGTAAATGGTGTAGTCCCAGCCATCCTCACAGGACTGGATAGCAAGATAGCCCTTGCCGCCCAGTTCCCATGCAGCCTGCTCGTCTTGTGTCTGAATTTCCGGGTAGAAGTCGGCATGGTTCCGTTCCATGACCTCGGCAAACTGGCAGATGTGGAACACATTGCCCAGACCGCCCATGTCAAAGTGATAATCATCCAGATGTTCCAGCCGTGCCGTAAAGCTGCGCCCATCCGGGTAATCCACCTGTACAACTCCGCCATCGGGAATGCGGTAGAGGTCGTCATAGTGGCTGTTGATGAGACGAATATCCTTCGGCAGCGTTTCCGGCTCCCAGATGCGCCGCCTGCCGATGCCCGCCTGCGGGATGTTTTCGAGGATCTTTACGCTTTCCTGTTGGATGACCTTGCGGTCATCGTCCGAAAGTTCAAACAGATACCAGTTCCGGGCAGCAGGAATGGCGTTCCTGCCATCGGGCGGCAGGTTCTTTTCGGAAATCTGCCCGCTTTCCAGCGGCTCGCCGGTCACCTTATTGTAGGTGGCAAAGCCGACTCCTGCACCGTTTTCCCGGAGGTGGAGATAGCGTTCATCGTTGATAAGGTAGACCGCTTCTTTTCGTTGCTCCATCAGCACCCACCTTCAAATTCCAGCGAAAACTTGCTGCGGCCATCGGCTTCACAGGACAGCAGCACGATAGCATTGTAGGTCTTGCCCTTGGCGCTCTTGCAGTCCTTCAGGCGCACACGACCGTCCCGAAGCAGCTTGTCTGCCACATGAGCGTCCATGCGTTTGCCGAGCCGTTTCAGAAAAGCGTTATCCTTCCACAGCACGAAACGGCACTCCCGGTTCTCGCAGAACCAGCCCTTTTCACGCTCCACGACAGGCTTACCGCAGTTCGGGCAGACACCAATAATTTTGTTTTTCATAAGTGCATTCGCTCCCTTCGCAGCCTCGGTGGTCGTTACCAGCGAGGAGATCATCTCTTTAATTTCAGTCATAAATTCACTCGGTTCCATTTCGCTGCGTTCGATTTGCAGCAGTTTTGTTTCCCAATCGGCGGTCATTTCCGGGGATTGGATTTTTTCGGGCATCACGGTAATGAGGGCTTTTCCCTTATCCGTGGGCAGTAACACCTTGGTTTTCTTGCTGCCTTTGCGCTCCAGAAAGCCCTTCTGTACCAATTTCTCAATGGTTGCGGCTCTAGTCGCCGGAGTGCCGATGCCCTGACGCTCCACGCCCTCCGGCATACTGTCTGCACCCGCTGCCTGCATAGCTGACAGGAGAGTATCTTCCGTGTAGGGTTTCGGCGGGGACGTTTGACCCTCTTTCAGTTCGGCACCGGCAACGCTGCACTGGCTCTGCTCCTTCACATCCGGCAGAACAACCGCTTCTTTCTGCTTGCCAAGCAGATCCCCCAGCATTTTCCGTTCCACAGTTTTCCATCCCTCGGACAGCACCACCTTGCCCTTTGCGGAGAACTCCTCCCCGGCGCAGATGGTGGTGAGTGTGGTTTCCGCATAGCGGTGCGGCTCACCTACGGCACAGAGCAGCCGTGCGGCAATCAGCCGCAGGACGTTCCGCTCCCCGGCAGGGAGGGCGGCAAGGTCTGCGTTTGCCATGCTTTTCGTGGGCAGCAGCGCATGATGGTCGGTGACCTTGCTGCCGTTGATGACTTGCTGCACATGGATGGGAAGCGGCTCTTCCACAGCAAACGCCTTGCCCGTATCCGTCACCAGCCCCGGCAGGGATGCCGCCATATCTTCCGTCAAAAATCGGCTGTCCGTGCGGGGGTAGGTGATGAGACGTTTTTCGTAAAGACTTTGGGCATAATCCAAGGTCTGCTGTGCCGTAAATCCCAGCAGACGGTTTGCATCCCGCTGCAATGCGGTAAGGTCATAGAGTTGCGGCGGGCTTTCGGATTTTTCCTTGCGCTCCATCTTCTGCACCGTGACACGCTTCTCCTTTCGGCATTTGGAAAGCAACAGTTCCGCATCCGCTTTCTGTGCAAACCGCTTGCTGGATGCGGTGCCGCCGTCTGCAAGGGTCAGGGAAACCGTGTAGAATTTCTCTGGCACAAAGGCAGCGATGGCGGCTTCCTGCAGTACCGTCATAGCAAGCACCGGGGTCATAACACGCCCCACTGCCAAGGGCTGGTTGTACAGACACGAAAAAAGCCGGGACGCATTGATACCGACCATCCAGTCGGCTCGCTCCCGGCATAAAGCCGCCTCATATAAGGCATCATATTCTGTTCCCGGTCTGAGCTTCTGAAAGCCTTCCCGGATAGCACTGTCCTCCATTGATGAAATCCAAAGCCGTTCCACCGGCTTTTTGCAGCCGCACTGATGGTAAACCAGTCGGAAAATCAGTTCGCCCTCACGCCCTGCATCTGTAGGATAGTTCTCGGAGGTGACTTTTCTGACTTTGTTACTCGATGGCATCCAATGGGCCGATAAAGCGGTAGAAAATCTGGATTTTCTGGACGTATTCGCCATCGACCTTTTCCGCTCTGGATACCAGAATCTTGTCAATCAGCTGATGCAGAATCTTATAGTTCAGTTCGGTGATACCAGCGTACTTGCTGACTTCATCAATAAAATCCTGAATCTTGTCCAGCTGATCGTGTTCAGCACGGCCTTCCCGCTCGTACTGCTCAATCTTCTCGGTCAGTTCAGCCTGTTCTTTGTCGTAGCGATCTGCAAGCATTTGAAAACGTTTCTCCGGGATAAGTCCCTTTGATACGTCCTCATAAAGTTTTGCATACAGGTCTTCGATTTCTGCGATTCGTGCTTTACACTGCTTCAAATCCCGTTTGTGCTGCGCCCGGTCAGAGGACACCCGGAGGTGCATCTGATTTGCAATCTTCTTCACAAGGGCTTCCCGATTGCTCACAGCGGCCTTTGCGTGTGCCTGAATGTCCGCAAAGACAGCTTCATGCAGAACACGGGCTTCCAAATTATGCGAGTCACAGGCTTTCGCACCATATTTCCGATAAGTGCTGCAACAATAAAAGGTCTGATCCAGAACACTGTTACGTTTGCGCCTGTGCTCGACCTTGACTAACATCGTTCTGCCGCAGTCTGCACAGCGGACGATGCCTTTGAAGATATTGTCGTAGTCGGTCTTATCGCACATAAAACTACTGGAACGGCTGTAAAGGATTCGCTGCACGTTCTCCCAACGGTCTTGTGGGATGATTGCTTCATGTGTATTCGGAACGATAGCACGTTCTTCAAAAGGAATATAACGCCGCTTTTTGGATTTCATGGACACGGTGGGCTTGGCTTCATAGATGATGTGTCCGGCGTAGACTGGGCTGTGCAGAACCTGACTGATATAGGCACTGTCCCAATCATACATCTTTTCATCATCAATAAAGCGGCCAAACATCTCTTTCTTGTAGTAACACGGCTTCAAGACTTTTTCATCGTGGAGCCGCTTGGCGATGCGGTGAAGCCCCAGCCCTTCCTCTGCCATTGAATAGATATACTCAACAACGGGGGCGGTGTTCGGGTCGATCACAAGGTGATTGTGGTCGGCAGGGTCTTTCTGGTAGCCAAACGGTGCGCCGCTGGAGATATACTTTCCGCTTTTCTTGCGTGTCCGAAGGGCACTCTTGATTTTTCGGGAAGTGTCTTTGGCGTACATTTCATTGATGATGTTTCTGAACGGAGCAATATCCATCTGGGATTGCTCGTTGGAATCATAACCATCGTTGATTGCAATATAGCGGACACCGTGTTCAGGAAAGAAGATTTCCATATACGTTCCGGTTTCGATGTGGTTGCGTCCAAGTCGGGACTGGTCTTTGGTAATGACTGTTGCCACCTTTCCTTCCCGGATATCATCCAGAAGTTCCTGAAAGGCAGGGCGGTCAGAGTTCGTACCGCTGTAACCATCATCGACATAGTACTGGCAATTCCCGAAACCGTTGCGTGTGGCATACTCCATAAGCATCGCCTTTTGAGTGCGGATGCTCAGGCTTTCGCTGTTTGAACCGTCATCTTTTGACAGTCGGCAGTATAAAGCAGTTACTTTTTTGTCCTTTTCCATGTGTACCTCCATAATGGAAAAGAGACCTCATCAATCACATTGTAGCGGATGCTGCGTGACGATGCAAGCCCTTTTCCGCAGTAAAACGTCCAATTAGCCAGCGGCGAGATACGATTCGGCAGTTTTACGAATTTCTTCTTCCACAAGCCGCTGAAAAAGCGTATTCATCGGCACATTGCCGATATAATGGCGTTCCACGATCAGGCGCACGGACTTCGGACTTCTCGGCGCACGTTTGCGTGTGGTGGGCTTCTTCTCAGATTTTTCTTTGTTCAAGGGCAGACCTCCTCATTCATGTGGTGCAAATACGGAAAGGAATGGATGGATTCTATTCGTTTTTCTCTTTTTGTTTTATTACGTTGGTTAGGTGAAAGTTTTCTTCGATACAGTCTTAAAGGCTGCTATACTGCATAGGAAAAATATCTTTTGCAGATGCCATTAAGAATCTGCATCACAGAATCGTGATTTTGGCGGTTCTTGAATCGTGAAAAACGCAGAACTATTCAACATTTGGAATTTTCACAAAGATGTGATTGGGCGAAGAAAACCGCGTTCGTCTGCGCTCAATCAATCCCGCAGCGTCCAATTCCTTAAGCGCACTGGAAACACTGACAGTGCTGCGCCCTAGCTGCTCAGCCAAAGAGCAAATCGTAAAAATGACAAATACGAATCCACGTTCATCTATCCAGAGATTTTTCTGCGAGAGTGTGGCACGGTCGAGTAGCAACACATAAGTCATTTTTGCAGTCTGACTCAGGTCAAGTTCCAAAAGGAAGCGTGGGTATGGGAGAAACGGCGGCAGCGGAGTTTGCGTGGTAAGATATTCTGAAATGTTGATCACCTCCAGCTGAAGCAGAAATCAGGAACAAAGAGTATGTAACGAGAATTGGAGGGTTCCAATTCTCCAGTCGCAGAAAAGCACGAAACAAGTGCTCAACTGCGTTAATAAGTTAAGGTCTCCCATATTGGTCCTCGACTTCCCTAGGAGTGGGGAATCGTCCGGCGGCGGGCTTGCACCGCACCATTGGCATTTCAGCCACCCCGTCTTCGTTATGACCGGGCTGCGAGTTACAGAAGTACCTTTTGTGAAGTACCGGACGATTGAACTATTCACTTGTCAAGGAACATATGGAAGATTTCTGGACTTTGACGGACGAAAAACATCCTTCTACTTGGTAGCCGATGAAAAAGGCCATTTCGTAGCATTGCAAGCAATTTTGTAAACAAAACGTCATAATAGTCCGAGAATGGTCTTGAAAAAGATGCCCTACACTTGGTAGGCATCGAGAACGCCTGTTTCGTAGCATTGGTGAGAAACTTGTAATTGAATTGTAATTCTTGAGACCAAATCTCCGCTTTTGAAAAAATCCTCTCAATAGGTAGGCAACGAAAACAGCCCAAAGACAACCATCTTTTTGAGAATTAACAAAAAGGTCACAAATGACCGGCTTTCAAAGAGGCGCTTCTACTATTAACAGAAAAAGTGGCCTAAAATGGGGGGTGTTGGAGAAAATTTCTGCCTTAAAAGTACGCCTCTACTCACTAGCCAGCGAGAATAGCCAAAAGCCAGCAAAAAACAAATGAATTATGTACTTCTGCCACTGATTGCAACGGCATATCGGTGACAGAAAGATCGTTTAGAGCGATTCTTCGCGGTTTGGGGTGGTAGAAATCGTTTTGTAGTTGGACTTTTTCTGCTGAAGCTGCTCCAGCTGTTTCAGCACCGATTCCTTCTCCGGGGGCTTGCCGCCCGGTGTGGAAAGCTGCTGCTTATTCAGCACCATGTCGATATACTTGCGGATATTTTTCAGGGCAGAGACATCCGGCTGCAAGGTTTCCAGTTTGGTACGCAGTTCTGCGCTGCCGGATTGCAGCGCAGAAAATTCGGCATCCAATGCCGAAAAATCTACCGCTGTGCTGCCGTTCAGTTTCATCAGAGTGCGGACAGCTTTATTAAAGGTGTCCAGCTCCTCTTTGTGCTGGGCGGCATAAGCGTCCTTGGTCAACTTGAAGTTCTTCTTGATAAAGGTGTCGTGGATGGGCTTCAGCTTGGCATGGGCGGCGGCAGCATCCTTGATCTGGGCGATTGCCCGCATACGGTTTTCGTTCTGCTTCAACTGCCTACGGAGAGGGGCGGCGGTCTGGTTCAGGTTAGAAATTGCGGTATCCAGATCCTCGATGGTGTTCAGAGAATGGGCTTTCAGGTAGTCCACCGCCTGTTTGACTTCCTCAAAGTCTCGGACAGTGCATTTCAGTTTTGCCTTGCCAGACCAATCGCTGCGCTGCTCGTTGCGGAGGTTGAAGTAATCCACCAGCAGGTCGGACAGCATTGGCTCCTTGGCTTGTTCCAGTGCATCCAAAAGAATCTGCTTCTTTTCATTCAGGTCTGCGATCCAGCGTTGCAGCCCACGAATCGCACTGCGGATGGACTGCATCAGGCTATTGGCGGCGCGAATATCCCGGTTCAGGTTGCCGAGAAAAGTTTCCACTCCACGCTTTTCCATCTGGTGTGCGGCGGGACCGAGATGCACGGTCGGTATCTGCTGGATGCCCTGTCGCTCAAAGGAGCGCAGGTCAACACGTTCCGGGCGGCCAGCCGCTTCCAAATAGCGGTTGGTAATGGTCTCCCAGCCATGCCGCCAGACCTCGGCATACTTCTGGTCGTTCCAGTCCACCGTGTTTTCCTTGTGGCACTTCCAGTTGCCGGAAGCGAGCCGGATGCGCTCACCGTTCTCGTCAAGGTCGTACACCTTTCTGGCTTTCGGGAGCCACTTGCCGTGTTCATCTATTGCCCGGAGCGTCAGCAGAATGTGAGCGTGTGGGTTTCCATCTCCCTTGTCGTGGATGGCAAAGTCGGCAATCATCCCTTTGGAAACAAACTGCTCCTGACAAAACTCTTTTATCATGGACAAATACTGCTCCTTCGGCACCTCCACCGGGAACGCCAGCACGATGCGCCGGGCAAGCTGGGAGTTCCACTGGTTCTCCACAGCTTCTACGGCGTTCCAGAGGGTCGCCCGGTCTGCATATCCGGGCGGCGCATAGGATGGCAGCATGATCTCAGCGTGGACAAGCTCTTTCTTCTTGTTGTAGAATTTTGTTCTCTGGTCGTACTCGCTGAACAGCCGTTCGCCGCTTTGGTAAGCGGCCCCGGCAACAGCGGACTGCCCTTGGCTGCGCTTGACGATGGTAATTTTGAAATGCGGACACGGAATAGGCATCACCCCCAAACAAAAAGACCGCCCAGCAAGATTGCTCTTGGTGAACGGTCTGGAATTGTATTCGGTTTTGCTCGCCGCCTTAGAACGGAGTGCCATGCGCTTCGATCTCAGGCGGGAGCCGCAAAAGGATAGCTGCAAAGCAGCGCAAGGAAAATGCAGTTTTCCTTGGGATGGAATCGGGCTGGCGCATAAACGCCAGCTTCGATTTCATCGAGCCGTCTGCAAGACCGCAATTTCACACAAAGGGGTCCCCGGAAAAGCATCGAAGATGATTTTATGGGGAAGAGGAGGAACTGCGGAGTGAATGAGCATTTGTGCTTTTGCACAGATGCAAACGATACGCAGCAAGTGACGACGAGGTGTATAATTGCGCCCTTTATTCTAAAGGGTGCGGAACGCTGCGGCTTTCGTGCAGGTCGTGAATCATCTTTGCAAGAGCCAGCGCAACTTCCGGCTGACGGAACGCAATTTTCAGAAGCTCCATCACCTGATCGTTGGTGAGTTCTTCCGGCGCAATCAGAAAACTTTCCAGCATTCCGGCACGGGTACACAGCCGATGCACACGGGCCTTGCGGGTCAGCTCCGGTATCTGGTGTTCCAGAATTTTCTCCCGGTGCTGGTAGTAGCGCAGCTGCTGTTCTGCTTTGGCTTTCTCGCTGCGGAGATAGGCGAGATCGGTTTTCGGTTGGGTCAATGGCATCACGCTCCTTTTCAAAAGTTGGTTGTATTCGACATTTTTATTGGTTCGTGGTACACTACACACAATCAATGTGAATAGAGGTGACTGCGTTGCTTGCGTTATATCTAAGTGTGCTTGATGATCGAAACTTTGAAGAAGATTTTACCGAGGTGTACAATACATACAAACGGCTGGTTTACCATACCGCTTACAAAATCATGGATGATTCGTATCTGGCAGAGGATGTGCTACAAGAGGTATTTTTGTACGTTGCAAAAAATTTTTCTAAAATTCATCGAGAAAACTGTCACGAACTCGCTGCTTATCTCGTTAGTTGTAGTAGAAGCCGTGCATATGATATGCTTCGCAAACAACGAGAAGAATTGCTGGAAGATGTCCCAAACGAACCAGATGCCGCTCCGGTGCCGGATGATGCAGCAGTTAGCACCGATAACATTGAACGTCTAACAGAACTGATTGGCCAAATGAAACCGATGTACCGTGATCCGCTACGCCTTTTGGCAATGGGATATACAAACCGTGAGATTGCAAAATCGCTGGGATTAACGGATGAAGTGGTACGAACACGGCTCTTTCGAGGACGAAAACTATTATGGAAGGAGATGAACAGCCATGAGTGAGCGGACAGACATTTCATTTGATGCGGCTTTGATGATGGCACTTCGTGCAGATGCGCAAAGAGAACTGGATTCGCTTCCAACGCCAAAGCAGTTTGAGGAAATCTACCCAGATACGTCCCAATGGGACGAACGAATGACAGAGGCCTTAAAGAAGAAAAAGCACCACCCAGTGTTGAAACGAGTACTAATTGCGGCATTGACACTCGTAATGCTGACGGTTGGTGCTCTTGCGGTCAGCGCTGATTTCCGCAGGGCAGTCTATACGATGATTCAAAAATTTCTGCCCATTGAGATGCAGCTGACTTATCAGGTGGATGGCGAACCGCTGGAGTGGCTCCCGGATGGATACAGCGACCATTATGTGCCGAACGGCTTTGAAATGGACGATGTGCAGAAATTTGAGCGAGCAGAAAACTTTTTACATGTTTACTCGTCAAAAGAAACAGAGGAAAGCTACACAGTCCGTTGCTCAATTATCCAGCCAGGGCAGCAGTCCCTGTTTGATAATGAGCATACAGTGTACGAAACCGTAAAGGTCGGAGAAGCAGATGGTGTACTTGGAACCAGTACGGATGAACATGGAAAGAATGTTTATACTCTAAGTTGGGAACATCGGGGGATTACACATACCGTTATGGGAAACATTCCATACGATGAGATTATGAAAATTGCGGAAGGTATCCGTTAAGAAAGCTGGACACTTGTGAGAGTTCACAAATGTCTGGCTTTCTTTTTGTCTGAACTTACAAAGATGGAAAATTTGAAAAATTTTCTCCTGAAAATTGAAACGAAGCGAATGCGAATTGCGTTGATTATACAAAGGCTCTTGATGGGAGCAAAAAAACGGAGGTGTATGTCTATGTCGAAAAAGCGTTTGTTGTCCATTGTTGTTTCAGCGGTGATTCTCTTGAGCTTTGCCTGCACCGCAATGGCCGCTGAAAAGTCTGAACGGTATGTAGGCGATAGTACGGTCAACGGATCTATTTACCAAACATACTATCAGGTTGATGCCCAGACTCGAACTGGAGTAAAGAAAATCAGCGTTTCAGGCGTTCTCTATGAAAAGGGGACAATTGGAACATGGCAAAAAGTAAGTAGCTGCTCAAACAGCAGCACGACCTCAACCTGCATGGTGAGCAGTAGCTTTAACACTAAGCCCGGAAAATCTTATAGGCTTGAGTATTCTGCGACCTTTAGCTATTCCGATGGACGGAGCGAAACCATTACCGGAAGTACCAGTAGATAAGTGGAGTTTGTTATATATTTCAGCAAGTTAGAAAGGTGTGAGGTAATTATAAAGGCGAGACCAACGCGAGTTATCCGATACCTAGCTATAGTCGCACTGTGCTTGCTTTTGGGCTTTATGCTTGGAAGAAAAAGCAAATATGAAAAACGAGATTATTTGAAACAATTCAAAATTGGAAAAGCAACATACTCTGAATCGTTGATATATGAGGCTTATGGCGGATTGCAAAATGATGGGATAATGTTAGCGGTATACTACGATGTGGATGCAGCCAAAATTATTCATCAACTCGATTCATGGGAGAAAATTAATGATTCTCCAACCATATCTTCTATATTAAAAAATGTGTCGTCATATTTTGGATTAGATTTTGTGATTCCTGAAATTGCAAGTGGAAATTTTTTTCTTTATGATAATAGTCAGCATAAGGAACTACGCTCGGAAGCCGAAATGAATACATTGCTTTTACATTCTGAAGATGTGAATTTTAGTCTCGTTGTCTGGGATGATGAGAAGCACACAATTTATATAGTAGAGTACAGAATTTAAGGAGGTTCGTTATGAAGAGGTTCGTATCATTAATTCTTTCAGTGTGTTTTTTGTTTTCGATAAATACTGTGTCTTATGCTGCTAACATAAGCAGCCGTAAAGCTAGCAATCCTGTTATTCAAAGCATGAATGATAAGTATCATGTTGATTTTTCGGGAATGTCGATAGATGAATTAAATAAGTTTATCGATAAGATGAAAGATGAAGATCAAACACGTGCATCTGGAAATTTGTTAAATAATACACAGCTTGCATGGTTGGCAGCTGCGCAAATTGCACGGGATAAGGGATATGAATGTGCGGCTCTTATGGTTGAATTCTCTGTATATAATATTGACTATTCTGAGAGTGTGACGGATTCTTCGACGCCATTGCTTGACAAGTTAAACACGACAACAGTTTTTAATAATTATAAAAACAAAGTACTTAATAGTGGCTTGAAAGATTTTAGTGGAGGAAGTTGGTCTTTTACAATTCAAAAGTCTGATAATGCAGATTTATTCTATGCATTGCATAGGGTAAGCACCTCTGGAACAGGCTTCATGATTGGTAATTCTATAATGTATTACTTGATTACCGTTCATGACACATTTGATTTTGCATATGACAACAACTATGACGACTTGTTTACTACTACAGTGAACAATTGGGCTTGGTTGTGCCAGCAGACGCATGTGTTGAATCCCATAGAGATAAATCTTAGCACGGCTATTGGATAAAAAATCAGTGGTATTTATTTTTTTGCGAAAGTAAAAGTTGAAATCTAAAATAAGGATGGCTCTAACGTATGAAAAATTTTACGGAGGTGTTTCCAATGCAGAGCAACTGATGTATAAGAAATCTTGTGTATACTCTAAAAGTAAAGAAGGAAAATTAAAATAGCTAGTGAAAAAATATCTCGTAGAATTTTTTTGAAAGCAAGTGGGATTGTGGCTCTTTCTTCAATGGAGCTTAACTCTGGGCTGACTGCTTTTGCAGATAATCAAAGTGATGGAAGCAAATCTCATATCGAGAGATACCATAGATACGATTTTGATACAAAAGAAGAATCTATAGAGGAAATTATAGTTGAAACCAATTCCTTCACGGATGGAGAGACAACTGCAGGCTATTTTCCAAATGGAAAGATTTCGGATATTGATCTATCCGATCTGTATGCGATTATCGGAAGCAATGATATCACTGTTGTTGATAATCCAACGGCAACACCATATTGTAGTACGGTATGCCTACAGATAACGACCAATAATGGAGGGACAAATTATGGTTCTGGATTTATGATTGGGCCTAATGCACTTGCAACAGCAGCACATAATCTATACAGTATAAAGGAAAAAGCCTACGTTAAGTCGGTAAATGTCGCACCTGCTCGATCTGATAATAGTAAACCTTTTGGAAGCGAAAATGTATCGGCAAGTTCGATGATTGTTAGTGATTCTTATCTTGCTGGAACAAGTTCGGAGGATTGGGCGATTATTACGCTCAAGAATAATTTAGGAACGAAAACGGGATGGCTTGGGTTACATTGGCAGTCTAGCAATTATTCATCATCACAGTTGGTGTATGCTTATGGCTATCCGAGCCAAATAAATGGTGCCGATGCGAGATATCGGATGTGTAAATCTTCTGGGTATATTAGAAGTCAGACTTCAAAATATCTCAAGGGCGATTGGGATTTGACAGGTGGCTTTAGTGGTGGTCCTCTTGTAGAATATATTTCTGGAGCTGGGTATGTAGCTATCGGAATCCATAAAGATGGAAGCACAATTGATGGTTCTTCATATCCAACTTCTTATACAGGGGCATTGAGAATAACACAATCGCTTTATACGCTGTTCCTTTCATACAGAGGTTGATAAAATGAAATGCAAACGGAAGATTATGGTTGGCATAGCATTTGTGGCAGTGGTTCTCTGCATTCTATTTCAATCGAATACATTCGGAAGAAAAAAATCGGAACTTATAATTGAAGAAGTTGACCTGAAGAACAATTGTATTTATGCGACTGCAAAAAATCAATTATATGATACGGATGACAATTATATAATTTATGGCGTATCAAACTACTTGAAAGGAAATCTTCAGTTGTCGTATCTTAAAGAAGGCGAAAGCATTCTTGTGATATCAAACGGTAAGGTGTTGCTATCAGATCCGTATCAATTTGATAAAATATACAGTATTCAACTGTTGCAATAGCGTTTCATTTTCTCAATAAATAATATAAGCTATTTACAGCTGCCTCCTCTGTTAAGTGGTGGTGCAGTGCTTATTCTCAATAACGATGCGATTGATGAAAATGATAGACCTTTTTGGAATTTAGAATTTTCTCAATAATCAAGCCCCCAAAATGGCAAACTTGAAATCATCGAGAGATACATAAAATATAGGGTTAAATCGACTTTCGTGTCGAAAAAACAAGTGCTAGAAATAGCAAAATCCATTGAATTTTAGAATGACATTTATAAGAAACCAGTAGATTTGCCTGATATTTGTGATTTCTTTGACCGTTGGGCCATTGATTTTGCACTACATTGATTTTGCACTACTATGAGCAAAGGAAAAACTTAAAATAAGCAAACAACCCGCCATTTGCAGCGACTGCAAGTAGCGGGTTGTTTGGCCTATTTAGAGGTTAGTCTTTCAGTTTGCCATGGTCACAGCCAAGTGAGAGATAATGCTCAATCTCACCACTCAGCACAAGCTGGACGCACTCCAAGGGCTTGTTGTATAGTAGCCAATCAAGTTCAGCTCGCTGTGCCGGGGTATTGCCGTATTCGTCCTCGATGGCAAGGCAGTCAATGGCAATGGCAGAGCCATCAGCGAACTGGGCTTCCGCTCGGTTGGTGTCCATATTATAGTGCCAAGAACGTGCTTTTTGAGAACTATTCTGGTCAAAAATTCGATTTTGTTTCATTTGAATGCCCTCTTTGATGCTTTTATGATTTAGTTTTTTGACGAGATGAGGTCTCTTTTTTCTTTCTCTTGAGTCACCCAACCGCACTATCCTGCATCGCAACTGTTCACGATGCTGTCTACGTCCGGGCGATTCATCAGCTTTTGCAGGATACCGAACTGCTTTTTGGTGGACGCTGACACCAGATACTGCCACTTTTGCGGCAGGATGGGCAAGTCTGCGATGCTCCACTTGACGTATTTGGCATCGTAGATGTTGGGCGGTGCCAGTTCCACCAAGTGCCCCACGCACCAGCTTACCAGATAGCCGTTGCCCTCAAGGTAGCCGTCCTGACGTCTGGTGGCACCGAGGACTTTGGCATAGGACATGGCGACGGACGGTTTCTCCGCCACGATCAATTTTGCGATAAGAATCCCTCCAATCTGTTTCGGATTGCAATATGTAAGGCGGCAAACGCCGCCAATAGAATTATTCTTCTGCGTTATCCTCCTCGCCGGTCTCCTCCGGCTCATCCTCCACAGGGATTTCAAAGTCGCCCTTGTCCTCAGTGTAGTTTGCATCGGGGTCAAGGGCTTCTTTTTCTGCCTGCTTTTTCTGCTTCTGCTTCATAAAGGTGTAAATGCCACCGCCAGCAACCAAACCGACCAGTGCCAGTACGCCTAAGAACGTAGCAGCATACTTCGTAACTTTGTTGCCACCAGTCTGTTCAGAACCGGATGCCACCGCTTCTTCCGCAGCCTTTTTCGCATCCTCCTCGGCCTGTTTGCGCTCCTGTTCTGCCTGCGCCGCCGCTTCTTTTTCAGCGGTGTAGGCATCGGCATCTTCATCTTCCATCAGGGAAAGAAGGTCGGCTTCGTCCACAAGATTCATGAAATGAACGGTGTTTTCCCCCTTGTCGTTGCGGTCGATGACCAGATAGAATGTGTTGCCAGACTTCGACACCAGCGTGATGAACTGCTGCCCGCTGCCATCCGAATAACTGGTGTGGTAATCGTCCACCATCGTCAGATTGCCCTCCGGGGTCAGAGCACCGGTTTCCTCATCGGTCACGGTGACCACATCTTCTTCATCGGTGGTAGAAGTCAGGACGGGCTGTTCCACTTCCTCCACAGGCTCACCGCCATAGGCAAAAGCAGGAGCCGCCATGCCAGCGCACAGTGCCACCGACAACATCAGGGCACAGAACTTATTCATCATCTTCATTATCAGATTCCTCCTTGTTGAACGTAGCACCGACTGCGGACAGCGCAGCCGGGGTCGGGGTGGAAGTTGCAGACTGGCGCAGCAGGGCGGCAAGCTGTTCCGGCGTGACCTTGGCGGTGCGCACCATCTCGTTGACCTCGGCAGCTTCTGCTTCCTGAATCCGCCGCTCAAGGCTTTCAATGCGAGTGTTGATCTTAATGCGACGCTCCCTTTCCTTTTCCAGAGAAGCGCGCAGTTTATCGAGTTTTTCGCTCATTTCTTCCTCCAATCATTTTGAAAGCCGTCCAAAACCGGACAGGTATTTCTGCCAGTAGGACGAGTGAATATCAGCATACTTTATGGGGTCTCCGGCAGACACCATCTTGCCGTTTCCAAGGTAGATGCCCACATGACTTTTCCCCGGCGTATCATACGTTCCTTCAAAGAAAACAAGGTCGCCGGGCTTTGCTTCGGCTTCGGAAATGTGCTGGCTCTTGTTCCACAGACCGTTGGCGGTGGTGCGCCCCACATTGTAGCCGTTCTGGTTGTAGACCCAGCAAACGTAGCCGGAGCAATCAAACCCGGTTTCCGGGGTAGAACCGCCCCAGACGTAGGGCGTGCCCACATACTTTTGCGCCTCCTTATAGATAGCGGCAAACTCGCTGTCCGTCAGGGCTTCCGCAGGAACCTGATAGTCGATGCCGGGTGTGCCGGAGCCATCGGAGCCACCGGGCGGCAGACCGCCGTTGAACAGATAAGGCCGACCACCCAGCGTATCCTGAAAGATCTCATAGCGTTTCCACTGGTCGTTGTCCAGTTCCTCCCGGATAACCACTTCCAGCCCTTTATTCACCAATTTGGTGTGGAAGATGCGGTACTCATAGGGCACCTGCGTAGGGACTGGGATTCCTGCCGGACTGATGACCCAGACGGTCTTATACCGTATCTGCACCTCCACCCATGTGGTCAGCTTGTACTGCTTTTTGAAGGTCTCCTTCAACTTGCCCTGCACCTCTGACCGGGTGTAATCGTCATAGAGAGTCGTGAGAAAAGAGGTCAACTGCCATGGGTCATGCTCGATGGGGTCAAGGTGATACTGGTACTCGTTGTAGCCGGGGTGGTCGGTGGTGGTGCGCTTGATCTTTTTGTCCAGCTCCTTTTCCAGCTTCTTGTAGTCGGTTTCGGCTCCCCGGATGTCCCGGTCCTCTGCGGTGTAGATTGTCTGCCCGGATACCTGCGTGGTGCCGGAAAACAGAATGGAACAGGACGAAAATGCCGACATGACCAGCAGCAGGAGCAAAAGAAAAACGCCCACGATCAAAAGAACGTGCGCGTTACTTTTTGCAAAATTGGCAATGCCGTTGACTGCGGTGCTGACTACCGATTTTCCTTTGTCGATGACCTGTTCCATGCCGGACTTTGCCGCAGTGGTGCCATTGGATACCGTTTTACCGCCTGCGGTCTGTGCCGCTGTACCCGAATGGGCGGCGGCATAGTAGCTTTGCCGGATGTCCTGCTTCTGCCGCCACCGGGAAAGCCAGTTGGAACTGCCCTCGCCGGTGCCGGATGCGCCTGCATCTTGTGCTGCAGTCGGCTTCTGCGGGGAAGATTTTGCGGTTTTGGCACCCTTCTTGCCCTGCATCTTGGCTTTCTTTTTCAGCTTCCGAGCATAGATGCTCTTGGAAATATCCCGGACATTTCCTGCTGCCTTTTCGCCCTCGCTTAAAGCCTGCGTGCCCACATTATCGTCCTCGTACTGGTCAACCTCCCGATGCACCGCAGACCGGGCGGCAGCAGCGGCATACATAGCACGTTTCTGCTGCTTTGTCATGCGGGATGCTTCATCCGGGGTGATCTCGGCTTTGCCAAAACGCAGATGCTGGGATTTCTCCGCAGCTTTGTCTGCATCCTGTTTCAGTTTCTGCTTTTTGGGCACCGACTGCTCCACTTTAGACTTTTTCGGAGGGGAGCGTGTAGCCGTGCGCTCCTTTTCCTCCTCGAATTTCAGCTTCGGCTGTTTCTCACTCATGCTTTTGCGCCTCCGCAACTTCAGAAAGGCGGGTCGTAAGGATGCGGTAGAGTTCAAGGTCTTTCGGGAAGTGGTCAACAAAGGGCAGGATCACGTTACCGAAAAACAGCAGTCCTTCACCCTCGCCGGAGTGGGTCACATAGGAAAGCTGATGGGGCGAAATATTAAGCTGCTTTGCGAGGATCTGCCGGTCTCCGTTGGCCTGATTGAGCATATACACAAAGTCCGAGTTTTCAAAAATGTTCGATACTTCGGGGCTTGTCAGAAGATCTTTCACGTTCTGGGTCAACCCTGTAGGGATACCGCCCCACTTGCGGAAACGCTTCCAGATCTCCACGGAATATGCTGCGGTCTGTTCCTCTTTCAGCAAAAGGTGAAACTCATCGACGTAGTATCGCGTGGATTTTCCGGCTTCACGGTTGGCGGTCACACGCCCCCACACGGCATCCTGCACGATAAGCATACCGAGTTTCTTCAACTGCTTGCCAAGCTGCTTGATGTCAAAACAGACAATGCGGTTATTGATATCCACGTTGGTGTGGTGGTTAAAAATGTTCAGACTGCCCTTGACGTAAATTTCCAGCGCAGCCGCCACATGGCGGGCTTCCGGTTCATCTTGCGTCAGCAGGGCGTTGTACAGATCTTCCAACAGCGGCATATTTTCCGGGATGGGATTTTCAAAATACTTGCGATAGATCACATGGACGCAGCGGTCAATGACCGTTTTTTCTACCGGCTGCAACCCCTCTTTGCCGCCTACCACCAGTTCGCACAAGGACAGTACAAAGTCGGCTTTCAGTGCCAACGGGTTATCTTCTTCCGAGTAGTTGCTGTTGATGTCCATAGGGTTGATATACTGGGTGCTGGCAGGGCTGATGTGGATGACCTGCCCATGCAGACGCTCCACCAGCGGAGCGTACTCCGCTTCAGGGTCGCAGATGATAATATCATCGTCCGTCACAAGGAACGCATTGCAGATCTCACGCTTTGCCGAGAAACTTTTGCCGCTTCCCGGTGTGCCAAGAATCAAGCCGTTGGGGTTTTTCAACTTTTTACGGTCCACCATGATCAGGTTGTTGGACAGGGCGTTCAAGCCATAATACAGGCTTTCCTTGCCATTGTCGAACAGCTCCTGTGTGGTAAACGGCACAAAAATTGCCGTGCTGCTGGTGGTTAGACCCCGCTGGATCTCGATCTGGCAGTCTGCCAGCGGCAGCGAGGACATAAGCCCCTGCTCCTGCTGAAAATCGAGGCGGCATAATTCGCAGTTGTGCTTCTGGGCAATGCTGACTGCCTGAAACACGTTGGTTTCCAGTTCCTGCTCGGTTTTCCCGGTGTTCAGCACCAGAAAAGTAACAAGGAACATACGCTCGTTTTGCGACTGCAATTCTTTCAGCAGGGCTTTTGCATCCCGCCCATAAGTCGCCAAGTCTGACGGCAACACGTCCATATCATATCCGGCGCGGACGGCTTTCTTCTGCTCTTCGATTTTGCTGCGGTCGAGTTCGGTAATGGTGTGCTTGATGGTTTTGATGGCCTTGTTCTGGTCAACGGACTGGATGTGCATGGTAACGATTTGGCTGGAATCCATGTCCAGAAAATCCTTCAGCAACTGGTCGCTCAAGTCAGAAGCCGTGATATTCAGAAAGCTGACCGCTCCGAAGATGCCGCCCATCTGAAAGGTGCGGCTGTTCTTAAACGCCAGCGCAGTGGGGGCAATGGCATCCTTTACGGACAGACCACTGGGCACAAGGTCTTTCCAGTTGAAGTGGAACTTGTTGGCTCCATCCATGTTCAACATCCCGTGCATCAGCCGCAGACGTTCCGTACCGTCCAGCGGCTTTGCCAGAACGCCAAGCCGGTGGAAATTGTTCATCAGGTCGTTCTGGATGTGCTCCAGCCGAGGTTTGACCTGCGCCATGCTGTCGCCCTCGATGCCGTAGGTCAGAAACTTCGTTTTGGTCAGACCGTTGTTGCCCTTGGAAAGCTGCTGCCGCAACATCTGGCTGTACTCGGCTCGCACATCATCAAAGCCATCCTGCTGGTACGGGATGCGGATGGACTTCTCGAAGTCTGCCGAATCGGTGGCGGTATTCACGAAAGACAGTTCAAAGTGGATAGCGAACCTCCTGCATTGACTGAACTGTGAGAAGAATCCTCTCAGGGAGGACGAGGAGCGCAAGACGCGGTGACGGTATGCTTAGTGGAAACATTGGCATGAGTATGCGGTGCGGCATCGGTAGAAAAATAGTCGTACAGAGCATCCCGCAGAGAATGGAAGCAACGAGCATGGTAGTCGTGCAGACGGAGAACCAGAATCTTCAAAACATCAACGGCGGAACAGTAAAAGTCCTCCGTGACTTCTGCGAAACTCGCATAGCAGGTCATTTCAGTATCCATACTGCACCTCTCAGTCAATGCAGATGCAGACCATTTTCTCGCGGCCAGCCATCAGAGGAACACTATTCTCGGCCAGATAGCACTGGATCAGGTACAGGTCGGCGGTGGTAAGTGCAACAAAATTGCCATCGGTGTCGTAGCGTACAAAGACAACGGCACCGGACAGATACCGCTTGCCAGCCAGTGTGATGACCTGACGAGGGTCGTAACAGAGAGCCAGCGGCACATCGTCGCTGATGCTGTAGCAGGAATCTGCTTCATCGAAGCAAGGCAGGTAACTGCGGACGTTCACCAGCGGAGTGATGGTCAGTTCGATCTCCGGGGCAATCACAGCGGCGTAAACTTCATCATCGCCGAGCTGCCGCTCCAACACATCGCTCATCTTGTTAAAGAAGTCGGTCACGGCAGTGTCCATGTGGTTGATTTTCTGATTCATGGCTTCGATGGTCTTTGCGGTCTTGAGATCAATGGTAGTGTTCATAGTGTTTTTCTCCTAATTTTTGCAAAAAAGAAAGACCCGGTCGGGTCTTACGTTCAAAAGGTGTATCAGCGTTCATTCTGCCGCTGCTGTTTACGCTGCCACTGATCCAGCAGCTTGATGATGGTGTCCTCCATCTGTTTCGGGGTGAAGCTGCGCGGGAAATACTTCCGCAGGGTGTCGTTTTTGATGACCACTTTGTCCAGTTCGTCCTTTTTTTCTTCTCCCATGACAGCAAAGGCAACATCATACGAGAAGTGCCCTTCCTGTGCCAGCTTTTTGAGCCGTTGCGCTTGGGAAAGGGATGGAGCATTCTGGGTGTCTTGCATCGCTTCTAAAAAATCCCGCTGTTGGCTTTCGTCCAGATAGGACAACTCCACAGCGGGATTAAAAGCAATTTTCTTTTCGTCTACCATATCCAGCAGTTCCGGGATGAGGTTGGTCAGGCGGATAAAACGCTGGACTTGCTTATAACTTTCGCCTGTTCCTTCAGCAACAATCTCTGTACTGCGTTTCCCGAAATAATCTGGGACAACTTGTCCCACATTTTTGGGTCGTCCAACAGTTCGCTCGATTGCTTCCAGCTTCATCTTGTAAGCGAAAGCCCGTTCGCTGGGCAAGATGTTCTCACGTTGGAGATTGCTGTCCACCATGAGCAAAACAGCGGCATCATCATCCATCTGACGGACGATAACGGGCAGGGCATCCAGCCCGGCAAGCTGTGCAGCGTGCTGGCGGCGGTGCCCGGAGATGATCTCGTAGCCACCTTCCGGGCGTGGGCGGGCAATCAGCGGAGACAGCACACCGTACTGTTCCACGCTTTCTACCGTGCGCTGCATGGACTCGTCATCCAAAACCTTAAAGGGGTGGTTTTTGAAAGGAAACAGCTCTCCGATGGGGATTTGCTGCACCTGTTCCCGCTGCTGCTCCTGCCGGGATTCCTCGGTGGAGAAAATGTCATCTGCCCCTTTCAGCGACACGTTTAAGCTGCCTTTCGGCATTCGCCATCACCTCCTCGGTCAGAGATTTATAGGCTTCTGCCACCTTGCCTTTGGGGTCATGCTGGAAGATGCTTTTGCCCACAGCACTGATTTCCGCAGCACGGACAGACCGGGGAATGGTCTGGTCGAACACCTTGATCTTGCTGCCGTAAGCACCCCGAATCAGATTGTCGATCTGCTGCCCATAGTTGGTGCGGCTGTCGGTCATAGTCAGCAGGATACCCTCAATTTTCAGCTTGGGGTTGATTTGCCGCCGGACCTTCTGGACGGTCTGCAAAAGCTGTTCCAAACCCTTTGCAGACAGGTACTGCGCCTGCACCGGAATCAGGGTGGTGTCCGCGGCTGCCAAGGCATTGACAGTCAGCATCCCAAGGGAAGGAGTGCAGTCCAGCAGAATAAAGTCGTATTCGTGCTTTGCACTGTCCAGCACCTGCTTGAGCATCTTTTCCCGGTTCATGCAGTTGACGAGAGACACTTCCAGCCCTGCCAGTTCGATGTTCGCCGGAATCAGGTCAACGCCCTCCGCATGATGCAAAACGCCTTCACCGGGCGGAATGCTCTGATCGTTCATGGCTTTTGCCATCAGGGTGGAAAGGGTCGTGGGCAGTTCATCGGGCTGCTGCCAGCCCATGCTAATGGTAAGTGACCCCTGTGGGTCAGCGTCCACCAGTAGGACCTTCTTGCCCTCCATTGCCAGCCCGATGCCCAGATTTTCACAGGTGGTGGTCTTGCCGGTGCCGCCTTTCTGATTGACGATGGCAATCGTGGTTGCTTTCTTTGAAATTTTCATCACCTCCGATTCGCTAGGTCGTGGTTTGTTTGGTTCTGGTAGGAAAGCTGCATCGTGGTGGGTGCATTGTACAGAGAAGCAAGCAGATATTGTTTCATATTACGGATCGGGCTGCTGTTCTCTGCAAGGCACTTCAGCACAAAGCGGATATGGTCGGCATTCAGCTTCATAAACCGGCTGCGCACCACTTCGGCGGGCTTGTCGTCCCCGGCAATGCGCAGCATCTTGCGATTGGTGGCGCAGGTGTCAACCAGCAGATCCACGATTTGATAGATTGTGTCCTCATCGTCCGGGCAGAGCCGGAGCAGGATGTCTAACTCCAAAGACTGCGAAAAATATTCTTCCAGTTGTTCGTGTTTGCTCATCCCATCATCTTCTTCGGAATAGAAGGGATAAGTTTCACTCTTTTCAGTACTATTCTCCTCAGTCTTATTACATCGTGATTTTGCAGGGTCTTGACTTGCGCTTTTGAAGCCTCCAGAATCGTGAAAATCACGATTCTGGAATATTGATTTTGACGATTCTGCCGAAAAGTTTTTCACATACACCAAACTTGGCCTGCCCAAGCCTCGACGTTTTCGTTCAATCAGACCAAATTCTTCAAGTTCCCGCAGCAGCTTGGTCGCTTTGTTGTCTGCGCAACACAATGCCCTCTTGACATCCTCAATTGTGAAGATGATAAACACCCGGCCCTGCTCGTCCAGCCAGCCATTTTTAGCAGACAGGCTCATGCGGTCGAGCAGGATACCGTACAGTGTTTTGGCATCGGTTGACAGGTTTTGGAAGCGTGACTCTAAAAAGAGTGCTTTCGGGATGCGGTAGAATGAGAAAAGCTCTCCGACTTGTCCGTAGAAGTAATCAAGGGTCATGCGACAGTACTGTGAAACGGTGGCGGTACGATGTTGACATTGTAGGAAGCCTCCTCGCAATAGATTTGTGGAAAATAAAAAGCGCAATTCCGATTTTGAAAATCAAAATTGCGCTTTTTAGCTTAATAAATAAGAAGAATTTAACCTGTTTGGTGTCGAAAGGGGGATAAAACATCTTGACAACACCTAGAAACAGGATGTAAACTATACATCGTCAATGAAACTCGTTTAAGCAACAGCGTTGCTTTTGGGTGAGAATGTGTCTTTCTCGAAATAAAGCGTTCTAACGCCAAATATCGTCCATCCTCGCACCTTTGCGTGGGGGTGCGTGAGTGCGTGGTTCGGGAGAGCGCTTGCATGGCATGCAAGAGGTCACCGGTTCGATCCCGGTATTCTCCACCAGAAGGAAAAAGCACTACACAGAAACGTGTGGTGCTTTTTTGTTGTTGCCAAACGAGTGAGGGCTTAGCTCACCCAAGAGAGCGCCGTGCATGGACTGCAAGAGAGTCACCGTGATCAGAATCGGCCCGGTATTCTCCACCAGAAGGAAAAAGCACTACACAGAAACGTGTGGTGTTTTTTTGTTGTTGCCAAACGAGTGAGGGCTTAGCTCACCCAGGAGAGCGCCGTGCATGGACTGCAAGAGGGTCACCGTGGTCAGAATCGGCCCGGTAATCTCCACCAAAAAAGCACTGTACTTCGTAGGAAGTATGGTGCTTTTCTTTTTATACAGACGCAGAAAAAAGGCGGGAGCTTCCCACAAAAGGGAAAGCCACCGCCTTTGTTGATCATCGGATGAGCCAGCCGTAATCCTGTCTGCAATCTACCACATGATCTGCATAAACCGTATGATCTACGATCTGGAAGATAAGCATATAGCGTTTTTCAAACAAGATAAATCGGTAAGCATTTTTAGGAATGTATTCGCCTTTGAGCCATGGGCAGCGCTGCGGCATCTGCTCCAGAGATTTTGCAGCCTTTTCAAATTCCACTGTAAGCCGCTCTGCTGCTGCAGGGTTGACCTGTGCCAGAAATGCGGCGTGGGACACCAGCATCTGAGCAGCCCGTGCTGACACGATCACGCGGTATTTATTTTGCTGCTCCATGTCCGGCGGCCTCCTTGATCGCACTGCGCATCATGGAAGTGACCTCGTCGATCGAATAGCCCTCGCTTCCACGCATCCGGTCCTCTTCCACGGAAAGCAGCTCTTCGCGGAGCTTCAGCATTTTTTCACGGCGGTTGTAGGTTTCGATGTCCATGACGACCAAGTCACCCTCGCCGTTTTTGGTGAGAAAAATCGGCTCAGCGGTTTCTCTGCACAGATCGGCGATCTCGTTGTAGTTCTGACGAATCGCTGCAGATGGACGGATATTCATAAAAGCACCTCCTGCTCCTGAACGATCTATAATAGTAAAATTCTAATTATATTATATCCATATTGTGCAACGAAGTCAATGCGAACAGCTGTCACTTCGTTCTCCGGTTCGATCCCGGTATTCTCCACCAGATCAGAAAGGCATCACACATTGTGTGGTGCCTTTTTTGTTTTGCATTGCAGCAGGAAAACACAAAAAAATTTCTGCCCACTGCCGTAACCTGCGCGAAACGGGCTGTTTTGTGCGCGAATGGCAGACCACGGAAGGCGGAACTTGTGCTATAATATAAAAAAACAGGGAAGCAGAAGGAACAGGGGGTGCAGCAATGAACCTGCAGACGGCGATCGTGGAAGACAGCAAGCCGGATGCCGAACGGTTGAAACAGTTGCTGAAAAAGGCATTTGAAAATGAGAACATATCCTGCAGCTGTTTTGCCAGCGGAGATGAATTTTTGCGGGCCGGCTGGCGCGAAGGGTATCAGGTGGTGTTTCTGGACATCTGCATGGAGGGCACCAATGGCATTGAGACGGCGCAGCGGCTGCGTGCGGCCGACCTGGACCTGCTGATCGTGTTTGTGACATCCTCGCCGGAGTACGTGTGGGATGCCTTTCCGGTACATCCATTCGATTATCTGCTCAAGCCTTATAAGGAAGAAAAGTTTGAGCAGCTGGCAGGGGAGCTGCGGCGGGTGCTGTGCCGCCAGCAGCCGGAGCTGGAGGTGCGCATTGCCCGGCAGATCGTGCGGCTGCCGCTGACCAAGATCTACTATGCTACGGCACAGAACCATTATGTGCGTGTGGTCACGGATGACGGCGAGTGCCGGGCCACGGCAAATTTTGCACAGGTGCAGGAACAGCTTCAGACCCAGCCGGAATTTCTGGTGTGCAACCGCGGCGTGATCATCAACATGTCCAAGGTGCTGCGGTTTGAGGGCGACTGCATTGAAATGCTGGATGGGACCCATCTGCCGGTGCGGCAGAAGGACAAAAACAGCTTGCTTGCCCAATTTACGCAGTACCAGTTCCGTGGTATGCAGCGGGAATTCTGACCTGGAAAGGAGAGCGCTTGTGAATTTTGCATTGTTTGGACGTTTTTTCCTGGAATTTGCAATGATGTATCCGGCAGAATACCTCTGCCTTGCCTCGCTGCAGGAGCACTTGCGTGCACCGCGTAAAACCTATGCCATCGGTGCGTCGGCAATCACACTGATGGGTCTGGCTGGCGCAGCGGTGTGCTGCATGCTGGACATAGAAACGAACTTCCTGCTCATCCCGCTGCTCATCATCAGCTTCTGGCTGCTGCGCTGGCGCACCGACCGGGAAGTATCGATCAGCCAGACCATGTTTTTGTTCTCGGTGTCGGCAGTGATGATGTCTGTGTGCACCCTGCTTGCCATTGTGCTGAACGCGGAAGCTGAGCTGGACAATGCACAGCCGGTGTTTCTGTCCAGCACCTCGGTCATCTGCCTGACCCTCTCGGTGATACTCAGCGCCATCTTCCGCTTTACGGCAGTGCGCTGGAGCCGGTGGCTGCTGCAGGAGTACCACGGCGAAGCTTTCTGGGAGTCGGCATGGCCGCTGCCGGCACTGTACGCGGCGTTTCTGGTGTTCTGTATGCCGAAGGAGATCGGCGTCATCCTGATGAACCGCATCCGCATCATCGCGGTGCTGGCAGTGAGCATCTCGCTGCTGGGCATCTTTCTGCTGCTGTACGAGATGTACCGCGTGGCAAAGGAGTATGCCCGCAGCTCCCAGCTGGACCGCGAAAACCAGCTGCTGGCCGTGGAGTCCCGCCGCTATATGGAGCTGCGCAGCTATCTGGAACAGACCCGCCACCTGCGGCACGATTTCCGCCAGCACCTGCATGTGATCTCCGGCCTGACCGAGGCCGGGCGGCTGGATGAACTGAAAAGCTACCTGAGCCAGTACGAGAGCGAACTCAGCGATGCCAGACCCACCCTGTGCGTCAACGCTGCGGTGGATGCGCTTGCCGGCCACTACGACTACGAGGCCCGGAAACAGGGCATCCAGATCGAATGGAAGCTGGAACTGCCCAAGCTCCTGCCCCTGCCGGAGGCCGACCTGTGCACCATTCTTGGCAACCTGCTGGAAAATGCGCTCCATGCCAGCCAGAAGCTGCCGCCGGAAGAACGGCAGGTCAAGGTGCTGGCCCGGATGCTCAGCCCGGCCATGATGGGCCTGATGGTGGAGAACCGCTATGACGGCGTGCTGAAAAAGCAGGGCGGCGTTCTGCACTCCACCAAGCATGACGGACAGGGCATCGGCCTTGTTTCCGTCGAAACTGCCGTGCACAGGTATCACGGCAATCTGACGGTGGAAACGGGCGGCAACGTTTTCCGGGCCAATGTGCTGCTGAACCTGTAAAATATTCCTGCCCCAAGGCACCGGCTTTTTTGCACAAGCCGGTGCCTTTTGATTGCACTTTTCCCGGGAGATCATGATACTTATTTATAAAAGAAAAGGCAGGAGGGGAGCATATGGCAGCAGAAAGCAAAACCGGCTGTTTCTTAAACTTTCCTAAAAAATCTTTATCCGGCCCGGCCCTCCCCCGACGGGAGGGCTTTTTGCTGTCCGCACGGCGCATACGGTCAAGTTGAAAAATGAATAAAATTTACACATGGAATGAGATGATTTTAGGCTGAATGAGCAAAGAATCGAAAGAAGTCCCATAATCATATTGACATAATGGGTAATAGGGTGTAAACTACGTGCATCGGGTCGAGCAAATCCGAAAATTGAGATCATTCAGGGAGGAAACGGCTATGATGTGTTGTTGCGCAATGTGTTGTTGTACCGCAAACGCTTCCCGGACCGGCCGCCCTGCAGTATGGTATGCCGTGTGAGCATATCTGCATATTCTGTGTGGGAACACGCAGAAGGATCTGTCGCTGACCGCCTGGGAGCTTACTTGAAAAGGGAGCTTCCGGGCGTTTTGTTTTGACCCGCAAATCAGGATACAAGGGAGGAATCCGGCAATGGACTGGAATGCGATCCAGCAATATTTGCCGCTCTACCAGAAGGCCGCTGTACTTACCGTGCGGCTGGGCGTTGCAGGCATCATTTTTGCCATCATCATTGGCCTTGCCTGCGCAGTGATCCAGTATGACAAGGTGCCCGTTCTGCGGCAGATCGTGGGTGTTTACATCCAGCTGTCCCGCAACACACCGCTGCTGGTGCAGCTGTTCTTCATTTATTATGGCCTGCCCAAGGTGGGCATCCGCACCAATGCCGAGATCTGCGGCATTGCCGGCCTGGCGTTTCTGGGCGGCAGCTACATGGCCGAAGCGTTCCGCAGCGGTCTGGAAGCCATTGAGCCCATCCAGACCGAGAGTGCCTACAGCCTTGGCATGAACCGCTGGCAGACCATGCGCTACATCATTCTGCCGCAGGCCATGTCCACCAGTATGCCGGCTTTCATGGCAAATGTGATCTTCCTGCTCAAGGAGACCAGCGTGTTCAGCGCCATCAGCCTGATGGACCTGATGTTCACGGCAAAGGACCTGATCGGCATGTACTCCAAAACCATCGAATGTCTGTTCCTGCTGGTGGTGTTCTACCTTATCATTCTGCTGCCGGTGTCCATTGTGGGCAGCCTGATCGAAAGGAGGCTGCGCTATGCTGGATTTGGGTCTTGATGTCCTGTTCAAGGGCAAAAACATGGCCCGCCTGCTGGGCGGCCTTGGCGTTGCACTCAAGATCAGCGCCGTCTCGGTGATCATCAGCCTGCCGCTGGGCATCCTGCTGGGCGTGCTCATGACCTCCCGCAACCCCGTTATCAAGGCGGTTCTGCGGCTTTATCTGGAGTTCGTCCGCATTATGCCGCAGATGGTGCTGTTGTTCCTCGTTTACTTCGGCACCACCCGTGCCTTTGGGTGGAACCTTTCCGGCGAGACGGCATCCATCATCGTGTTTGTGCTGTGGGGCACCGCAGAAATGAGCGACCTTGTGCGCGGTGCGCTGATCGCCATTCCGAAGCACCAGTATGAGAGCGCCGAGGCCCTTGGTATGAGCCGTGCGCAGACCTACTGGTACATCATCATTCCGCAGACGGTGCGCCGCCTGATCCCGCTGTCTATCAACCTGATTACCCGCATGATCAAGACCACCAGCCTTGTGCTGATGATCGGTGTGGTGGAAGTGATCAAGGTAGCACAACAGATCATCGAGGCCAACCGCACCGCCAGCCCCAACGCAGCGTTTGGCATTTATCTCACGGTTTTCGTGTTATATTTCTTCGTATGCTGGCCCATCAGTCTGCTGGCATCCTATCTCGAAAAGAAATGGAAGTGACCGTACATGGCAGAACCTATTTTGACTGTTGAACATCTGATCAAGGCCTATGGCGAGACCCCTGTGCTGGATGATATCAGCTTTGCTGTCAAGCCCGGCGAGGTCATCGTGGTGGTCGGCCCTTCGGGCTGCGGCAAAAGCACCCTGCTGCGCTGTCTGAATGGTCTGGAGCCCACCCAGAGCGGCCGGGTGCGGCTGGGCAATGAGACCGTTGCCTACGGCGGTAAAAATCTGACTCAGCTGCGCCAGCGCATCGGCATGGTGTTCCAGAGCTACGAGCTGTTCCCGCACATGACGGTGCTGGACAATGTGCTTCTGGCACCCACCAAAGTGCAGAAGCGCCCCAAAGCGGAAGTGCAGCAGGAGGCCGAAGCTCTGCTGGACCGTGTGGGCCTGCTTGCCAAGAAAAACAGCTACCCGCGGGAGCTTTCCGGCGGACAGAAGCAGCGCGTTGCCATCGTGCGCGCACTGTGTATGCACCCGGAGATCCTTCTGTTTGACGAAGTGACCGCTGCCCTTGATCCGGAAATGGTGCGCGAGGTGCTGGACGTTATGCTGGACCTTGCCAAGCAGGGCAAGACCATGATCATCGTCACCCACGAAATGCAGTTTGCCCGTGCCATTGCCAACCGCGTCATCTTTCTGGATGGCGGCAAGATCGTGGAAGAAGCTGCACCGGCCGAGTTCTTTGACCGGCCCAAGACTGAGCGCGCGCAACGCTTCCTGCGCACCTTCACGTTTGATGCTGTGAAATGAGTCACAGATCAAGATAAAGACTGCGGGTGTTCCGCAGCCAAATGGGAAAGATTTTGTAAAGGAGTAATCATTATGAAACAGTCTAAGATCTCTCGTCGTTCCTTCTTGCTGGGTCTGGGCGCAGTTTCCGCTGCCGCTGTTCTGACCGCATGCGGCGGCTCTTCTTCTGCTTCCACTGCAGCATCTGGCAGCGCAGCATCCGGCAGCAGCGTGGTCTACCGCACGCTGGATCAGATCAAGGAGTCCGGCACCATCAACATCGGCGTGTTCTCCGATAAGAACCCGTTCGGCTATGTGGACGAGAACGGCGAATATCAGGGCTATGATGTCTACTTTGCACGCCGTCTGGGCGAGGATCTGGGCGTAGAGATCAACTTCGTTTCCACCGAGGCTGCCAACCGCATCGAGTACCTGCAGACCGGCAAGGCGGATGTGATCCTGGCAAACTTCACCGTGACCCCGGAGCGCGCAGAGGAAGTGGACTTTGCTCTGCCTTACATGAACGTGGCTCTGGGTGTCATTTCTCCGGACAGCAACGTTATCACCACTCTGGACAACTGGAACGCTGACGACCAGATGATCGTCATTTCCGGCACCACCGCCGAGACCTACCTGACCAAGGAGTACCCCGACATTCCGCTGCAGAAGTACGATTCCTATGCAACGGCCAAGAACGCACTGGAGAACGGCAACGGCGTGGCATGGGCCAACGATAACACCGAGGTCATTGCATTTGCAAAGCAGAACACCGGCTACACGGTCGGCATTCCCTCTCTGGGCAGTCAGGACACCATTGCTCCCGCTGTGAGCCAGGGCAACACCACTGTTCTGGATTGGCTGAACGAGGAGATCAAGGCTCTGGGCGAGGAGAACTTCTTCCACAAGGACTATGAGGAGACTCTGGTGGATACCTACGGCCTTGACTATGAGGATGAGCTGGTCGTTGAGGGCGGCGTGACCGGCGGCGCAGATGCCGCATCCAGCGAAGATGCTTCTTCGGAAGCCGCATCTTCTGAGGCTGCTGCTTCCGAAGTGGCTTCCAGCGCAGCCGCACAGTAAATAAAAACACCGAGCGGGCAGGAGAGGGCTGAACCTTTCCTGCCCGTTTTTGCATTGCACCATCTGCCGGATCGTGCTATACTGGAACAAAACAACTCCTGTCCGAAAAAAACCGAAAAGAGAGGATGTTCCCAATGAAACGTGCCTATACGAACGGGATCCTGCTGGATGGCACCGAGCAGATGCAGCCGGAAGCGCACAAGATCCTGCTGACCGAGGATGATAAGATCATTGCCATTGTCGATGAGGGCGTGGATCTGGACGGTTATGAGGTGATCGATCTGCACGGAGGCTATCTGTGCCCGGGCCTGATCAACCTGCATGTGCATCTGGCAGGCAACGGCAAGCCCAGCGCAAAGCCGCGGGATAATGCTGCGCTGGTGCGCAAAATTCTGAGCAATGGCCTGACCCGTGCGGTGGCCTACAGGCTGGTATGCAGCTACGCGAAGCTGGAATTGCTGGGTGGCGTGACTACCATCCGCACCGTGGGCGGCATTGCAGATTTTGACACCCGCTGCCGTGATGATGCTGCAGCTGGCAAGCTGCTGGCACCGCGCATCCTTGCTGCCAACGAAGGCATTTCGGTGCCGGGCGGACATATGGCAGGCTCGGTGGCAGTTGCGGCCCATAACAATGCCGAAGCACTTGCTCAGCTCAAAAAGGCCAGCGGACAGAAGGTGGATCTTGTCAAGCTGATGATCACCGGCGGCGTGCTGGATGCCACCGAAAAGGGAACCCCCGGCGAGCTGAAGATGAAGCCGGAAATGGTCAAAGCCGTCTGCGACGAGGCCCACAAGCTGGGCTATACCGTGGCGGCACACACCGAGTCGCCAGAGGGCGTAAAGGTGGCGCTGGAAAACGGCGTGGATTCCATTGAGCACGGCGCAAAGATGGATGATGAGACCATCCGGCTTTACAAGGAGCGGGGAGCCTTTGTGTGCACCACCATCTCCCCGGCGCTGCCCTACGCACTGTTCGATACGGCGGTTTCTGGCGCTTCGGAAAAGGACCAGTATAACGGCAAGATCGTGTTTGACGGTGTGGTGGAAAGCGCAAAGACCGCCCTTGCCAACGGCATCCCGGTGGCCTTGGGCAACGATGTAGGCTGCCCGTACATCACCCAGTACGATTTCTGGCGGGAGCTGTGCTACTTCCACAAATACTGCGGTGTAAGCAACCAGTTCGCCCTGTACACGGCCACCCTGCGCAATGCTCAGCTGGCCGGAGTAGGAGACGTGACCGGTTCCATTGAGCCGGGCAAGAGCGCAGATTTTATTGTGACAAAGCACAACCCGCTGGAAGACCTGCGTGCGCTGCAGCATCTGGAACTGGTGGTCTGCCGCGGCCATGTGATCAAAAAGCCGAACCCCAAGCGGAACAAAACGGTGGATGCCCTGCTCGACCCGTACCTCGAATAATACTGAAAAAGCAAGGAGAGACGATTGGTCTTTCCTTGCTTTTTCGTTCACATGCCTGCCATCACGGCCATGATGCTTTGCCAGCTCTTGTTGCGGGCAGCGGGCACAGTGGTGCGGCGGCGTGCGGGTGCAGAGCCGGAAGAGACCGTATTCATGGCGGTCATCGGCACCGACGGATGGAAGAATACGGCTGTATCACCGGCCAGCCACTGGGCGGCAAGGCGGGCTGCCTGCGGGTCGGCCTGCAGGGTGCGGCGCTCGGCACCGGCCAGATGATCCGCCAGCCAGTAGAGGATGGCACCCAGCGGCAGGCTGGGCAGAACATCCTGACTCCAGTAGGTCCAGCGAGCACCGGCCCCTACAAAGCTCTCCACGGTAATAACGGCACCGGTGCGGGCGTTCTGCGGGATGCTGCCCCGATAATCGATACCGGCGCACTGGCGAAGCTCGGCGGTGATGCGCTGGGTGCGGGCCATATCCAGCCTGTCCTCACGGCAGTAGGCGCGGAAATCGGTCTCATCGATCAGGCCGTCGGCGCTGGAAGGGAAGCGGCCCACCAGCTGCCCATCGGCGTTGTGGCACAGCTGCCAGCCCTTGCGGAACAGCTGAAAGTTCAGGCAGCGGCGACCCATGGTGGAGTAGCACAGAATGGAGGTGCTCTCACCGGGCAGCTGCTTCAGCTCCAGGCAGGCATCGTTGCCGCAGGTGTCCTGCAGCTTTACCGTTAACAGCAGCTGCGCACCGGCGTGCTGAGCTGACATAGCGTTGTGCATGGCATCAAAATAACGGTTGGCATCCATGATCGGTTCCCTCCTGAAACTATAACACAGCAGTTCGTTGTATAACGGATGGGCACTGCGCCAAACGACCCGGTGCACAGCAGGCGGCTTACGCAGGAATGTTTTATTGACTGAACATAGTATAGCATACTTCACAACAAAAAACAACTATAAGTTTGCAGAAAAACAAAATATTTCCGCGCATCCTGCAACAGTGACCCGAAACATGGTTGTTGCAAGAGTGAATCAGTTGTGTTCTGTATCAAAAACAGCCCACAGACGGCAAGGCCAAAGCCTCCCATCTGTGGGCTGTTCTGGTAAAATATGGTTCAATCGCCCAGTTCACGGATCTCGTTCTGGATCAGCCGCCCGGCCGCGCGGGCCAGTTGGTCCATGCCGCGGATACGGGCCATGTTTTTGCCGTAGATCTGTGCAGCGGCACCGGCAGAGCTGTCCTCACCCATGAACACAGCCGACACCCGGATGCCCATGCGCTGCAGCGCACGCACCTGCGCGGCAGTGTCAGCCACACCGGCAGCGTCCTCGTAACCGCAGCCCAGCGGGTTTTCTGCACTGGGCGGGATGCGGCGGCTGTCGTTGGGCGAAGCGTCCGTCAGCACGATGAGCAGATGCCGCGGCGCAGGACCGGGCGCAAACTGCAAAAGGTCGCCTGCTGCCCGCAAGGCAAGGCCGTCACGGTTCCAGCCGGAAGCAAAATATCGGTTGATGTTTTGCAGGTTTTTGTCTGCAAAGCCTTTGAGCACACGCAGTACGGTGTAGCCCCGCAGGCTGCTGAAGCTGGACACCCGCACCGGGATACCGCAGGCCGCAAGGCTCTGGGCCAAAATAGATCCTTGAGCCGCGATCACTTCCTGACAGTGCAGGCGGGAAGCGGATGCGTCCAATAAAAGGTCTACCGTAAAAGAGGGCTGGTTCTCTTCCTCGGCACACAAAAACACCCGGTCATCGTTCAAAAGTGGTGCGCGCCAGATGCGCCCAGCGTTCAGGTTGCCGCTGCGGGCAACACGGGCGTTGGGCTGCTGGTGCACAAGGATGCAGTTGCGGATCTGCTCGGTAAGCCGCAGCACCACACTGCGGTGCAGTTCCCGATTTTTGGCGTAATAAGCGCGGTTGCGGTCGGCCTGCAGCTCAGCCTGTTCAGCCAGATGTTTTGCCTCCGGGGTGGGAGCCTGCTCCGGGCTGGGCACACCGGCACTGAACCACAAATGGCACCCCAGATGGTCGCCCACGCAAAGCTCCTGCTCAGCCTTGCGCAGCCGTTCCGGCGGGTAGAGAGAGCGGCCGAAGCAGCTTTCGATGTAGGCTCTGTCCTGCGCGGCATTCTGCTTCAGGGTGATGTGGGCCCGGCGCTTGTCCACCGCCAGCCCGCCGCCCACAGCATCCACGGAGCTTGAGTGTTCCACGGTCACGCGGTCCGTTTTGATCATCTGGGTGGGCATGGCTTTGGTGGCAAGCTTTGCCAGCAGGCCGTCCAGATGCAGATGCAAAGCTGCTCTCTGGTGCACAGTGCCGTCGAACAGGTTGAATTTTGCGTAGATCGATAAAATTTCGGCTTTCAGCTGTTCCGGCTCCGGCACATGCTCCGGGGCCAGCGCGGCGGCAAGGCCGGACTCGTAAGGGGTCATCACCGGGTCGGTGCGGCCCAGCACACGCCGCCAGCGTGCAGCCTGCATGGTGTAGACCAGCTGATTTTTTGCCATCCACTCCTGACGGGAGAGCTTGTATTGAATCGCAAAGAAATAATCTGCATGGGCATGGCGCAGCGCTTCCAGAACCGGGCGGCGGGGCAGCTCCAGCCGATAGGCGGCGTTTTCCAGATACAGCCATGTCATGTCGTCCAGCATCGTCTGCCGCAGATCACCGTCCCATGCGTCAAAGACGCTGCGAATCAGCGCGTCACCGTAATATTTGTGGATGAGGCCCACGACCGTGTTCATGTAAAAATCGGTGGTGCCGTCGGTATAGCGGGCCAGAAACAGCGGCTCAAAGCCATAGGCTCCTGCAGCAGCCCAGACCTGATTGGCCGCACGCCGCTCCTGCGCGGTGTAGCTCTGGGCATCCATCAGCCAAAGAGCTTGGCGGCATCCAGCTTGGCCGGAATGCGCGCTGCGATCACATCACGGATCAGGCCCTGCTCGTAGGAGTCAAAGGCTTTGTTGGTGATGCCCATATCCAGTGCCGCGCCTGCCGGGATGCCGCGCCGGATCAGCCGCAGGGCATCCAGCATACCGCGCAGATCCAGCGCCTTGGTGGAAATTTCTGCACTGTCGCACTTTTTCTGCAGGTCAAGGAACAGCAGTGCAAACTGGCGCACATACTTGGAAGCAAGATCGGGGAACTGCGTCCGCAGCAGCTTTTCCAGATCGTCCTGCGTAATGGTGGGCATCTGGATGACCACGAAACGGGAGGTGAGGGCCTCGTTCAGCTCACGAGTGCCGGCATAACCGTAGTTCATGGTGGCAATAAAGCGGGTCTCCTCCGCCAGCGGGATGCGGTCGTAGCCGGGCACATCGATGGCGCGGCGGAAGTCCAGCACCGCGTGCAGCACGGCCAGCGCTTCGTTTTTGGCCATGTTGATCTCATCCAGCACACCAAAGCCGCCGCACTGGGCGCAGCGGTATACCGGGCCGGGCCGGAACACCACCTGACCGTCCGCAAAAGTGTCCATGCCAATGAGGGATGCTGCGTCCATGTTCACATGGAAGGAGATGTCCCATGCGGGACGGCCAAAGGCGGCGGCAAGGTTCTCGGCCAGCACGTTTTTGCCGGTGGCTTTTCCGCCTGCCAGCAGCAGGTTTTCGCCGCAGAGCAGCGCCGCCAGCGCCTGCTCCCACACCTGTTTGCCATAGTAGGTAAAGGCAGGGGAAGGGATGCGCGGGCGCAGTGCGTCCGGCAGGGCATGGGCAGTGCGGTACTGTTGGACTGCTTCCAGCAGAGCGGGGTCTACCCCTTCCTGCTGCAGAGTTTCAAGGAGATCAGACATTTGTACAAACACCTCGATTTTGCCGGTTGTCTGGCACAAACCGGCTGTTCAGCTTTATCATAGCACAATCGTGGGGATTTGTGTAGGGGGCACGTGGCGAAAAAATAGCAAAGAGAGGCGGCCCCAAACAGGGACCGCCTCTCTTCATGAAGAAAGAAGAAATGGAAAAACGCTTAAGTTGTGCCGGAAAACCGCGCTGGATCAGGCGTTATCCAGACCCGCCATCTGCTTGACGGCCTTCATGGCGAAGGTCAGGGTGCGGCCCATGGCCACACCAGCCATCAGGCAGGGGTAGTTGTTGGCAAAGAAGCTGCCGGACATATCACCGGTGATATACAGGCCCTCCATGGGCTGGTTGTTGTTGTCCAGCGCCTGACCCTTTTCGTTGATGGCAATGCCCTGCTCGGTGGTCAGCAGAGAGGCACCCAGCCAGCAGCCATAGAAGGGCGCAGTGCGGATGGCACTCAGGCGGTAAGCGGGCTTGCCGAAATCCTCATCGTTCTGCTTGTCGTACAGCTCATTGTAGCGCTCCACGGTAGCAAGGAAGGTGTCCTTGGCAGCACCGGTAAAGCCCATCTTGTCAGCCAGCTCGTCCAGCGTATCGCACTTGAACAATGCACCGGCCTCAATAGCCTCGTCCATCTTACCCTGAATGTACTTCTCGCCGCCGTTGCGGGTCTGGGCAGAGCAGCCGATGGTGTGGAAACGCTTTGCGTCCTCCAGAATGTTGGCATCGCAGATCTGTGCGTAGACGCGGCCCGGCTGGTGGGCGGCAGCGTAGACGATATCGTTGTAGGGGCAGCTCTCGTTGGCAAAGCGCTCGCCGTTGCGGTTCACCTTCAGGAAGGGCTGGGTACCGGGGTTGTACTGGCGGATCTTGCCGGGGAAGGCCTTGCCGCCAAAGGCAGTGTCGCTGTCCACATAGCCGCCATCCACGCCGGGGGCAACAACGCCGCGGTCAAACAGCATGGGAGCGGCTTCCTTGTCCAGATTAGCACCGGCCCATACAGCAGCGCGGATGCCGTAGCCCTTGTCGGCGGGGGAGTAGGAGCAGGCGGTGGTCACGCTGGTGCCAAGCGGGTCCAGCTGCTCCATCATGTAGGGGTTGCCGGGGAAACCGCCGCAGGCCAGCAGCACGCCCTTGTTGGCGTTGTAGCGGATAAAGTGGTCATCTTCGGTGCTCTGGGCGATGATGCCGGTAATGCGGCCCTCGCTGTTCTTTTCCAGCTTGGCCAGACTGGTCTTGAAGTCCACATCGTAGCCCAGCTCCTGAATGTACTGCAGCAGCAGCTCATTACGGGGCAGGCCGGATGCGCTCTCGCTGGCCATGTAGTTGTGCTCCTGCACAGGGTAGAGGTAGTCGGTGTTGTGCTCGGCATTCTCTGCAGGCCATGCAGCCTCGCTGCCGGAGGTGAAATCGCATACCCAGCCGTACTTATCTTCCAGAATGCTGCGCATGAAGTCGTGCATGGCGGCAGACTCGTTGATCCAGGTCTTGACAACGCGCTGATCGCACTTGCCGGAGGCGTAGCGGGAGATCTCGCTCAGCAGTTTTGCCTTATCGGTGGCGGGTTCGCCAGCCTCCTTAGCGGCAGCAGAATCAACAGCGCCGTACCAGTGACGGGTGTCCTGCACGTTGGCGTTCTGCTCGATAACACGGAAGTTCAGGCCGTTGGCAGCAGCATAGGCGGCAGCGAACATACCGCCGTTGCCTGCACCCACGATCAGGATGTCGGTGTCCACGGTCTCGGTGATGGCGGCCTCGTCGATATCAGGCTCTTTGCCCAGCCAGTCGTTTGCGTCGCCTGTGGGCAGCTGCACGCTGGACACCACAGCCTCACCCTTTGCCTGTGCATAGCAGCTCTTGGCGGCCTTCATCACGGCATCGGAGGTGATGGTAGAGCCGGAAACGCCGTCGATCTCGGCAGAACCGGCAGAAAGCAGCTGCTCACGCAGCTCATCGGCAGCGGCAGCGCCGAAGGAAGCGGTCTCGCCGGAGGTATCCACCACCACGTCGGTGACAGCGCTGTCGGAGAAGGTCATGGTGACCTTGACGGTGGAGGAGATGCCCTCGGCAGTGCCCTCGTAGGTGCCGGGGATGTACTGACCGGCAGCACCGGAGGCAGTGGAGCCGGAGGCGGAATTGCAGGCAGCCAGTGCGCCGGCAGTGACACCGCTCATGGCGGCGGCAGCGGCGATCTTCAGAAAGCCTTTGCGGGAGATCTTATTCATAGGGATGCTCTCTTTCTCTTTTCTCTTCTTATCGTGCAGCAGGGTGAAAACCACTTTGCTGAATCTTTAACAATTGTAGCGTAGAGTGACGCACTTTACAATTCAATTATGTTATATTATAATTTAGAAAATCCTAATGTAAGAAAGCGAGGATGCGCAGATGAACCAGAGTGCACTGGAAGGATTTGTGAAGATCGTAGAGATGGACAGCTTTTCAGCAGCAGCAGAGGCACTGTATCTTTCGCAGTCGGCGCTTTCGCAGCAGATCCGCACGCTGGAAGGGCAGCTGCAGTTTGAACTGTTCCAGCATGTACCGCGCCGGGTGATCCTGACCCCGGCAGGCCGGGACTTTTACCCCAAGGCAAAGCAGCTGACGGCCTTGTATCAGGAGGCGGTGCGCCATGCCCGTGCGGTACAGCAACAGGAAAATCCGCCGGAACGGCATCTGGTCATTGCATGGAGCCATGAGGCCATGCGGATGTTCGGATACGACCTGTTTTCTCTGACGAACGAGCTGTGTCTGCAATACACGTCTATTATGATGCAGTGCGCCAGCCGCAGCGAGGTCTGGCGCAGCCTGAAAAAAGGGGACGCGGATCTTTCTTTCCAGTTGGAAAGTGCGGAATTTTACGCGCAGGGGTTCACTTTCATCCCGCTGCTTTATGTGCCGGAGCTGTGCATTCCCATCCACCCGCCCGCCGATATGCCGGTGGGCAGGCTGAGTCTGGAGCAGGCGCTGCAATACCGCTGGCTGCCCGTCAAAGAGATGTACCAGACTGTCTACGAGACCAGCCTGCTGCAGGAGGGGCTGGAGCGCGGAGTGAACTTTACGCCGGTGGGCGGCATCCGCAGCGCATCCTATGGGGATCCGGCGCTCAAGATGGTCCCGGCGGTCTATTACCGCAGACCGGATCTCAGCTTTGCGCGGGTGCTGGACTGGGGCAGGGGACACCGGTTCGGCATCGTGCTGGGACAAAAGCGCGAGGACCCGTTGGTGATGGCCTATGTCCGCGCTTTGCAGCAGCTGCTGCCGTCCCTCTCGGAAAAGCTGTTCGGCCTGAAGCTGGAAGCGGTGGAAGAATAAAGAAAAAAGAAAACCCTCTCAGGCGCATTCGCGCCAGCTCTCCCGAAGGGAGAGCTCTATTGCAGCTGACCGGTAACTGCTGAAAAGCTCCCCCTCTCGGGGGAGCTGGCATCGCGTAGCGATGACTGAGAGGGTAAACAAATAGCACCTGCTGCCTTCGGAAAGGAAGGCGGCAGGTGCTATTTTTGTGCTTATACTGCGATGACGGGCAGCTTACTCCACCACGTCCTCGAACTGGCTGTTGTACAGATCGGCGTAGAAGCCGCCTGCTTCGATCAGCTGGTCGTGGGTGCCCTGCTCCACAATATCGCCATCTCGCATTACAAGGATGAGGTCGGCATCCCGGATGGTGGAAAGACGGTGTGCGATCACAAAGCTGGTGCGGCCCTCCATCAGGCGGTCCATGGCGGTTTGGATGCGCTGCTCGGTACGGGTATCCACGCTGCTGGTGGCCTCGTCCAAAATCAGGATGCGGTTATCTGCCAGAATGGTGCGGGCGATGGTGAGCAGCTGCTTCTGGCCCTGACTCACGTTGGAAGCGTCCTCGTTCAGCTCCATCTGGTAGCCGCCGGGCAGGGTGCGGATAAAGTGGTCAGCGTTGGCAGCCTTGGCGGCGGCGATCACTTCTTCGTCGGTAGCATCCAGACGGCCATAGCGGATGTTCTCCATGATGGTGCCCTTGAACAGCCATGTGTCCTGCAGCACCATGCCGAAGCCCTCGCGCAGGGCGCTGCGGTCAAAGTCCCGCACATCGTGGCCATTCAGGGTGATGGAACCGGAATCCACATCATAGAAGCGCATGAGCAGCTTGACCATGGTAGTTTTGCCCGCGCCGGTAGGGCCGACGATAGCCACCTTCTGGCCGGGCTTGACCTCGCAGCTGAAATCGTGGATGACGGTCTTGTCCGGGGTGTAGCCGAAGCGGACATGACTGAATGTCACCTGACCGTTGATGCAGCCGGGGTCGGCCCGGCGGGCCGGATCTGCCTGCTGATCCTCTTCCGGCTCGTTCAGAAACTCGAACACCCGCTCAGCGGCAGCGGCCATGCTCTGCAGCATGTTGGACACCTGAGAAAGCTGCTGGATGGGCTGGGTGAAGTTCTTGACGTACTGGATGAAGGCCTGAATGTCACCGATGGTAATGGTGCCGTTTGCTGCAAAAATGCTGCCCACGATGGCCACTGCCACGTAGCCCAGATTGCCCACAAAGTTCATAATGGGCATCATCAGGCCGGAGAGAAACTGGCTCTTCCATGCGGATTCGTACAGCTTGTCGTTGGCGGCGTTGAAGTCGTTCAGCACCACGGCCTCGCGGTTGAAGGCTTTGACCACGTTGTGGCCGGAGTAGACTTCTTCCACCTGACCGTTCACAACGCCCAGAATGGCCTGCTGGGCCTTGAAGTATTTCTGGCTGAACTTGACCACGATGAGCACCAGCACCAGCGAGACCGGCAGGATCAGCAGGGCGATCAGGGTCATCTTCGGGCTGATGGACAGCATCATGACCAGCACGCCGATCATGGTGGTCACACTGGTGATGAGCTGGGTGATGCTCTGGTTCAGGCTCTGGCCCAGCGTGTCCACATCGTTGGTGATGCGGGACAGCACCTCGCCCACGGTGCGCTTTTCAAAGTAGGCAAGGGGCAGGCGGTTGATCTTTTCGCTGATCTGCTTGCGGAAGTCGTAGCAGACTTTCTGGGAAAGGCCGGTCATGAGCCAGCCCTGAATAAAGCTGAAGGCGCTGCTCAGCAGGTACATGCCCAGCAAAAACAGCAGGATGCGGCCGATATACACAAAGTCGATGCTGCCGGTGCCGCGCAGCTTGGCGATCCAGCCGGTCAAGTCGTTCCACTCCGGCTGCTCCAGGGCAGGGCGCAGCTCGTCGTCGCTGCACGCCCCCTTTTCCCCTTTGATCCCCCACTCACTGCCGTAGTACAGGGCGGGGGTGCCCGGCATCCCCATCAAAATGGCGTAGGCCAGGGGGATGTGCCTGGGCTCGGTGAGCTTGGAGGCCAGTCTCGTTACGTCGTGGTTGTCCGCGAAGGACAGCAGGTGGGCCCCCTTGTAGAGGGTCCAGGGCTCCGGCCCGTACTGCCGGGCCAGGCTGTGGCCGATCTCAAACAGATTCCGGTCGTTGAAGCTGGACCACAGGCCCTTGAAGCAGTCGTAGTTGGTGACCGAGTGGCACTTGTCCGGCCCCATCCACTGGTTGTAGTCGCCCCCCAGGGCCTCGCCCAGGAGCACAAAATCGGGCTTCAGGGCGTCGGTGAAGGCCCGCAGCTGCCTGAGATAGCCGATGGGCAGGCAGTAGGCCACGTCCAGCCGCAGGCCGTCGATGGCAAAT
>ERZ780150.381-NODE-381-length-40938-cov-6.994643_pt1 | contig 40938 bp, 53 predicted proteins | sample MGYA00511019_ERZ780150 | MGnify/ENA primary metagenome ERZ780150 (study PRJEB29588, sample SAMEA2151633) | human gut metagenome | biome: human gut; feature: human-associated habitat; material: faeces | place: Denmark | collected 2008/2010 ...
CAGCTCCGGGTCGTCATACCGGGCGCTGCGGGCCAGAATGGCCTGGGCGGCGCCCTCCACCTCCTGAAGCTGCTTCTGCATGGCGTGGAAGCGCTTGATGAGGCCGGTCTTGTCCTCCAGGTCGGTGAGGATGGCCTCCGCCCGGACGATCACGTCCCGGACGCCCTGGCGGGTGATGCCGTTGTTCTCGGCGATCTCGGCCAGGGACAGGTCCTCATTATAGTAGAGGTCGTAGAACTCCTTCTGCCGGGGAGTGAGAACGTCCCCGTAAAAATCATACAGAAGGGCCATCCGGTATGCCTGGCTTTTCATGTTCTGCGGCCTCCTCTCGACTTCATGTAAAGCTTAAAAACTTTACAAACGGAACTATACCACATTCTCCCTCGTTTGTCAATCCGAAATTGCGCCCAAAGAGCCGGGGCTGCTTTGGTATATTCCACCATAGGGCGGGGACACTGGGATGGGAGGGAAAAATTGATTAAATCAATCTTACATGGTATAATAAACACAGAAGAAGCGGGAACCCTTGTATTTTCAGGGGTTCCCACCTTTTTTGTTACTATCGTGTTATTAGTTCAGTGTTCAGTGAAGCAAAAATTCATTGTAGTTCAACCCATGAAAACCAGCTTGTAACCGGCTTCCGAAAACCGCCCTACGGCAACCAAAATGGAAACCGGAATGCGATTATCCACAATGGGGGCGCTGGTAGAAAGTTCCCATTCACCATTTTCAAGGGTTTCCACCCTGACTTCCAAGGATTCCGGGATCACCCGCACACGGGCAACCTTCTTCAGTTGGGACAGCTTTTCCACCAGATAGGCTTCCACATATTCCGGGGGCTGTCTGATCCCGGCTTCCCAATTTTGAATTGACCGGGCCGGAACCCCGAATTCCTTTTCAACTTCCTTTTGTGTCAACCCGGCGAATTCACGGGCTTCTTTGATGTTCATATTCCAAACCCCTTTCAAAATTTGGGCGGTTTTATAGGATTACCGCCCGAACCTTTCTTCAAAGAATTTAATGAATGAGGGTGGAGAACCATTGAAATTGCTCTTCAGTAATTCCATTATCAGAAAGCAGAGTTTCAAGCATTCCATGAAGTTTCATAATGACGGCCTTTGCGGATTGCTTACGATCTTCTGTGTCACAGAAACAAGAAGTGGAGAAATCTTCCCAATCAGAAATTTCTTTACGAATGTCATTTTCCCAGATTTCCTTATTGACCTTAATCAATTCATTCTGATAAACGGTTTTCATTTTCGTAACCCCTTTCACTATTAACACTCATTGGGTGTCCTTCTGTAAGTATAATACACCCATTGGGTGTATATGTCAAGGGGTTTCAAAAAATATTTATCATTTCCACGGCGGCTTTCAGTTCGTCCAAAGTCTTATGATTATAGACCCGGTTTCCCGTGTCCTTGGACACATGACCCATGAGAAGATCAATACACTTCCGGTTTGCCCCGGCGCTGTCCAGTTGGGTTTCAAAGGTGTGGCGGCATTCATGCGGGGTATGGTTCATTTCCAGAGCCTTCATAATATCCGCCCAAAAAATCCGGTATTGGGATATGGAACAGGGTTTCCCATTGTAGCTGATCAGCCGGGGGCCACTTTCAGAAAGACGGGCTTCAACCAATGGCCTGATCTTGGAGTGGATAGGAACCACCCGATCCTTACCGGCCTTGGTTTTTGTGCCGCCTTTCATAGTCCCGGCCTGAAGGTCTATATCTTCCGGCTTCAGGTTTAGAAGTTCACTGATCCGCCAACCAGAATAAAGCAGAATCAGAACTGTATCAACCCAAGGATCAGAATGATGTTCCCAAACCCGCTTCACTTCTTCCTTGCTGAATGGAAGGCGGCTGGTTGGTGGTATGGGATCAGAAGTAAGGAGATCAGAGAAGCACCGGTTGATTATATCCATTTCAAGTGCGAACCGGTCAAGGTGGCCCCATAGGTTTTTGATTGCCGCTTGGGTGCTGTACCCCTTCCCACAACCATCAATGGTTTCTTGCATTTGGTAGGATCGGATTTGCTTATAGGGCTTTTCCCATAATGCTGAACAATGCTTGAATGCTGAACACAAAGATGAACGGTTGGATTCCCCCAGCTTGGGGGCCTTCTTTTCCTTCCAGAGTTCAAACAGTTCCTTCATTGTGATTTTGGCCCGGTCAACATCCCAAGGATCACGATTGTATTCGGCCAACAGCATATTCCCGGCTTCACGGGTTTCTGTGTAACCAACAATATCATAGATTGGATGGCCTTTATCATTCCAGCCAATAGTTTTCTTCACTATGTATGGGCGGCGGCGATTGCCTGACAGCTTCGCAACTGTCCCATAGCCGTTAGGATTACGAATGGGAAACACCCCCTTCCCGCCGTTGGTTGTGGCGCTGTTCTTCAACGGTTGCCCACCGGCAGTTATAAGGGGAATAACCCTTGTCATTGTCTACCCGGTCAATAGTCAATTCATCGGAATACCCATGCGATATAGCCCAATCATAAAAGGCTTGAAAATCATTCAGCCATTCAGGGCAGACGGATATTCCACGGGAACCATAGTATCGTTGGTAATCAGGATCATTAGGATTTGAACAGCGGCTTTTCATCTTTTTCCAAATACGATAAAGCCGGGTTCCTGACTTCCCGTGTGTGGTGCGGTTTGGCCGGAACCTATGTGCTTCACGATCCAAACAGCCGCAAGAACGGGTTGCACCACTGGTTAAAGAACGCCCTTCAACAATAGCATCAAGCCCACAATCACATTCACAGAGCCACAGGATGGCCCCAAGGTTGTTCTTTGCAACAGGACAAATAGCCGTAAGCCTTCCGAATTTTTGGCCTTTCAAATTTTTCATCTTTCGCATTATATCACCTGTCCTTTCAGGAAAATGGGTATGGCAAAGCTAAACCCCATGTGATATAATGTTCGTTGGTGGTTGAAACATTAACTTCAATAGGGTTTTGTTTCGCCTGACCGCTTCGGTGTTCCAGCACCGGGGCGGTCTTTTTTTTTTGCTTCTGTTCTGATCTGTTCCGTATGTATCTATTGGTTATCAATGGGTTTCTCGATTATAGAACAGATGGAACAGATGATATATTACTTAAACTTAAAATATAAAAAAATATATAAGAAAGTAATATTAAGAGAGAATAGCAAAAATATCTGTTCTATCTGTTCTATCATTAAAAGCAAGAACTGATCAAAGCCTTATATATTTTATCGTCAATTTCGATCAAGCTACGGCTTCCATCTTTGAATTGAACAGCAACTTGGTATATTCCTTTGTTTTTCGCAGACAGCCCACCAGCAAGCAACCCAACCGGGCCAAGCAAAGCCCCACCAACTAACCCTCTGGCTACGCCTGATGCGGCGCTTTTGCGGTGTTCGTCTGTGATCAGTTCATAGCCTTCAATGGTGGTTTTATTGATTGGGATTCCTTTTGTCAGGCTGGTTGCAATCTGCACCATACCAAATGTGGAAAGCACTTGTTTTCCTGCATAGTCACCAGCAATGACCCTGTTTTTCGCAGATGCCATAAACAATCATTCCTTTCTAAATTTTACATAGATTACATTGCCTATGCGTTTTTCGATTCTTCTTTTATAGAATACTTATCCCCTTTCAATATTCTTTTCATTTCCCCACGAATTTCAGCCCGATCTTCAATGTCTAACTGAACATAAAGATTGAAGGCTTCTAATGTGCTGGAACCATATTGTTTTTCAATCATTTTCATAGTTACAGCGGCTTCTGAAACTTCTTTTTGAAGTTTTTTAAGGTCAACGGTCTGATCAAGTTCTTCCCACCCCATGATATATGCCGGAGTAGTTTCTAAAGCGTCTGCTATGGCCTTGATTTTGGATTGTGTTAGGTTACGCTGATCTAATTCTATTTTATTTATTGATGAGCGTGATTTATAGCCAAGCCTTTTGGCAAGTTCATCTTGCGATAAATTGAGTTCTTCCCGGCGATTACGGATTCTACTACCGATTGTCAGCAAGAAAATCAACTCCTTTCTTGTTACTACCAATTATATAGAGTTGTAGGCTTAATGTCAACAAAATTTTATTTTTTTCAAAAATGATGTTGACAAATAGGGGACATGGTGATAGTATATGAGTGTAGGCGGGATGTCTACAACGATATGCAGAGGAAAGAAGGTGAACGGCTAATGACGAATACAGAGCTGTTGCGTGAGAAGATCGAGCAGTCCGGGTACAAACTTCAATTCATTGCCAAGAAGGTCGGAATCACTTATCAGGGCCTTTTGAACAAGATCAATAATAAGAGTGAGTTCCGGGCAAATGAGATTCAAGCCCTGTATGATCTTCTTGGCTTATCTGAAGCAGAACGGGTGGCAATTTTTTTTGCCGAGCGTGTAGACTAATTGCCTACAAAAAGAAAAGGAGCATGAACCATGCATGAAGTGAGCCTGAAGCCGGTTATTGAAGAACTTGAAAATTTATTTTCAAAGTTCAACGCCCGCTTCTTTGATGGTGGGTTGGAAAAGCCCGTGATCACTGTTTCCCCGGATCATACCCGTGGGGCCTATGGGTGGTGTACCGGCTGGAAGGCTTGGAAGGCCGGGGAAGATGAAGGTCACTATGAAATCAATCTGTGTGCCGAATATCTGAACCGCCCCTTTGAAGAAACCTGTGGAACCCTAATCCATGAAATGGTTCATCTTCAAAACCTTCAGGATGGTATTCAGGACACTTCCCGATCTGGCACCTATCACAATAAGAAGTTCAAGGAAACTGCTGAAGCCCACGGCCTGACGGTGGAAAAGGGCGAAAAGTACGGATGGTATAAAACCGCACTTGCCCCGGAAGCCCTTGAATTTGTTCAGAGCCTTGGGAAGAAAGGTTTCACTCTTGTTCGGCCCCGGCCTTTAGGCTTGAAGGGTTCCAGCAAGGGGGGGGGGATCAAGTTCCCGGAAGTATGTTTGTCCCTGTTGCGGAACCATTATCCGGGCCACCAAAGAGGTTCATGTGATCTGTGCTGAATGTGATGTTGAATTTCAGGAGGAATGTTAGATGAATGTGAAGCTGACCAAGCGGAAGGCTTGGGAACTGATCAGCCGGATTCACCCCCGGTTGAACATCAAGCAGGAAGTCACCCCGCCTGATGTGGCGATTTTCACGGCTTACACCGGCCCTGAAGGGCTGGAAATCCGGTGTGAAAATGATTGGTTCAATCACAATGGCCGGATCAAGCTGACCATTTCCAATGTGGACGGGGGAACCCCCATTGTCCGCTATTACCACCCTGATACCCTGAACCGGGATCATGTGGCGGAAGATGCTGAAAAAGAAGCCGATGCCAAGCAAGCCCGTAAAGAATGGGTTTGGGCTATGGGTAAGGAAATGGCCCATAAGCTGGTTGATCAGTATTGGGGAAACTGAATTCCCGTTTTTAAGGAGGTTATAAGCATGAACACCACTTTTGCAGAGCGCTTGAAGAACGCAATGGAACAGGCTGATATGAGCCAAGCGGAACTTTCCCTTCAATCCGGGGCTTCCAAGGCCGCTATCAGCCAATACCTTTCCGGGAAGAACACCCCCGGCCCTGACCGTATCAAGGCCCTTGCCGATGCCACCGGCGTTTCCTTTGATTACCTGATGGGTTATGGAGCCGCCCCGGTTGCGGAACCGCCCATCAAGAAGATCAGCGTGAAGGAAGCCGCCCGGTGTATGGGAAAATCTGATCAGTTCGTCAGAATCGGCCTTCAGCGTGGCCTTCTTCCCTTCGGGAACGCTGTTCCCGGAACCGGCGCTTGCTGGAATTACTACATCAACCCCACCAAGTTCCGTGATTATGTGGGTGCTGATCAGTTCAATTCTTTCTTCGGCCTTACGGCCTGATTTTTAGAAAAGGAGTAAAGCAATGAAAACCAGATTTGATGGAACCTTGTGGATCGGAGCCGGTGGACAGGCTTTCCGCCCCGCAGAAATGGGAACCGATCACCTGTTGAACACGGTGAAGATGCTGAAGAACCGCCCCGGCGTGGTGATAGCTATGGTGGTTCGTGACATTGAAGCCACCCCTGACTGTTGCCCTTTTGATCCCTTCGGTGGCGGTCATTCCGAGTTGGTGAAACAGTCCTTGTTCAACATCACTTCCCTTTCCCCGGAACAGGTGAGTAATTACGCCTTGAACAGCCCCTTGGGAATGGCTATGAAGGCCGAACTTCTTTCCCGTGGTGTGAATGTGGAAAATTACCTTTCCATGATTGAAGGGCCTGAAACCCTATGATCACGCTGTTTCAGCACCAGCAACAGGCCCTTGATGAAACCGAGGGGAAGAACCGGGTGGCCTATTACCTTGATATGGGCCTTGGGAAAACCTTTGTTGGTTCCGAAAAAATGATGAAGCTGAACAAGCGGATCAATCTGGTGGTGTGCCAATGTTCAAAAGTTCAAGACTGGATTGAACATTTTCAAGACCACTACACCCGGAATTGTGTGTTCGACCTGACCAACCCCAAAACCTTCAAATGGTTCTTTGAACAGGTTCAGCATGAAGTTCCAACCCTGATGATTGGCGTGATCAACTACGAACTGACCTTCAGGCGGAATGTGCTGAAAACTCTGACCGGCTTCACGCTGATGTTGGATGAAAGTTCCCTGATCCAGAACGAGAACGCCAAACGGTCAAAGTTCATTCTTGGGCTGAAACCGGATAATGTGATCCTTCTGTCAGGCACCCCCACGGGCGGCAAGTATGAAAACCTGTGGAGCCAATGCCAACTGTTGGGGTGGAAGATTTCAAAAGAACTGTTCTGGAAGCAGTACATTCAAACGGAATGGGTTGAAACCGATGGATTTTGGCGGCAACAGATTACCGGCTATAAGAATGTTGACCGGCTGAAGATGAAGCTGGCCGAACATGGGGCCGTTTTCATGACTACCGAACAGGCCGGAATCAGCCTTCCAAAACGGAACTGGATCAAGGTCAAAACCCGCCCTTCACCCCTTTATTGGAAGTTCTGGAATGATCGCTATATTGCGATTGACAGCGCCAACCTTGGTGAATTTGAACTGGATGCGGATTTCTACGGTTCCAATGCCCATTGTAAACGGGAATTGATCGGTGATACCAGTTTGACCCGCCGCCTTTACGCCCGTCAGCTTTGCGGCCTATATAACCCGGCCCGTTATGAAGCCTTCCGGGATTTGGTGAACAGCACAGAAGATCGCTTGATTGTGTTCTATAACTTCACGGAAGAAATGGAACGCCTGAAGGGGATTGCCAAGGGCCTGAACCGGCCTGTGTCTGTTCTTTCCGGTGAAGAAAAGAACTTGGATGCTTACCGATACCAGCACAACAGCATTACCTTCATTCAGTATCAGGCCGGTGCAATGGGCGGCAACTTTCAGCTTGCCAACAAAATCATTTACTTCAGCCTTCCCCAAGGTTCGGAATTGTGGGAGCAATCCCAAAAGCGTATTCACCGCCTTGGGCAAGAACGGCCCTGTTTCTATTACCTGATGATCTGTCCGGGAACGGTTGAAGAAGATATTTTGACCACCCTTCAGCAACGCAAAAATTACAATGATGAACTGTTCCGAAAGTATGAGGGGGAATGCCCGAATGGTTGATATGGCTGGCAAGAGATTTGGAAAACTGGTGGTAGTTTCCAGAGCGAAAAGCCCAAATAAACAGGCCGCTTGGCTTTGCAAGTGTGACTGTGGTAATGAAACGGTTGTACTTGGATGGAATTTAAGATCAGGTCATACGGTTTCATGTGGGTGTGTCCATCAAAAGGGGTTGAAGAAGGGACTGCGATTATCTCACGGAATGGCTAATTCCCGGTTGTATGGTATTTGGGAAGATATGAAATCCAGATGCTATAATCCCAATACCCCGCAATTCAAATATTGGGGTGAGCGAGGAATTACCATTTGCCCGGAATGGTTGAATGATTTCCAAGCCTTCTATGATTGGGCCGTATCACATGGGTATTCCGATGAATTGAGTATTGATCGGATTGATGTGAATGGAAATTATGAGCCGGGGAATTGCAGATGGGCAACTGCTGAAGAACAAAATCAAAACAGACGAAAGAAGGCGTAATGCTATGAACTGTTCAGAAGATATGAAACGGCAACGCTATAAGGCCAAAAAAAGCCAATGGTTCCGCCGTATGTTTACCGTGGCCCTTTTGATGGGGGTTTTGATCGGCTTCCTGATGGTGAAAATTCCGGTCTGGCTGACCGCCCCGGAGCCTGAAACCAAAGCGGTTTTGTTTGGCACCTATACCGGACAAGCCTTGAAGGTTCAGAATGATGGGGCCATTGTTCAAGCTGGTGATTTTACCCCTTTGGATGTGCCAATGGATGAAAGCCTTCAGGAATACACCTATTGGATGGCGGATGCCTATGATATTGATTTTGTTTTCCTGATGGGCCTAATCCGCAACGAAAGCAACTTCCAAGTGGATGTTATCAGCGGAACCAATGATTACGGCCTGATGCAGATCAACCAAAAGAACCATGAATGGTTGTCCAATGCTGTTGGTGTAACGGATTTCCTTGATCCTTACCAGAACATCCAAGCTGGCCTTTATATCCTTGGGAACCTGTTTGAAAAGTATGATGATCCCCACATGGTTCTGATGGCCTACAACATGGGTGAGAGCGGTGCTTCTAAACTGTGGGATCAGGGGATTTACCAAAGTAAGTATTCCAACCGTGTTTTGGAATATCAAGAAACCTACATAAAGGAGTTGAACGAACATGATCAAATGTGAAAATGCTTGTCCCCGTGGAAAATTTGATGGGTGCTGTTACAGTTGTCCAGAACACATTACCTGTTCTGATTCCTGTTCAGAAACCCCCAACGAATGTGGACAGTCCACCTTCGATGAAGAAACAGCCCTTCAGGAGTTCCAGAACACACAGCTTGCCACCCTGAACGCCATTGCTTCCCTGACCGCCCACAAGAAGGCCATTGAGGATCAGGAAAAGGAAATGAAGGCCAAGCTGTATGAAGCAATGGTGAAGTTCGGCGTGGATAAGTTTGAATCCGATGTTCTGAACCTTACCCTTGTGAAGCCCACCAATGCCACCAGCATTGATTCCACCAAGCTGAATAAGAAATACCCGGACATTGCTTCCGAGTGTTCCAAGACCACCGCCAAGGCCGGTTATGTGAAGATCACCCTGAAAGGGGATAAGTCATGAGTTGCCGGGGCTTTGAACCTGTTTGCACCAATAATGAACTTCGGGAGTATTTCAGCGCCAAGGGCCTGACCTATGACAGCATTGATGAAGGTGATATTTTGATCCTTTGCATGATGCTTCAGAAGGAATTGAAGAAATCCAATAAGGCTGGTGAAACTTCCGTCACCATGACTTTAAGCAAACGGGTTGACATGAAGAAGGTCACCAACGGCCACATTACCGAGTGTTACATCTACATGAACGCCCACTATTTCACCCGGCGTGAATGTATCAGCTTCAACCGGGATGGGTGGATTGGCTTTGCTGGATGGGCCGATGATGGCAACACTAACCCGTTGCGCCGTGCCTTCCTTGCATGGTGTGACTATTTGGCGGAAGGTGGTGGGGCCGATGGCAAGGGATGAAGTGTGGGATGCCCTGAAAAATCATGCCAAACAGGTTCATTCAGAACGGGTTGCAAAGAACCCCGACCGGATCGCCTATGCCATTCAGCAGTTTGAAGCCCACGGCATTGAATACCAACTGAAGAATGAGCAAACCGGACATTTCCATTGTTGGCGGAAGTCTGATGATAAACTGTTCCAATTCTACGCTGGAACGGGTAAAATTCAGGGCTTCACCCAAGTCAGAGGTATTCACAGCCTGATTCAAATGTTGGAGGGGTGAGCCGTGGCCGGTGAAAAAAACTTTGAAAACCGCTTGAAGAAGTGGCTGGAATCTGAAGGGATATATCCCTTGGGTGAACCTGTTGACCGCATGAGCGCCCCGCCTTGTGGCTTCTATGAAAAGCGTTGGGGTGGAAGCCGGTATGTGAAAAGCGGCCTTCCCGATATGCGGATCACCGTGAAGGGCATTGCCCTTGAAGTAGAGCTGAAGGGCACCAATGGAACCCCATCTGTGCTTCAGAAGCGGAATATTCGCCAAATCAATAATAGCGGCGGAATAGCAATGGTGCTATACCCACAAGGGTTTGACACATTCAAAGACATAATAAAGGGGGTGAAATCGTGTCCACAAGATTTTCCCATAGCCGGGTTGAAGTGTTTGATCGTTGCCCATTCAAATATCGGTTGCGATATGTTGATGGATTAGACACGATCCCGAACACGGACGCAGACAACGCCCTGATCCTTGGCACCGCCCTTCACACCGGCATTGAAGAAGGGGTTGAACAAGCCCTTGACTTCTACAAGAACAGCTTCCCGGTTCTGACGGATGATCACATTCATGAAATGATGAAGCTGGAAGCAATGATCCCCAAGGCAAAGGCCATGTTGCCACCGGGCGGAACCTTTGAACTTCCAATCGGGAACGCTGATTTCATCGGCTTCATGGATTATCTGTGGCCCTGTGGTTGGGATTCCAGAACCAATGAAACCTTGTTTGATCTGTACGATTTCAAGTATTCCAACAACGCCAAGAACTACGCCGTTTCCGGTCAGCTTCACGAATACAAGTATTGGTATGAACTGACCCATCCCGGCCACCGGATCAGGAATATGTATTTCCTGATTGTTCCCAAGGCAAAGATCAGGCAGAAAAGCACCGAAACCCTTTCCCAATTCCGTGACCGCTTGCAAGCGGCCTTGAAAGATTCTGAACCAACGCTGATGCCGGTTCAGTATAACCCCATGAAGATCGTGGACTTCCTGACCAATGTGAAGCACATGGTTGAAGCCACAGACTTCCCCAAGAACCCAAACCATTTTTGTGGATGGTGTGAGTATGAAGAATATTGTCAGAAAGGATGGGATTATATGTTACTTCCCAAGAATGAACGCCGTGATCTGAACGCCACCAAGAAGAAGGTTGTGTGGCTTTACGGCGCACCCTTCAGCGGCAAAACCTTCTTTGCCAATCAGTTCCCCGATCCCCTGATGTTGAACACGGATGGCAACATCAAGTTTGTGGATGCCCCCTATATCGCCATTCGTGACACCGTTACGGTGGAAGGCCGTATCACCAAGCGCAAGTTGGCCTATGAAGTGTTCATGGATGCCGTGGCCGAACTGGAAAAGAAACAGAACGATTTCCGAACCATCGTGGTTGACCTTCTGGAAGATGTTTATGAATCGTGCCGGGTTTACATCTGTGACCGTCAGGGCTGGAAGCATGAATCTGATGATTCCTTCCGTGCGTGGGATATGGTCAGAAGTGAGTTCCTGAACACCCTGAAGCGGCTTGTGAATCTGGACTATGAAAACATCATCCTGATCAGCCATGAGGACAGAAGCCGTGACCTGACCCGCAAGGGCGGCGATAAGATCAGTTCCATCAAGCCGAACCTTCAGGATAAGGTGGCAAACAAGGTGGCCGGTATGGTTGATCTGGTGGCCCGTATCGTGGCGGACGATGATGAACGGGTGCTGTCTTTCAAGACTTCTGAAGTGATCTTCGGCGGTGGCCGTTTGACTGTCCGTGATAAGGAAATCCCGCTGACCTATGATGCTTTCTGTGAAGTCTACGAGGAAGCCAACCAGAAGGCCGCAGGAGCCGTGAAGCGTGGCGGCAATACCCCGGCTACCCCCGCACCTGAAACCACCGACACGCCCACCACAGCGCCCAGCAGAAGGGGCAGAAAGGCCAAGACTGCAACCCCGCCCCCGGCTGATAACTATGATCCGGCTGAAGATGCGGCAAAGGCGGCTTGTGGTGATCCTGATGGAACTTGGACACCGGGCGGCGGTGAAAAGGATGATTCTGTTCCTGTTGCTGAACCGGCCACCGGTGACACCCCGCCTTGGAACGATCTTCCCAAATGCCCGGACGGTGAACGCATTTTCAGACAGCACGATCAGAACCCGGAAATCCCCCTTTGTCCGTCCATTGACGCTGGCCACCGTTGCCACAAGGAAGGCGGCCCCGATGGTTGCCCCCTGTGGGATCGCCCCAAGGCACAGGCAGAGGAACCCGCACCTAAGACGGATGCTAACCCGCCCCGCCGTACCCGGAAGAAGCGTGAAGAATAATGGCTGATGTGCTGATGATTGCCGGGAAGCCTGAAACCATCTTCAAGGCCCGTGATTTTGAATATCTGGTTGAAAAGCACATGGGCTATGAAGCGGCCAAGTATTTCCGGGAATACGCTGAAAAGGCTGATGAAGAAGTCAGATCGGCCAAGGCCGGTGAGAACACAGACCTTGCTTCCTATGAAGCTGACCTTGAAAGCAATCACAGAGCCTTTCAGGACATTCAGACGGAAGCCGCAGTTATCACGGGTGTTCTTCAAGAAAAACGGATAAACCGTGAGAAGATCACCCATGCAGTAAGGGAAATTGGAAAGATAATTTCCAACCAAATATAAGGAGGAACCCAAAATGAAAAACGATGCCCTGAACCATTTCAAAGAGGAAATGAACAAGCGTGGCCTGATTCGCAAGATTCAGGTGTGTGCAAACCTGATCCCCCCCCGCCTGATGCTGACCCGGAATCCCTGATTGCTGTTCACAAGCTGGCCGCAAAAGAAGCGTTGATCATGTATGCACAGAAGCATGATGATTTCTGTGAACTGATGGCTGAAGCGGCCACTAACCACCTGTTTGATACCATTCTGACAGATGATCTGTTCAAGCCGGTGGAGGGGTTCACCCCTACTGACGAGGAACAGGCCAAAATGAAGGAAGCGGAGCAAACCGCCAAAGCCATTACCGGCCTGTTCGACATTCTGAAGCATATCTAAAATACATTTAGGAGGAAGTTTATTATGGCTATCGACTTTGATAAGATTGATCGTACTGTTGATCTGAAGGGCCTTCAGGCCGATGTGGAGGAAGCCAAGAAGAACGGCGGCGGGGATTTTCCCACCATTCCCGCTGGTAAGTATGAAGCCCGTGTGGAGAGCATGGAAATCAAGGGAACCAAGGCAGACCCCAACCGCCCCATGCTGGCCGTGTCCTTTAAGATTCTTTCCGGCGAGTATAAGAACCAGCGCCTTTTCATGAACCGTGTTCTGTACGGCACCAAGAACGACAAGAACATGATTGCTTCCGCTATGGGATTCCTTGATAAGCTGGATTCCGGGATTCCGGTCAGCTTCACCAGCTACAAGCAGTTTTCCCAGCTTGTCCTTGACATTGCGGAAGCCATTGATGGAAAGTTGGAATATGCGGTGGATTACGATGATTCCCGTTTCAATTCCATCACCATTGATGAAGTTTTTGAAGTTGAGGATTGAAAACCGCCGCAATATTTTTTACAATAATTGTAGGCAAATAGTCTACACATACAACGGTTTGAACCTTAATTTTCAAGGCCGGGGCGCTTGCCCCGGTTGGCCCCAAGGTGAAGCCTTCCCGTGGCGGGGCTGTTATCACTGATTCACCAAAGAATATTTAGAAAGTGGGTGAAATGATGGTTTTTTATGACTTCGAGGTTTTCAAATATGATTGGTTGGTGGTATTCATTGACCTGACCGAAAAGAAAGAAATGGTGATCATCAATAACCCTGAACAGTTACGAAATTTTTATGAGAGCCACAAGGGAACTATTTGGGCCGGGTACAACAGCCGGAACTATGACCAGTACATTTTGAAAGGCATTTTGTGTGGGTTCAACCCCAAAGATGTGAATGATTGGATCATTGTTGAAGATAAGCCCGGTTACAGATTTTCCAGCCTGTTCGGGAATTTCCCGGTGATCAACTATGATGTGATGCCCAATCCGCCCATCAGCCTGAAAACTTTGGAAGCCTTCATGGGGCATTCCATAAAAGAAACCAGCATTCCCTTCAACATTGATCGGCCATTGACTGAAGAAGAACTTCGGGAAACGGTTAAGTATTGCCGCCATGATGTGGAAGAAACCGTGGAAGTGTGGTTAAGGCGGAAGGAAGATGAATTTGATGCCCAAATGTCACTTGTGAAAGCCTTCCATTTACCAGCTTCGGATATTGGGCGCACAAAGGCCCAGCTTTCCGCCAAAATTCTTGGGGCCGTTTATCGGGATCACAATGACGAATTTGAACTTCAGCTTCCTGAAACCTTGCGAATTGAAAAATATACCGAGGTTCTGAACTGGTATAAGAATCCCTTGAACCGTGATTATTCCAAAACCCTTGAAATTGATATTGCGGGGGTTCCCCATGTTTTTGCATGGGGCGGCCTTCATGGGGCTATACCGCAATATTTCGGGGAAGGCAGTTTTATCAATGTTGATGTGGCTTCCTATTACCCATCCTTGATGTTGGTTTATAAATGGCTTTCCCGAAATGTGGCTGACCCCGGCAAATATGCCGAAATCTATCATACCCGTCTGAAACTGAAGGCAGAAAAGAACCCTATGCAACAGCCTTATAAAATTGTTCTGAACAGCACCTATGGTGCTATGAAGGATCGTCACAATGCCATGTATGATCCCCGACAAGCAAACAATGTGTGTGTTGGCGGTCAGCTTCTTCTTCTGGACTTGATTGAACGGTTGGAAGATCACTGTGACATCATCCAAAGCAACACGGATGGTATTTTGGTCAAACTTCGCCACGATGATGATTTTGAACTGATTGACGATATTTGTTGGGAATGGGAAAAAAGAACTGGAATGCGCTTGGAATTTGATGAATTTCAGCGGGTTTTCCAGAAAGATGTGAACAATTACCTGATTGTTCCCGCTGGCCCTCTATTGGATGAAAAGGGGAAGCCCCGCTGGAAGTGCAAGGGTGCGTATGTAAAAAAACTGTCTGATCTGGATTATGATCTTCCCATTGTCAACCGGGCTATTGTGAATTACTTCCTTCACGATATTCCCCCGGAACAAACCATCATGGAATGTTCTGATCTTCGGGATTTTCAAAAGGTGGTCAAGGTTTCAAGCAAATATAAATATGCCATTTATTCCCCAGTTATCACCCTTGAAAAGATCAGGGATGATAAGGGGCGCTTGAAAACTGTGAAACGGTTCAGCGGTGGAGAAGTTCAGACAGATAAAACTTTTCGGGTATTTGCTTCCACGGATCACAGCAAAGGCGGCATTTTTAAGGTTTCCGGGAAAATCGTAAAAGGCCGGGAGAAGAACCCGGAGCAGTTTGCAAATACCCCGGAACATTGCTTCATTGTCAATGGTGATGTGAACGGGGTTCCAATCCCGGATGAACTGGATAAAGCCTATTATATCAAAATGGCTTGGGATCGCCTGAAAGATTTTGGTATTGAACGGATTGGGGGGGGGATGTAAACAATGCAACTGTTCCGGGGCTATGTGCCAACCAAGGATAAACAATGCCTTGAAAAGTTCAAAGGTAGAAAGCGGCTGAACGCCCTTGAAGATGTTCAAGACCTTGATGAATATGCGGCAATTCTTGGGGATGAAACCATTCTGATTGATGTGGACGATGGAAAAACATCTGATCTGCTGTTTGAAATTGTCCAAGATTTGGAGTTGAAATGCCGGGTATATGCAACCACACGGGGAAAGCATTTCTACTTCAAGAACCCTGAAGGGTTTGTTGAAAAAGGCTGGACAAAACAGCTTTTGGCCGTTGGAATTGAAACGGATGCCAAGGTTGGGCGGAACAACAGCTATGCCATTATGCGCTTCAATGGGGTTGATCGGGAAATCATTCAGGATTGTCCAGAAGATGAAATTCAGGTTCTTCCCAAGTGGCTGACCCCTGTAAAAACCAACATGAAGTTCTTGGAAATGGAAGCCGGGGATGGACGAAACCAAAGCCTGTTCAACTATATTCTGACGCTTCAAAGCGAGGATTTCACAAAGGAAGAAGCCCGTGAAACCATCCGCATGATCAACCGTTACATTCTATCTGATCCGCTGTCAGATCGGGAATTGGAAACCATTCTTCGGGATGATGCCTTTCAGAAACCGGTGTTTTTCAAAGGTTCCACCTTCTTGTTTGATAAATTTGCAACCTATCTGAAGAACAACAACCATATTGTGAAAATCAATAACCAGCTTCACATTTACAAAGATGGAATTTATGTTCCCGGCCATGCGGAAATTGAATCCCAAATGATCAAGCACATTCCCCATTTGAAACGGGCCAACCGTTCTGAAGTTTTGGCTTATCTTGAAATTATGATTGAGGGAGAAGCCAAAACCACCAACCCCAATGTGATTGCCTTCAGCAATGGCCTTTATAACATCAAAGATGGTTCATTTAAGGATTTCACGCCTGAAATTGTGATCACCAATAAAATCCCGTGGCCTTATAACCCAGCCGCCCATTCTGATCTTCTGGATCACACTCTTAACCGATTGGCCTGTGATGATGCTGAAGTTCGGGCCTTGCTGGAAGAAATGGTGGGATATTGCCTTTACCGCCGCAATGAACTTGGAAAAGCCTTCATCCTGATTGGTGATAAGAGCAACGGTAAATCTACCTTTCTTCATGTGGTGAAGAATATGCTTGGAAATCAGAATATTGCTTCCCTTGACCTGAAGGAACTTGGGGACAGGTTCAAGACCGCTGAACTATTTGGGAAGCTGGCAAATATCGGTGATGATATTGGGGATGAATTCATTGCCAATGCGTCAGTGTTCAAAAAGCTGGTTACAGGTGATCGAGTGAATGTGGAGCGTAAAGGGCAAGACCCCTTTGAATTCAACAACTACGCAAAGTTCCTATTCAGCGCCAACAACATTCCCCGCATGAAGGACAAGACCGGAGCCGTTCAAAGGCGGTTGGTAATTGTTCCGTTTGATGCAAAGTTCAGCCCTAATGATCCTGATTTCCGCCCGTTTATCAAAGATGAACTGTGTGAACAGGAATCTATGGAATATCTGATTTTGTTGGGTTTGAACGCTTTGAAAACTGTATTGAACAATGCCCGGTTTACCACTTCCAAGAGAGTTCAGGGGCAGTTGGATGAATATGAGCAGAACAACAACCCCATTATTGGCTTCATTCAGGAAGTGGGCCTTGATGGAATTGTAAATGAAGCCACCAACACCGTTTACCGGCGCTATAAGGAATACTGTATTTCAAACAATTTCCAAGCCCTTTCTGCTATTGAATTTTCAAGACAGATTTGCAAACGATGCGGATTTGTTACAGGTGCCAAATACATTAAGGGGAAGAAAACCCGTGTGTTTGTTGAAGAAAAGGATGGTGAAGAATGAGAAATCAAAACAGCATATTTACCACCTTGGGCGCTTCCAACCACGCTTTGGAAGAACGGGAACAGCATGATTATTATGCAACCGATCCAAAGGCCGTGGAGCTATTACTGGAACTGGAACCATTTGCCCCGGTAATATGGGAACCAGCCTGTGGGGAAGGACACATTTCCAAGGTGCTTCAGGCCCACGGCCATGAAGTCATTTCCACTGATCTTGTTTACCGGGGATTTGGTGATCCTGAACCGCTGGACTTTCTGACGGAAACCCTTGAAGGATTTGAAGGGGATATAATCACAAACCCGCCTTATTCAATGGGCCTTGAATTTGTTCAGAAGGCGCTTGAAAGCGTCAGGCCCGGTGGAAAAGTGGCTATGTTCTTGAAGGTTCAGTTTTTGGAGGGACAGAAGCGGGGGCTATTCTTCAAGAGTACCCCCCCCCCCGAACCGTTTACATATCCCGTTCCCGGCTGGCCTGTTATAAGAACGGGGATATGAGCAAAACAGATAGTGCCATAGCTTATGCGTGGTATGTATGGGAAAAGGGCTTCACCGGTGATCCGGTGATCAAGTGGTTCAACTGAAAGGGACGGTGATTAAATGAAAAACCCCTATTGGAATCGAATTACTGAAATGGCTGACCGGCAGAGGGCAAAGGGAATTTCTACCTATGGTCAAGGGCTGGAACAATTCAACACCCCAAACGCCGTTCAACGGATTGAATACATTCAGGAAGAATTGATTGATGCTCTGATGTATTTGGAGTGGACAAAAGAAAAGCTGAAAGAAGGTGCTTCAGATGAATGCAAATAGGTATATGCGGGATGCTTTGCGAACTGCCGACAGAACCAGCACTGACCGCCTGAAGCTGGAATGTGCCTTGGGCCTTTGTGGTGAAGCCGGTGAAGTGGCCGAGCAGGTGAAGAAACACTTCTTCCACGGGCATGAACTGAACAAACGGCACATGATTGAAGAACTTGGTGATGTGGCTTGGTATTTGGCCGTTCTTTGTAGCGCCATTGGTTCTGACCTTGATACGGTAATGGAAGAAAACCTGAAAAAGTTGGAAAAGCGTTATCCTGAAGGGTTTGATCCTTACCGGTCACAGCACCGAAATGATTTTGGAGGGTTTACAAGATGAAAATTATCAATGCTGATGTGGAATTTATCACCCCGATTGATGGGGCCGCAATCCTGAAGCGCCTTGAACAGTGTGGGCGGGTTTGCTATAAGTCTGAAGGCAAGATCACCGACACCAGCGCCCCGGCATTTGTGGCCGGGATCATCAAGCGGGGCCATGAAGCAGTTCTGGAACACTGTTCCTTCACGGTGAAGTTCATCTGTGATCGTGGGGTTTCCCATGAAATTGTTCGGCACCGTGTAGCTTCCTATTGTCAGGAAAGCACCCGTTATTGCAACTATTCCAAAGGTGATTTTGGTTCTGAAATCACGGTGATCAAGCCTTGCTTTCTGACGGTTGGAACAGACAAGTGGGAACTTTGGCGAGATGCTTGTGCTATGGGCGAAAGGTTCTATTTTGATATGCTGGACTGCGGATGCCCCCCACAAGAAGCCCGGTCAGTTCTGCCCAACAGCCTGAAAACTGAAGTGGTTATGACCGCCAACATTCGGGAGTGGCGGCACTTCCTGAAGTTGCGCTGTTCCCCTGCTGCACACCCGCAGATGCGGGAAGTGGCCTTGATCCTTCTGGACAAAGTTCATTCCCTGATCCCGGTTTGCTTTGATGATATTTGGGGTGAATACCATGAACAGGGCTGAACGGCGGAGAGCCAAGAAAGCGGGACTTCCGGTTAAAAAAGAACCCGTGGTGAATATCAAAGCCGCTGATGTTCAGAAGATCAAACTGGATGCTTCCAAGGAAGCGGCGGACAAAGCTTTTCTTCTGATGTTGGGGTTGCCGGTGATGGTGCTTCATGATAAATTCGGCTTTGGGCCGGTTCGGTGTGAACGGTTCACGGATGCGGTTTTGGAACTGTATGATAGCTTTGAAAAAGGTTATGTGTCCCTTGAAGATATTCACCTGACCCTGAAGGAAGAAACCGGAATCACCATTGTTTCAGATGGGAGGTTGAAAGATCGTGGGAACTAAACCTTGGCAGAACAAAGAAGGGTATGCTGACCCTACGGCTTATGAAGGGTTGAAGCCTATCATTCGGGAAGAAGATGAACAGCAAAAACGACTGAACACCTTGATCTTCGTTCTGAAGTACATTATCCGTTTGGCCGGGTTTGAACTTCTGAACAGGATTGAACTGAAAGATAGGCGGAGCGGGAAGGAATATCGGTAATTTAGTTTAATAAAGTGGTTGGTATCACATTTTGATACCAACCACTTTGGGAAAGGATTATGGTTTTATGTCTGATGATTGGTGGGTTGGGCTGAAATTAAAGCCGTGTCCATTCTGCGGAGCAAATCTAATCCGGCGCATACAAAGCCGTCCATATTGGGGAATAACCGTTTGGTTTGAACACCCCGCCCCTTCAGATTGCTCCCTGATAGAAGAATGTGAATTTATCCCGTATATTGATACCCCTGAAATTGCTGAAAAGTGGAACCAACGGAAATTTGAAAATTAACTTTCAAGAAAACGCCCCCACCAAAGCACTTCAGCGGTTGGGGTTGGAACGGATGCGGAACAGATGTTTTTGATATATCTGTGACGCTGGAAACCCTTGAAAATAACGGGGTTTCTCGATTGTAGAACAGATGGAACAGATGTTATATTACTTAAACTTAAAATATAAAAAAAATATATAAGAAAGTAATATTAAGAGAATAGACAAAAGATGTGTTCTATCTGTTCTATGCCTTGAAAAGCCTTGATTTTTCAAGGCTTTTTACCGGAACAGATGTGTGAAAGGATGTGTGATACATAGTGACTGATAAAGAACTTTCCCAACGGGCCAAAGATTATTTTGCTCAAATCCGAAAAACTGACCGCCTGATCCAGCGGTTGACAGATACAGTGCATACCCTTCGATCCGGGCTGACTTCCCAAAGCTATGAGCTGAAGCCCGACAAGGTTCAAACTTCCGGCGCAAAAGATACTTTAGGGGAAACGATTGTAAAAATCATGTCCCTTGAAGAAGATATAAATGCCCGAATTGATAAACTTGTTGATATGAAGAAGGATGCCTTTAATCGGATCGGCAATGTTTCAGACAAAGACCAGCAGAACATTTTGATTGCCCGGTATGTGAACGGGGAAAAATGGGAAAAGATTGCTGTTGAACTTAGTTTTTCAATCGCACAAGTTTACCGTATTCATGGGGCCGCTTTGCTTGATTTCGCAGAAAAAAACCCCGATATTCTGAAAGATGATAGCAAAAGAGAGTATCAGACATGATATAATAGTATTGTTAAAATGCACCCCTATAAGGGGTGCATTTCACTTTTTATGAAAGGGGTGAATACCTGTGACACCAAGACAGCAGAAGTTTTGTGACGAATACCTGATCAGCGGAAATGCCACCGATGCGGCGATTAAGGCCGGGTATTCGCCCAAGACCGCTTACAGTATGGGAAATGAAAACCTGAACAAACCTGAACTGAAAGCGTACATTGAAACTGAACTTGACAAAATCCATTCCGCCAAAATCGCTGACGCTGAAGAAGTGATGAAATACCTTACCGCTGTAATGCGGGGTGAACATACTGAAGAAATCCCCCTCTTGTGCGGTGATGGTTGCCAAGAGTTGACACAGAAAGAGGTTGGAGCCAAGGAACGGTTGAAAGCCGCTGAACTGATCGGTAAGCGTTATGGCCTGTTCACTGATAAAGTTGGGCTGGAAGGTGTGGTTCCTGTGGTGATCATGGGGGATGATCAACTTGAAGATTAGTCCCAAGGCCAAAGTAATCCGCCTTCCTGAAGTAGTGGGCAAAGGATATAAGACCTATTGGAACTTCAAAGGCCGTTACCGGGTGTGCAAGGGTTCCCGTGCTTCAAAGAAATCAAAAACCACGGCCCTGAACATCATCAAGCGGATGATGGAATATCCTGAAGCCAACACCCTTGTTGTTCGTAAGGTGTTCAGAACCTTGAAGGATAGCTGTTTCACTGAATTGAAGTGGGCAATCAACCGGCTTGGGGTTCAGGCATATTGGGAGATCAAAGAAAGCCCCCTTGAAATGACCTATAAGCCAACCGGTCAGAAGATTTACTTCCGGGGCCTTGATGATCCCCTGAAGGTTACTTCCATTACGGTTGAAATCGGGTATCTGTGTTGGTGCTGGATTGAAGAAGCATACGAAATTATGAATGAGAGTGATTTTGATATGCTTGATGAATCCATCCGTGGTGCCATTCCCCCTGAAACCGGCCTGTTCAAGCAAATCACCCTGACCTTCAACCCGTGGAATGAAAAACACTGGATCAGGAAGCGGTTCTTTGGTGAGATCACCGGCAAGGATGCCCAAGGGAACCCCACATACCGGTTCCATGATAGCTGGACTTCCCCGGATGGTCAGATTTTCGCCACCACTACCAATTACCTATGTAATGAATGGCTGGACACTTCAGACCTGAAGGTTTTTGAAAACATGAAGGAAAACAACCCCCGGCGCTATAAAGTGGCTGGCCTTGGGGGTTGGGGTATTGTAGATGGCCTGATCTTTGAGAACTGGCGGGAAGAACTGTTTGATGTTCAGACCATTTCCAGAAAGCCCGGTGTGAAATCTGCCTTTGGGCTTGACTTCGGTTATACTAATGATCCCACGGCCCTGTTCTGTGGGCTGGTGAGCCAAGAGGAAAGAACCATTTGGGTGTTTGATGAACTGTATGAAAAAGCCCTGACCAACCGGGCCATTTGTGACCGGGTAACGGCTATGGGATATTCCAAGGAACGGATTAAGGCCGATTGTGCCGAACCAAAGAGCATTGACGAATTGCGGGAAGCTGGCCTGTACCATGTTGGAGCCGCCCGAAAGGGCAAGGATAGTGTGAACAATGGCATTCAGTACATTCAAGGTTATACCATCATCATTCATCCCCGGTGTGTGAACTTCATCACTGAAATTTCAAACTATACTTGGGCTGAAGATAAGTTTGGGGCCAAGATCAACACCCCCATTGATGATTTTAACCACCTGATGGATGCCATGCGTTATGGATTGGAAGATGTTCTGGTTGGCCCCGCATTCAGTTTTGATTAACACGATAGTAACAAAAGGCCCTGAAAACCGTGTGTTTTCAGGGCTCTGTCTTTATTGAGCAATAGAAAGGGTGATTGAAGATGTTCTTGAATACTGAAACAGACCGGATCAATCGCCTGATCATTCAGGGCGGTAGAACTGGAATGACTGAACTTCAGTTCTTTGCCGCTGAAATCAAAGAATGGAAAGATAGTATCCGCCGCCGTGATCAGCTTACCGGGGATATGTATTACCTTGGCAAGCATGATATTTTGAACCGTCAACGCACCATTATTGGTGCTGATGGAAAACTTCAGGTGGTGAACAATCTTCCGAACAACCGGATTGTGAACAACCAATATGCTTTGATGGTGGATCAGAAAACCAACTACCTTGTGGGTAAGCCCTTCACCATGAACTGTGAGAACAAAGCCTATGTGGATTTGCTTTCCAAGGTGTTCAATCGGCGCTTCCAACGCCTGTTGAAGTATGTTTGTGAAGATGCCCTGAATGGTGGTATTGGCTGGATGTACCCCTATTATGATGATAAGGGCCGGTTGAACTTCAAACATTTCCCCGCTTATGATATTCTTCCATTTTGGGCGGATGATGATCACACGATCCTTGATTGTGCGATTCGTCTTTACTCCCAAGAAGTGTGGAATGGCTATCAAAAGGAAAAGGTGGAGAAAGTCGAAATCTTCAAGCCTGATGGTCTGTGGCGGTATATCTATCAAAATGATATGCTGATCCCTGATACCGATGCCGGGGAGCATGAGAACTATTTTGCTGTTGTTGACGGTGAAGGATCGGTTGAAGAATTCAACTGGACTGAAATCCCCTTGATCCCGTTCAAGTACAATAAGCAGGAACTTCCCCTGATCAACCGGGTAAAGACCATTCAGGACGGTATCAACACCATGCTTTCCGACTTTGAAAACAATATGCAAGAGGACGCACGGAACACCATTCTGATCCTGAAGAATTATGATGGTCAAGATTTGGGGGAGTTCCGCCACAACCTTTCTACTTTTGGCGCTGTGAAGGTTCGGAATGATGGTGGGGTTGAAACCCTTCAGATTGAAATTAACGCTGAAAATTATAAAAGCGTTTTGGAACTGATGAAAAAAGCCCTGATTGAAAATGCCCGTGGCTATGATGCCAAGGATGATCGTCTTTCCGGGAACCCCAATCAGATGAACATTCAATCCATGTATTCTGACATTGATTTGGATGCAAACGGCATGGAAACGGAATTTCAAGCGGCTTTTGAACAGTTGCTTTGGTTCATCAATCAAGATTTCAGCAACCGGGGCAAGGGTGATTTTGATGGTGAAGATATTCAGATTACCTTTGACCGGGATATTTTGATCAACGAATCTGAAGCTATTGATAATTGTTCCAAATCGGTTGGTATCTTGTCTGATGAAACCATTGTGGAACAGCACCCGTGGACAAATGATGTTGAACTGGAATTGGCCCGGTTGAAGAAAGAAAAGGAAGAAGCTATGGAACAAGCCCAAGAATATTCCGGGGCTTTCGGAGCCGGAAACCAACAGAATGAAGGCATGGGTGGGGATGAATAATCCCCGCCCTTCTATTATGCCGGGGCAATAATGGGGCGGGCCGGGGTTTCACCTCCTTACCCGGCCAAGGGTGCAATTCCCTTCTCCGGCACCATCTGGCGCATTGGTCAAGCGGTCAAGACACCGCCCTTTCACGGCGGTAACACGGGTTCGATTCCCGTATGCGTCACCATTCATGCTGAAGTGATGGAACAGGCAGACAGGGCGGATTCAAAATCCGTTGCCGCAAGGCGTGTGGGTTCAAGTCCCACCTTCAGCACCAATATTGGGGTGTAGCCAAGAGGTAAGGCAAGGGGTTTTGACCCCCTGATCCGTTGGTTCGATTCCAACCATCCCAGCCATACCAAGAAGGGAGTGTGACCCCGTGAAAAATGCTGACTACTGGCGGGGCCGGTTCTCCGTTCTTGAAGAAGCGGCCCACAAACAAGGTGATAAATACCTTCAGAGCCTTGAAGATATTTACCGGGAAGCTGAACAAACAGTTCAGAAGGACATTGAAAGTTGGTATCAGCGTTTTGCCACCAACAACAATGTTACTTTGGCAGAAGCCCGGAAATTGCTGACCACCGGACAGCTTGAAGAATTTCATTGGACGGTTGAACAGTATATTAAAGCCGGACAGCAAAACAACCTTTCCGCTGAATGGTTGAAGAAGCTGGAAAATGCTTCTGCCAAGTTCCATGTTTCCCGGTTGGAAGCTATTCAACTTCAAATTCAACAGCAGATTGAACTTCTGTATGGGAACCAGCTTGACGGGGTGGATTCCCTTCTGAAGCAAATTGTTTCGGATGGGTACACCCACGGGGCTTTCACCATTCAAAAGGGCCTTGGGCTTGGGTGGGATATAACCGCCCTGAACCAGAAGAAACTTGAAACCTTGCTTTCAAAGCCTTGGACTACTGACGGAAGAACTTTCAGTGATCGGATTTGGTTGAAGAAGCGGGAATTGGTGGGAACCGTTCATAAAGAATTGACACAGGGGCTTTTGAGGGGTGACAGCCCACAGAAGATCACGGATGCAATTAAGAACCGGTTCAAGGTTTCCCGCTATCAGGCGGGGCGGCTGGTGCATACTGAAACCACCTACTTCAACGCCATTTCCACCAAACAGGTTTATCAAGATTTAGGGGTTCAATCCGTGGAAATCCTTGAAACACTGGATTCCCACACTTGCCCATTGTGCCAACCCCTTGATGGAACGGTGATCCCGCTGGCCCAATATGAACCCGGCGTGACAGTTCCACCCTTTCACCCGAATTGCCGGGGAACCACTTGCCCACACTATAACGATATGGAAGGCGAAAGAGCCGCCCGGAATGCTGAAGGGAAAGTGTACTATGTTCCGGCCAACATGACCTTCACCCAATGGAAGAAGGCGTTTGTGGATGGTGTGAAGGACGGTTTGACGGTTGCTACCGTGGGCGCTATAATGAAGGCAAAGCGGGAGTTGGAGCCGCTGAAAGCTGAAATGTTCCCTGAATACTTGACCGACAAGAAGGAACGGAAAAACACCCAAGTCTTGATTGATTATGTGAATGGGTGTGAAAACGCTGATCCTGATGTGGTTGCCCTTTATTCCAAAATGGGCACTATGGAAAATATCAGGGCCAACGGAATTCCAATGAAGGTTTCCCACGGAAAAGGCTACGCTGTCAATTATCGCTATTACACCCGAAATGATCAGCTTGCGGAAGTTGAATTGATTATTCCCAAGCTGGCCGGGGATGACCTTACCGGCCAAGTGGTTACGACTTTGCATGAAGAAATGCACCTGATGGACTTGTTCAATCGGGCAGACCCCGCCAAATATTGTGACTGGTTCAGTTCCAGCCATGCAAAGTTAAGTTCTTTTTTCCAGAAAACTAACACCGATGTTGCGGATGATATTGATGCCCTTTTTGAAACCTTTGATAAGGAATGCAATCGCATTTCGGCGGAAATCAACGCTGAATTGAGAACTGCCACTTCTGCACTGACAGATCAATACTATGCACGAACTTTGTCTTATTCCGACTATAAAAAAGCCTTCAATAAGCTGAAGCGTGAAGCAAGTGAACAGATTGATTACCGGTGTAGAAATGCAATGGGCGGCGGTATCAGTTCCCTTGAAGATATTTATGATGCCCTTTCCGGTGGTTCGGCCCGTGATGCTGGCCTTGTGCGATATGGTCACGGTTCCAAATACTACCGGGAAGTTGGAAAGAGGGCGGAAGAAACACTTGCCAACTATGGTGCTTTGTCGATTGTTCGCCCTGATTTGGTGGAAATGCTTCGGAAAGATAAACCGGAGTTGGTGGAAGCGTTGGAAGAAGTAATTCAAGATATGTTAAAGAAAGCTGGTGGTTGATATGACACGGGAAGAAAAGCTGATGAAGGTTTATGCGCTGTTGGCTGAAGTTTCTGATGTTCTGATTGACCGCTTCTTTGATGTGGATAGTGAAGAACTTCTGGATGAAAAAATTGAAGTTCTTACCGCCTTGAAGAACGGGGAACCGCCTGACCAAATCCCCTATTATTATTCTATTCTTGAAAACTTTAACCCGGATCAGCATTGGGATTGATCCACAAAATTGTTGAATGAACCACCCCCGGCATTGCCGGTGGTGGTTTTTTCATACCCTTTTCGCCGTTTCCCGGTGGTGGGCGGTAAACAGAACCGTGGAAAATCGTGGTTCCTGACCCACGGAAAAAAAGGATCATAGAAAGGATGAACGAACATGACGAAAGAAAAGCTGATGGAATGGGGCCTTACTGAAGAACAGGCCAATAAGGTAATGGAAGGGCTGAACGGTTCTTTTGTTACCAAGGCCCGCTTCAATGAGGTCAACACCGAATTGAGCGCCGCAAAGAAAACTATTGGTGAGCGGGATGCCCAGCTTGAAACGCTGAAAAAGGCTTCTGGTGACACCCAAGCCCTTCAGGATCAGATCACCCAGCTTCAGGCGGACAACAAGAAGAAGGATGAAGATCACGCCAATGAACTGAAGGCGCTGAAGATCGGCAATGCCGTTGAACTGGCCCTGACCGGGGCCAAAGCCAAGAACAACACCGCTGTTAAGGCGTTGTTGGCTGGTTTCATTGATAAAGCTGAACTGGCAGAGGATGGAACTGTTAAGGGGCTTGATGATGAAATTAAGAAGTTGGTGGAAGGCAAGGACACGGCTTTTCTGTTCGATAAGACCGGCACCAAGTTCAAGGGTGCCAAATCCGCTGAAAAGGGTGATAAGGGGGATGAAGGCGCTATGACGCTGGAAAAGCTGAAGGCCATGACCCCCGTTGATCGCTATAACTTCTCCGTCAACCATCCTGACGAATACAAAGAACTTTATGGAGGTAATGAGTAATGGCAAACACTGTCTATGATAACTTTTTCCTGTCCAATGAAATTGAAGATCAGTACCAGAGCCACCTTGATCTTCAGCAGTTTTGCACTATTGATAACAGCCTGACCGGTGTTGCCGGTATGCTTCGCAAGGTGCATAAGTACAAGGCTACTGATGGAACCGAAAAGCTGAAGATGGGACAGGGTAACACCAAGACCATTGAAGCCGGTTACACTGAAAAGGAATACCGTATTCAGATGGCCCAGAACCGTTTCGCCTACTATGACGAGGAAGCCATGACTGATCCTATGGTGATCACCACCGGCACCCGTCACGCTGGCACCGATATGTTCAACACCGTCAACGCTGACATTTTCGGCGCTTTCAATGAAGCTACTATGACGGTTGTAACCACCGCCCTTGGCTTTGATGCCTTTGTGGATGGTGCCGCCATGTTGAACTTGGAGAACCTTGAAAATGTGTCCATCTTCGGCTTTGTCCACCCCACTGATGTTGCCAAGTTGCGGAAGGCCCTGAAGGAAGATTTGAAGTATGTGGAAGCCTTTGCAAAGCAAGGCTATGTTGGCACCGTTGGCGGTATCAACATCTACACCAAGAAGAACGCTGACCCCGGCAAGGTGGTTATTGGCACCAAGGAAGCTGTTACCCTGTTCAACAAGAAGGGTACGGAAGTGGAGCAGGAGCGTGAGGGCAATATCCGTAAGAATACGGTGTATTCCCGTAAGTATTACCTTGCGGCCATGACCAATGAAGCCAAGGCGGTTAAGATCATCGTGGGTTCTGCCAAGACCACCGCTGATGAAACTGTTCAGAGCAAGAAGGTTTATTACAAGCCTTCCGGCATTGGCTATGTAGTTGGAACCCCCAAGACCAACCCCAAGACTGAAGGCTTCTACGAGATTACGGCGGCGTAAGGAAGGCGGTGATCCCCGTTGCGTGATCAAGTGATTTCCATGCTTACGGCCCTTGGCGTAACGGGGGCCACTACTGATCCGCTGTTGGATATTCTTCTTCAGAATGTTCAACAGCGGATTCTTAACAAAACCAATCAATCTGTGATCCCGGAAGGGTTGGAAAGCGTGGCTGTTTATATGGCCGTGGGTGAATACCTGAACATGAAGAAAACCGTTGGACAACTAACAGGGTTTGATTTGGATGCGGCAATCAAGCAAATTCAGGAAGGTGACACCAATACTGTGTTTGCAATCGGTGAAGGGAGCCTGACACCAGAACAGCGGTTGAATGGGTTGATTGATTACCTGATCAATGGCCGTTCTGATGAACTGTACAGGTATAGGAAGTTGGTATGGTAAATGCCCAGCGCAAAGCCCTTGAACGGCTTTGGAAGGATCGCTGTACGGTATATCACCGGGTAAAGGTGAAAGACCCTATCAGCAAACTTACTGATTCTAAAGAAATGCCGCTTCTTCAGGATCAGCCCTGTAAACTGTCTTTTGAAACCCTATCTTCAACAGACGGTGATCATGTTTCCAAGGTGGCCCAATCTGTGAAGCTGTTCATTTCCCCTGATGTGGAAATTCCCGCTGGCTGTAAAATCGTGGTGAAGCGGTTCAATAACCTTGAACGGGAATTCACTTATTCCAAAAGCGGTGAAGCGGGAGTATTCACCAACCATCAAGAAATCATGTTGGAACCCTTCAAAGGATATGCCTAATGGCCCGGTGGGGTAAATGTGATTTCAAGGAACTTGAACGGTTGAACGAACGCCTTGAACAACTTTCTTCTGTGGATTTCGACACCTTTTGCCGGGAAGCGGCCAATGAGATTGCCGCACGGCTTTTGGCAAAGGTGAAGAAAAGAACCCCTGTTGGGGTGGTTCCCAAATTTGACGAACCCAAAACGGTGAAGGTTCAGGGGGCAAGTGGAAAAAGCAAAACCTTCTTAACCCGATCCGGGGCCATTCGTGATAAGTATTGGTCAGGGTATAAAGGCGGCACCCTTCGGGACGCTTGGACGATCCTTCCCGTTGAGAAACACGGGGATCAATATCTTGTTACGGTGGTAAATAACACCGAATATGCAAGCTATGTGGAATACGGCCACCGGCAAACACCGGGAAGATATGTCCCGGCATTGGGTAAGAGCCTGAAAGCAAGTTGGGTGAAGGGGCGGTTCATGCTGACCATATCCACCCAAGAACTTGAAACCCAAACCCCGGCATTGTTGCAACAGAAATTGTATTTGTTCTTGAAGGAGGTGTTCTGATGCTGAATGAAGTGATCAAAGGAATTTCAATGGCGCTGAACACCGCCTTTGGGGATGAATATGAAATCCGCCAAAATGATGTTGAACAGGGTTTGGTGAATGGCAGTTTCTTCATTCAGGTTTTGAAACCGGAACTTACCCCATTGTTGGGACGGCGCTCCATGAAGCGAAACCCTTTTGATGTAATGTACTTCCCCAAGGCCCCCGGGAATAATGCGGAAATGTTCACCGTTGCGGAAAAGCTGATGGAGTGTTTGACACAGATCAGCCTTCCCAACGGTGATCTTTTGCATGGAACCGGGATGAATTATGAAGTGGTGGATGATGTTCTTCACTTTATGGTGAACTTCAATCTTACGCTGATCCAGCCCTATGAAGAACCTTATATGGAAACTTTGGATACCGATGTTGGAACGGTGGGAGGGGGTAAATAATGGCTACCAGCACGAAACCGAGAAAGCCCAAAGCAAAAGAAGCGGCCCCGTCCGTTTCCAATGCCCCGGTTTTCCCCAAGGAAAGGATTTTGACTTTCCAAAGATACGCTAACCGGCGTGATCTACTGTCTATTCTGCTGAAGGATGGACAGGAATACACCCATGATCAGGTTCAAAACCTGATTGATAACTTTATGAAAGGTAAGGTGAAATAATATGGCCCTTGGCGGCGGAACTTTTCTGACGCAGAACAAAATTCTTCCCGGCGCTTACATTAACTTTGTTTCTGTGGCAAAGGCAAGCGCCACTTTGTCTGATCGTGGTATTGCCACAATCCCCCTTGATATGGATTGGGGGCCTGAAAATCAAGTTGTAACCGTGGAGCTGGCCGACTTCCTGAAGAACAGTCAAAAGATTTTCGGTTATGCTTACACGGCGGAGAAGTTGAAGCCTATGCGTGAGATTTTCAAACACGCAAAGACGGTTTATTTCTTCCGCCTGAATGCGTCCGGCGTGAAAGCGGCGAATACTTTTGCAACTGCCAAATACCCCGGAACCCGTGGCAACGATCTTCGGACGGTGATCACGGAAAACGAGAAAAGCGAACTGGAAAGCAAACTGTATGATGTCGCCACTTTCCTTGGCACGGTTCAGGTTGACTTGCAAACCGGTATTAAGGCTATGGCCGATCTGAAACCCAATGATTATGTGGACTGGATCACCAGCGCAAGCATTTCTCTGACCGCTTCCCTTCCGTTGAAGAACGGCACCAATGGCACGGTGGAAGATGCGGCTTATCAGACCTACCTTGATAAGATGGAAGCCTATAACTTCAACGCTATGGGTTGCCCGTCCAACAAATCCACCATTGCTGAACTGTTTGCCGCCTTCTGTAAGCGTATGCGGGATGATGTGGGCAAGAAGTTTCAGGTGGTGTGCTTCCGTAATCTGGCCGACTATGAAGGCGTTGTGAGCGTGAAGAACACCATTGTTGGGCAAACCGATGATCCCGCCCTGATCCCTTGGGCAACCGGCGTGGTGGCTGGAACCGCTGTGAACAAGTCTGCAACCAACATGGATTATGACGGGGAATATTCCGTTGATACCGATTACACCCAAACCGAGTTGGAAAACGGTATCAGGGAAGGTTCTTTCATGTTCCATCAGGTGGATGAAAAGGTTGTTGTTCTTGAAGATATTAACAGTTTCATTTCCATCACGGATGAAAAATCCAGTGACTTTTCCAGCAACCAGACCATCCGGGTTTTGGATCAGATCGCCAATGATATTGCGGTTCTGTTCGGCAAGAAGTACATTGGCAAGGTTCCCAATGATGCTTCTGGCCGTGTGAGCCTGTGGAACGATATTGTGAAGCACCACATGGAACTTCAGAATATCCGTGCCATTGAGAACTTCAACCCGGATAATGTGACGGTGGTTCAGGGTGATACCAAGAAGGCCGTTGTGGTGACGGACTATGTTACCCCGGTCAACGCTATGGCCCAGCTTTATATGACCGTCTATGTTCAGTAAGAAAGGGGTGTAAAAGACGATGGCGAATACTGTAATGAATGCCAAAGATGCCATTTCCGGTTCTTTGGCTGAATGCTTTGTTACCATTGAGGACAACCGTTACAATTTCATGCAGGCTATCAACCTTGAAGCCCATTTTGAAAAGAATAAGACGGAAGTTCCCATTTTGGGCAAGCCCGGTAAGGGCAACAAAGCCACTGGCTGGAAGGGTACGGGTTCCGCAACCTTCCACTTCAATACTTCCATCTTCCGTAACCTGTTGAAGCGTTACAAGGACACCGGCGAGGATGTTTATTTTGACATTCAGGTGACCAATGAAGATCCCACTTCTTCTGTGGGCCGTCAAACCGTGATCCTGAAGGATTGCAACATGGATGGCGGCTTGCTTGCCAAGTTCGATGCCGATGCAGAATACTTGGATGAAGATATGGATTTCACCTTTGAAGATTTCGAGATGCCCGAAACCTTCACCATGCTTGCCGGGATGGAGTAAAACCATGCTTCGCCCCGGCCCTTCTTGGGGCCGGGGTTTTCTTTTTATCAAAAATAGGAGGACTGTTTTATGAATCTGTCTGCGTTTCTGGCTGAAAATGCCCTTGCTGTTGAAAATGTGAAATTTGCCGCTTCCAAGCGGTTTATGGGTGACGATGGGAAGCCCATGCTGTGGGAGATCAAAACCATCACCGGCACGGAAGATGAAGCCCTTCGGAAATCCTGTGCCAAGCGGGTTCCCATCCCCGGCAAGAAGAATCAGTATCAGAAGGAAACTGATTATGATATGTACCTTGGGAAGCTGGCTGTGGCCTGTACGGTGTTCCCCGATCTGAATAACAAGGAACTTCAGGACAGCTATAAGGTGATGGGCGCTGATGCCCTTCTGAAAACCATGCTGACCCCCGGCGAATATGCCGACTATGTGCAGAAGGTTCAGGAGGTTTGCGGCTTTGATACCAGCCTTCAGGATGAGGTGGACGAGGCAAAAAACTAATTCGTGAAGGTGATGGTGAAGCGAACATTGCTTACTATTGCCTTCACGAACTGCATTTGATCCCTTCTGCATTTCTGGCCTTGCCCCGAAAAGAAAGGGCCTTCATCATTGCGGCTATTGAAATTCGGGTGGAGCAGGAAAAGAAAAAGCAGAAGGAAATTGAACGAAAACAGCGCCGGGGCCGCCACCATTAAGGCCCCGGCATTTATTCCCACAAGAAAGGTGGTGAACCCTATTGGCAACGATCCGCACGGCTATTGCGCTGTATGACGGTGTGACAAGCCCCCTTCGCAATATGCAGAAAGCTATGGGCATTGTTCTGAACAGTTTTGAATCCATGCAACGGGCTTCCAGCAATGCCGTTGATGTTTCGGCCATTCAAGAAGCCCGTGAAGAATTGGCAAGGGCTGAAACTGCATTTGATTCCATTGAACAGAACATCCGGGATGCCAATGACCAACAGCAACGCTTCAACCGTTCTATCCGTGATGGTTCTTCCGCCGCTGATGGATTGTGGCAGAAAATGAAGGGAATCGCCGCCACCGTAGGCGGCATGATTGGCCTGAAACAAGCCCTTGGGACTTCTGATCAACTGACCCAAACCAACGCCCGGTTGAATAATGCCCTAATTAAATTTGATGATGGGGGCAGTATTGAAGAACTGGAAGCAAAGGTTATGGCTTCTGCCCAACGATCCAGAGCCTATTATATGGACACCGCCGCCGCTGTTGCCAAGTTGGGCACAAACGCAAGGGACGCATTCACCAACATGGATGAAGTAATTGCTTTTTCCGAATTGGTGAACAAGTCTTTTGTTATCGGTGGTGCCGGTGCCCAAGAGCAATCCGCCGCAATGCTTCAGCTTACACAGGCAATGGCTTCCGGGGTTCTCCGTGGTGAAGAACTGAACAGCATTTTTGAGAATGCCCCCGGAATTATCCAGAGCATTGCAAAATACTTGGATGTTCCCATTGGTCAGATCAGAACAATGGCTTCTGAAGGGCAGATTACCGCAGATATTGTAAAGAATGCCATGTTTGAAGCGGCTGATGATATTGAAAACAAATTTTCAAATATGCCCAAAACTTGGGGACAAATTTGGACGGGCATGAAGAACAAGGCCCTATCCATCTTTGCACCTATTCTAAACAAGCTGAACCAGATTGCCAACAGTTCCAAATTTGAAGCTGTGTCCAATGGCGTGATTGGGGCGCTTGCGGCCATTGCTTCTGTGGCTACGGTGGTTCTTGATCTGCTGATCAACGGTGCTTCTTGGGTAGTTGATAATTGGAGTTGGCTTTCTCCGGTGATCTATGGTGTAGCCGCCGCCCTTGGTGTGTATTATGGGCGCTTGCTTCTGGTTAAAGGGGCTGAACTTGCTTCTGCGGCGGTTTCTGGTGCTGTGGCTGTTGCCAAGGGGATTATGGCGGCGGCAACCATGCTGGTGACAGGTGCAACTTGGGCGCAGGTAACGGCCCAATACGGCCTGAATGCGGCTATGTATGCTTGCCCCTTGGTGTGGATCATCATTCTGATTATCGCCCTTGTAGCCCTGTTCTATGCGGCTGTGGCGGCGGTGAACAAATTTGCCGGAACCAGCGTTTCCGCCACAGGCATTATCTGTGGTGCATTTATGGCGGCGCTTGCCTTCATTGGGAATATCTTTATTGCCCTGTGGAATGTGGCCGCTGAAGTATTTGTTCTGATTTATAACCTTGTGGCTACGGTTGCAAATTTCATCGGTAATGTGTTCAATGATCCGGTGGGGGCCGTTTGCCGCCTGTTTTTTGATTTGGCTGATACGGCGCTTGGAGTGCTTCAGGCGTTGGCTTCGGCCATTGATGCTATCTTTGGTTCTAATCTTGCGGGAGCCGTGCAAGGCTGGCGTGACAGCTTGGGCGGCTGGGTTGATGAAACCTTTGGCAAGGGAACTGAAGTAATGGCGAAAATGAGTGCTGATGATCTGAAGTTGGATCGGTTTGAATACGGGGCCGCTTTTGATCTTGGGTACAATTTCGGTGAAGGAATTGACAGCAAGGTTTCTGGCCTGTTTGATGGTTCCGCAATGGATTCTATGGGCGCTTTCGATATTGGAAACACCCTTGATGGTATCTATGGAAATACCGGTGATACAGCGGGAAATACCGCCGCTATGAGTGATGCCCTTGACATTACTGAAGAAGATTTGTCCTATCTGCGTGATATTGCGGAACGGGAAGCAATCAACCGGTTCACTACTGCTGAAATCCATGTTGAACAGCACAATGAGAACCATATTTCCAAGGATGCTGATCTGGATGGAATCATGGATGCTTGGGCCAATGATTTTGCTGAAAAGCTGGATGTTTCTGAAGAAGGGGTGCATGAGTAATGGCGTATAAAATGTATTTGGCGGGTGCGCTTATGCCCATCACCCCTTCCAAGGTAACGGTGAAGATCAATAACCAGAACAAAACCATGACGCTGATCAACGGGGAAGAAATCAACATTTTGAAAGCCGCCGCTTTGTCTGATGTTTCTTTTGAACTGTTGCTCCCACAAGTTTCCTACCCCTTTACCAATGGGGGCGCACAATCAGCAAGCTATTACATTTCCCTGTTTGAACGGTTGAAAAACAGCAAAGAGCCGTTTCAATGGATTTTGAACCGGCAACGCCCAGCGGGTGGGATGTTCTTCTATACCAACCTAACGGTTGGAATGGAAAATTATGAACTGGTTGATGATGCAGGAGCCGGATTTGATGTGAAGGTGAAAGTGAGCCTGAAACAATATAGGGCTTACGGCACAAAAACCGTCAAATTGAAACCGGCCCCCACACCGGCTGAAAAGCCGAAAGCAACAGTACAACCGCCCCCCCGTCCGGCACCTTCCGCCCCGAAAAAAAGCACCTACACTGTAAAAAGTGGGGATTGCCTTTGGAATATCGCCAAGAAATATCTTGGGGACGGTTCCAGATACAACGAAATTTATAATCTGAACAAGGATAAGATCAAAAATCCCAATCTGATCTATCCCAATCAGGTTCTTACCTTGCCTTCCTGAAAGGGGTGATCTGAATGGCAGTTGAACTTTTCATTCAACACAATAGCACAATTCAATATCCGGTTGTTGAAGAAGGGGCAAAACTGACCTTGGAGAGAAAAGGCACCCCCGGAAAGCTGGAATTTACGGTGGTCAAAGCCCCCGGATTGAACTTCCAAGAAGGTGATCCGGTGAAGCTGACGGTGGACGGAACCCCCATGTTCTATGGCTTTGTTTTCAAGAAAAAGCGGGACAAGGGCGGAACCATTGATGTTGTGGCCTATGATCAGTTGCGGTATCTGAAGAATAAAGACACCCTGACAGAAGAAGGGCTGAAGGCTTCCGATTTGCTGAAGCGGCTGGCTGGTGACTTCCGCCTAAACCTTGGGACGGTAGAAGATACCGGGTACACCATTGAAACCATTGTGGAGGAAAACCAAACGCTGTTTGATATGATCCAGAATGCCCTTGATGAAACCCTGATGAACACCAAACAGCTTTTTGTTCTCTATGATGATGTGGGCAAGCTGTCCCTGAAGAACATCAATTCCATGAAGCTGAACCTTCTGATTGATGAAGAAACCGGGGAAAACTTCAGCTATGAATCCAGCATTGATGAACAGACCTATAACAAAATCAAGTTGGCTTTCAACAATGAAAAAACCGGTAAGCGGGAACTGTTTATAGCCCAAGACGGGGAGAAAATGAACCAATGGGGTGTTCTTCAATATTTTGAAGAAGTTCAAACCAAAACCGGTGCTTCCGCCAAGGCCAACGCCCTGTTGAAGCTGTATGACCAAAAAACCCGCCACCTGACCATTCAAAATGCTTTAGGGGATGTTCGGGTAAGGGCCGGAAATGCGGTTGTGGTTGCCCTGAACCTTGGGGATATTATCACCAACAACTTTATGGTTGTGAACCGTGTAACCCACACTTTCCGGGATAATGAACACCGGATGGAACTTGACCTGATCGGGGGTGAATTTATTGCCTAACACTGTGGAGTTAGTAAAAAAGGCGGCTGTGGAAGCCGTGGAAGCTGGAAAACCTGTGAACCTGTTGTTTGGTGAAGTTATTTCAGCTTCCCCCTTGAAAATTCAGGTTGACCAAAAGGCCATTTACACTGAAAAAATGTTGGTGCTTACCCGGAATGTTACGGATTTTGAAGTTGATATGACGGTAAGCCACCAGACAGTTGTTATCAGTCACGGCCACCCGGTAGTTGACACCTATACCGGCGGTGGTTCAGCCACCCCTATTGACCACAACCACCCCATCAAGGGTCGAAAGAAATTCAAGGTTCATAATGCCCTTGTAGTTGGGGATTGGGTGGTTCTGGCCCGGATGCAGAAGGGGAAAAAATTTGTGGTGCTGGATCGTATCAAAGCGAACCCGGCCCTGAAGGGGGAATGGCTATGATCCCACAGACCGGGGATGATTTGCGGCAGGATTTTGAATTTGAAACCCTTCCCAGCAGAACCTTCCGCCTGAACCATAACACTTTGACCATCATCGGAACCATTGATGAAATTGAAGCGGTGGAACAGGCGGTATATCTGATCTTGAATACAGAACGGTATCAATGGTTGATCCATTCTTGGGATTACGGGGTTGAACTTCATAACCTGATCGGCAAAGATGTGGAATATTGTATTCCAGAAATTGAACGGCGAATCCGGGAAGCCTTGCTTCAGGATGATAGGATCACCGCCGTTGAAAACTTTGAATTTACAGTGAACAAAAAACAAGTGCTGACTACCTTCACGGTGGTCAGCATTTTTGGTGAAATCAACACAGAAATGGGGGTTGAAATCTGATGTATGAAGCGCAAACCTATGAATCCATCTTGGCACGGATGCTTCAGAAGGCCCTTTCCATTAACAGCAACCTTGATACCCGTGAAGGTTCGCTGGTGTGGTATGGGGATGCCCCCGCCGCTGTGGAATTGCAAAACCTTTATATTGCCCTTGATACCGTGCTGAATGAAACCTTTGCCGATACCGCCACCCGCCCTTATTTGATTTTGAGAGCGGCGGAACGGGGCCTTTCTCCGCAACCGGCAAGCCCCGCCATTTTGCAAATGGCAATTACACCCACCACTTTGTTCTTGCCGCTGAACACCCGCTTTTCCATTGGGGAATTGAACTATTATGTTTCGGCGGATCGGGGAAGCGGCAACTATGAATTGACCTGTGAAACGGCTGGTGAAGCTGGCAATAACTACACCGGAACGGTGATCCCCATTGAATATGTGGATGGTCTTGAAACCTGTAAAATCACTTCGGTGTTGGTTCCCGGTGAAGATGAAGAAGATACCGAACTTTTCAGACAAAGATACCTTAACAGCTTGAATGCCCAAGCCTTCGGCGGAAACCAGATTGACTATATTGAAAAGGTCAATGCCATTCCCGGCGTTGGTGGGGTGAAGGTTTACCGGGCTTGGAATGGGGATTTGAAACCGGCCAACATGATCCCGCCCAAGGAAGCTGAAGCGTGGATTGAGGGCCTTTCCGGGGTTCCTGAACCGGTGAAACTTTGGCTTGATACCGTTTATGCCGCCGCCAAGAACAATATGTTCACTGTGGGCGGAACTGTGAAGCTGGTGGTGATCAACAGCACCTTCACGGTTCCTTCCCCTACACTGGTAGAACAGGTTCAAACCGCCGTTGACCCCCTTCAGAATGCCGGGGAAGGCGTTGGAATTGCCCCCATCGGCCATGTGGTCAGGGTGGAAGGTGTTCAGGAAGAAACCGTTGATTTGGGCTTTGCCCTGTATTATCAACGGGGGTGGTCTTGGGAAGATGTTTCTGGGTATGTCACGGAAGCAATTAACGGGTACTTCTTGGAACTGGCCCAAAGTTGGGCGGATCAGGATGAAGCCCTTGTGGTTCGTATCAGCCAAATTGAAAGCCGCCTGTTGGGTATCACCGGTATTTTGGATATTGCCAACACCACGATCAATGAAAAAGCCGCCAATCATACATTGGCCCTTGACCATATCCCGGTGTTGGGTTCCCTTGCACCAACCGCTATTGAAATTAAGGCATAAGGGGTGGTGACTGATGGAACGAAAACTGATTGATTACCTACCCTATGCGGTGCGAGATTTCAAGGAATATGAAGGGATCATGGAGAGTGAACAGCCTGAATTTGATCAGGCGTGGGGCAATGCTGATGATCTTTTGAACAATCAGTTCATTTCCACCGCTGGAAATGTGGGCCTTTCCCGATGGGAAAAGATTTTGGAGATCACGCCCAAGGGGACTGACAGCCTTGAAGATCGCCGGTTCCGTATTTTGACCAGAATCAATGAAGAACTTCCTTACACCCTTCCGCAACTTCGGAATATCCTTGAAACCCTTTGTGGGCCGGGGAACTATTCAGCGGATGTGGCAGAAGGAACCTATCACCTGATTGTGAAAATTGGGTTGGCGGCAAAAAACAATTTCACCGATGTTGAATCCTTGCTGAACAGAGTGGTTCCACAAAACCTGATTGTAACCCTTCTTCAGCTTTATAACACCCACGCTGAACTTGGACGCTTTACCCACTCCCAGCTTGCCGCCCATACCCATGACCAATTAAGAAACGAGGTGCTTAACTGATGCCCAATCAAACCACAAACTATGGGCTGACCAAACCCCTTGCTTCTGAATTTTATGATGTTGAAGTTCAGAATGGCAACATGGACAAGATTGATGCCCAAATGAAAACCAATGCTGATGGTATTAAAAACCTTCAGGACGGACAGAAAAACAAGGCTGATCTGGTGGAAGGGAAGGTTCCCGCTAAACAGCTTCCCGCTATGGACTATGAAAAAAAGGGCACCGCTGAACAGGTTGTAAAAACCCACGATGGAAACGAGAAAGCCCACCCCTATTTGTTGGGGCAGATTAAAACCTGTGTGACAGCGGCGCAAAATGCCCAAGATGCCGCAGATGCGGCCTTGGAAGCTGTGTCCAAGATCGCCTTCACCATCAATGCGGTTCCCACTCAAAACGGTGTTCTGACCTATAATGGACAGGCCCAAAGCCCTTCTTGGAACAGCTATGATCCTAACGCCATGACCCTTGGGGGGGTGACTACCGGCACCGATGCCGGGACTTATACGGCCACCTTCACCCCCAAGGAAAAATATCAATGGAGTGATGGCACCAAGACCGCAAAACAGGTTACATGGAAGATTGACCGGGCTTCTGTGGCGGCACCTACCCAAAGCGGAAGCCTTACCTTCAATGGTTCCCAGCAAAGCCCTTCTTGGTCGGGGTACGACACCGGGAAAATGACCCTTGGGGGAACTACCACGGGCACCAATGCGGGAAGCTATAACGCCACCTTTACCCCCGGTGCAAACTACAAATGGAGTGATGGAAGCACCGGTGCAAAAACTGTGGTTTGGAGAATTGGGAAGGCCGCTGGAAGTTTGTCTTTGAATAAAACTTCCATGAAACTGACCGCCGCCAAGAAAACAGACACCATCACAGTTACCAGAGCCGGTGACGGTGTTATTACGGCCACTTCCAATGCGTCTGGCGTGGCTTCTGTGAGCGTTTCGGGCAACACGGTAACAGTCACCGCCAAGGCCAAAGGAAAGGCTACAATCACGGTTTCTGTGGCCGCTGGCACCAATCACAACGCCCCGGCAAATAAAACCTGTTCGGTTGAAGTGACCATGCCCACCAAAAACCTTTCTGAAAATAGTTGGGCCACTATCCGGGAAGTGAGTAATGCCGGTTTGGGGGCCAACTATTGGGCTGTGGGTGATATGAAGGAAATCACCATCAATGGTACAGTTGGCAACCACACCTTCAACAATTTGAAAATCAACGCATTTATTTTGGGTTTCAATCACAATGCTTCCAAGGAAGGAAACAATCTGATCCACTTCCAGATTGGAAAAATGGGAACAACCGCTGTGGCTTTGTGTGATAGCCAATACGACAGTTCTGGAAGTTCCGCAGGGTTCCGAATGAATACCAGCAATACCAATAGTGGTGGGTGGAATGGCAGTTACATGAGAAAAACTCTTTTGGGTAACACTGGCACCCCCACCAGCCCAATCAGCAATAGCATGATGGCGGCGCTTCCGTCTGATCTTCGGGCTGTGATGCAATCTGTGACCAAGTACACGGATAACACTGGTGGCGGTTCTGATAATGCTTCTTATGTAACAGCCACCAAGGATTATTTGTTCCTGTTGGCAGAATTTGAAGCCTTTGGAACCCGGTATGGTGCTAATAGTGCAGAACAGAATTATCAGCTTCAGTATGATTACTATAAGGCTGGAAATTCCCGTGTTGCTTATAATCATTCCGCCGTGTCCACGGCGGTTTGGTGGTGGCTCCGTTCCCCTTATTACATTCACAGCACTCGTTTCCGCTTTGTCTCTACGGACG
>ERZ780150.419-NODE-419-length-38738-cov-6.280149_pt1 | contig 38738 bp, 28 predicted proteins | sample MGYA00511019_ERZ780150 | MGnify/ENA primary metagenome ERZ780150 (study PRJEB29588, sample SAMEA2151633) | human gut metagenome | biome: human gut; feature: human-associated habitat; material: faeces | place: Denmark | collected 2008/2010 ...
CAATGAAATATCAGAGGACAGAGAAGAGTCTGGCACACAGGAAGCAGTGGAAACAGGCGAAACATCGTGGGAAGATGAAGAATTTAAAACTCTGGAGAGAAAAAACGAAGCTCCAGAGGAAAATGAAGCATTTGATAGTAGTGATGAAAATAAAGAGTTTAACAGCCTGGAAAATTTATCATGGGATCAGATTAATGAAATGCTAAAAACTCCTGAAGGTACTGCGAAACTAAAAGAAATGAATGCTGATTATAGAGAAAGATATGAAGCCGATATGAGGGGAATGACTCTGGAAGAATATCGTGCCTATAAAGATTCATACGAAAGAAATGCAAAAGAGCAAGAACCGAAGGAAAGTGTTGAGTCTCCTGAACTTTCAAAATTAGAGAAAGATGCAAAAAAAATCCTTGAACGCAGTAAAACTATGGATGAATATTCTTCAGAAAAATATGCGAAATTTGCTAAGAATCGGGAATTAATGCTTGTTTCTGATTCGAATAGCGGACTCATAGCGGATTTAAAGGATGTCAGACAAAAAGTTGCAACTGAAAAGGATGTAGCTTGGAATAGTATTGCTAAAATGAATTATGATGGTACAAAAGAATCTAATCCATCTAAGTACCAGGAATTATGCAACAAATATAATAGTTTTGAAAAGTTGGAAAAACAATTAGATTGTGCCATTGCAAAGACAGATATAAATAATTGGAATATCTCGCAGACTGCAGGAGTGAAATATCATAATGAAGCAAAACTTATAGATAATTCCGATATAAATAGTACATACAATGAAGCAGAAAAAGTACTAAAAAGAGGGGTATCTGATAATACGTCTATTATGGAGGCATATAGATTAGGCGAAAAGCTTAAATATGATGCATTGCCATCATTAGATGGAGATAGAAGAGAAGTCGTATCAAGTCTTACAATGGCAGAAGGATACAGAGATCGTTATTTGCGTGATAATCATTGCACACACGAAGAAGCTATGTCAAATCTGGTTTATGCTGGAAATGAACGCTATATTCAGTCTTTGAAAGATAAGAAAGCTGATATTGAGGCAAAAATAATTGATGTAGTTGAAGTGTCAACTGCGCTTCATGATCAGATACCAATGGCTGACTCTGATTGTAAGTTTAAAGTGATTAATAATAAGGATGGTACTCTTACAATTGAAAGATCATGGATAAATGGTAAGAAATCAGAGTATTTACATGAAGGTACAATAAGAAATTCAGAAACTTCTTTTTATAGAAATGTTTTTGAAAAGAAAGACGCGATTACTATGGGACAGAATAGTAATTCGGTGTATGCACATCAGTTTTCGTTCCAGTATCGTGGATTAGGATATAAGAGAGAAACTACTCTTGGTGGGGAAGGAGTGAAATTAAAGAATTCTGTAGAAGGTGGATTATTGAACTTTGATACTTCTTTTGGGTACAAGAGAGGAATCCAGGGAAAGATGCCAACATTATCAGTTGATGCAAATGGAAGCTTAGCTCAGCTTAAGGACACTACATCATTTGTAGTAAAGGACAAGGAATATGCGAAATTCTCTGCAGAGGTCTCAGCACTAAAAGCTTCTGCATCAGTAAAGACGAATTCAATTGGCATAGTAAAAATGAGTACTTCATCACATATTTTAGGAGGTAAAGCTTCTGCGCAGGTTAGCGGTGTAACTGTCGCAAAAGTGGGTGGTTCATTTGGCGAGGAAAAAATATCAATGTCAACATTAGATGTTCTGAAAACTCCAAAGGAGAGTGAACAAGTAGATCATGAAAAAACTATGATTGTAGCCAAAGCTTCTGTATCATTGGGAAATGAAACTTCGATTGTAAGTGAAGAGTATTCTCCATTAAATGAAGAATGGGAGAACTCTAATATTGTTGAACAAATTGGGAAAGATGCATCTTCATTTGTTGATGGATTAAGATCGCATCATCTGGATATTAATACAGATACGGTGGAAAGTCTGGTTGAGGATTATCAGGCAATTCAAGAAATAAAAGATAAAGGTTTTGGAGTTGATGTATCTGAGAAACCAATAGTAATTGGAAATTCAGGGTTGAAGGAAGAAAAAGTTATTGACAGACCGACAGATTTTAAAGCCAAAGTGGTAGAACATTCTTCATTACCAGAAAGAACAGATGAAAGATATGAAGCAATACAAGGTTTAAAAACAAGTTTAGAACCATTTGTACAATCTAAATGGGACAATATGTCCTTTAAAGAAAGAGCAGAGGCAATTGATAAATTAGCAGTTGCGGTTGCAAGTAACTTGGAATTGGAGAGTAAGCCAAACGTAAAATATTATCAATCAGATGATGTTGACGATTATGGTGGATATTCTGCTTCTGAAAATACAATTTATATTAATGCAAATAATATGGAAAATGCGACTGAAACAGCGGACACAATTGCTCATGAATCAAGACATTGTTGGCAGCATGAGTATGTGGAAAAGTCAGATTCACAACAAGCTAATGAGTTTAAAGAAAACTTTGGTAACTATATAAGTCCAGATTTTGATTATGATGAATATTTGGCTCAACCTGTAGAGAAAGATGCCCGTAATTATGCTAAAAATGTATGCAAATCCATTAAAAATGAGAATGATTTTAACTATGTAAAAAATATAAATGAAGATGCGAAAGGTCTTTCACATAATTATTCGGATTTTAATTTGAAAGAGGGAGTAGTATTTGATAAACCACAGGATTTAGATTCGAAAGTAGCTTTATCGGCTGAAATGAAAGAGGCACGTCGAGAACATAGAGGACATTTGAGGAATGGCCAGATTGATGATATGGCATGGGAAAAATTGTGTAAGTATGCTGATAAAATGGGAATTGATGATTTGAATTCATATTCTGAAAGGGACACTAAGCTAGCTGAATTTAAGGAATCAATTGAAAGTAATCCCATAATGATGAATATAATCGAACAAAAGACAAATTCTTTGCTTAAACAGTCAGATGATAGACTTCAAGAAAATGTAAGTGCAGGAATGAGTCCAGAGAAATATTACGATTTGGTTAACACTGACAAGTCTGATAGAACGGCAGAACAGTATGAAGATACAATAGAAGGGACATCTATTGAAAAAGAATTTTATGATGATTTTTTTAAGGATGGAGGTTCTGTGGCAGTTTGTTATATGCCTGAAGAAGCTTTTGAAAAATTTGTTGAAAACTATGGTAATATTGGACGTGATGACGGACAGTTTGTTATTCCAAAACATATTTCAATAGAATTGGAAAATAAATTGCAAGAATTTGGTAGTATTGAACATCAAACAGATGAGTTAAAGAGCAAAATGGAAGAAGCGTTGGCATTGCCAAGTGGAACTTTTGGTTCTGGAATTGTGCGAGTAGAAATTCCGATTACAAAAGATAATTTACATATGCCTTACGGAACCGAAATAGGAGCGAATTATCAATGGGTGCCTGGCGGGAAAACTCTTGGCGGTGCAAGAGAGGGGATTGTTTTACAAATTTCAAGAAACCGTGATCCAGTGTTATTTGCTTATATCGTTAGCAATACAAAGAGAGGTGACTAAAGTGAATCAAAAATATATATTATTAGAATTAGCAATTGAAAATGAAGATTTGGATTTGTTTTTCCAAGGTAGTGGAATATATTCATTGGGTGATAATAAATTTTATCCAGTTAAGAGGTCTGTTATGGCAGATGAAGCTATGGATATAATTTATAGTTATTATAAAGAAACCTTAAATGAATCTATTGTTGAGAAAGTAGAAAAATGTATTTATGAGTTATTGTCATATAAAACCGGGAAAGGTATTTACAAGGCATTTGAAATTTTGGCAAGTATAATGAAAAGTGAAAAGGAAAAAAAATCAACATTTGTTTGTAACACAAGAGAATTGTGTAGGACTGTTGAAGAATCTGTTGCCAATAATGCAGAAAGGCTAAAAAATATTCGTGAAAATGAATCCGCATCAATAAGTGGTGGGATGTACGAACTTATACATAGTGAAAATATTTATTATTATAAGAAATATGGATTTTTAATAATTAGAAGCGCATCAGGGGGAGAAATAGAAAATATTCGTAAGTATATGTCAAGAGAATTTGGCTTGAAGGATGAACGATTAGAAAGAGCAATTGATAAAATAACATGTTATAGAGATATATGTGAAGAGAGTTTGTATTGGATTAACAATCAATGCTTTGTCGATGATAGTAGATGCTTAAAAATAGAAGGATTTTCAGCAAAAAAGTTGTGTGAAATGACATATTTAAAACCTATAGGAGCCTATAATTACCTGGTTTCTTTAAGGAATAATCCCCAAATTGCTCTTGAAAATTTAAAAAGAGGATTACCAAGAAAGTAGGTGGTTAGACCAAAAGTTACTTACACTAAAATGCGAGATTAAGGGGTAGAAGAAAGTTGTCTTAAGATTGTGGATATAATTCAAAAAATGATAAATCAAATAGACACATGCTTAGATACAGATATTGATTTGACGGGAAAGATTTAAGTCTGGGTAGAGTTGCAAAAAGATACAAAAACAATATATAAAAGAATCAGTATGTTTTATGAGGATGTATGTTTATATGAAAAGTAGACGGAAATCGTAACATGACAGAAAAAATATAAAAGAACCAACAGATATGGTATTTAATATCAATTAACAAGAAATGAGATGAATAACAATGAATAATATACTAAAAATCAAACTAAATCCATACAGGGACTTAAACACGGGTTCCTTAGATGGTAAACCTTTGTCTCCATATAGTGAACTAAACAACTATATGAAGGAACCTTTCCTCAGCTGGGCGTCTAAACTATTGGATACTGCAGAGAGGGAAATTAATGATGATTATGAACTGGAGGTGATAGCAGGAACATTTGAGAAGATGTTCCTGGAGGGAATGCAGAATGACTTTGATTCCTGCAAGGTTTACAGGACGGGGAATTTTGCAGTAGATACTCCAATTTCAGATCGGTTTGACATGGTCAGGAAGCTGGCATTGAAGTATGATGTCAGCTATACATTAGATAAATTTAAAATTCCAGTGTATACAGAACTTCAGCTTTCAGTGGATGATTCTATGATAATTTCGGCTCCAGTGGAAAAGGCAATGCTGTTGGTTTCATCTGGTCAGAAAATAATGGATCAGTTGAAATCTGCCCCCCAAGGAGCAATTGCCATAGTGATATCTGATAAAAAAAGAGTTTCGTTTATTGGTGATCAGAAGTATATCTGGGAAATAGGAGAATCTGATTTATATGAAGTATTAAACAGTATTATAGATCGTTTTGTAAAAATCCCGGTTATCGTTGAAATTGCACACAGGTTAAAAAATGTGGAAGAAACGATGGACAGCAAAGAACGCAGAAATCTGGCGTTGGCCACAGAAATTGATCCGTTTCTGGTAGTTTCAGAATTGCCGGAAATAGAGACCGGTAATTCTGAAACTCTTGATGTTTCCATGTATCCGGAAGGAACAAAATTACCAAGGCTGAGACTTGTGGTTCAGAATGCGAATATTGCATCAGCAGATGGTCTGGCGATAACCGGTCTGATTCCTGGATCGACTTTTGTAGATATTTACCGTGATGAAGAGAATATACCATTTGTGAGAAAAAAACTAATTGTTTATCAGGATAATTGTGTAAAGCAAATTAAACTAAGTTTAACGAAAAGTCAAATGGGAATTGGCGGAAAACAGAAACTGAATGTTGCAATGATTCCGGAAGATGCACAGGATGTAAATCTGGTTAAATGGTCAGTAGACCGTCCGGATATTATAAAAGTAAATGGAGATGGGGAAATTATTGCATTAAAAGATGGAACGGCAACGATTACAGCGTCAACTAGAAAAGCATCTGCCCAGATTACAGTTACAGTTCTGCCTGATATCAAAAATATTGTTCTGTCAGTGAAACAGAGCCATTTGTATGTTGGTCAGACTCAGTCTGTTTCTGTTAAAACAGAACCTGGAAAATGTTTTGATGCTTCTTATGAGTGGCGTTCCAGTGACAAGGAAGTAGCAGTTGTTGAAAATCTGGACAACGGGCAGATGGTAATCAGAGCAAAAGGAATTGGTTCCTGTATATTAACCTGTGCTGCTAAGAAAGGGAGTTGTTCTGCTTCCTGCAGTGTGCTGGTTGAGAGTACATTTAAGAAAAGGGAAAATATACATGAAATGCTGAACATTACCACAGCTCTGACTGTTGCGTGTCTGTTTTCGGCGGCTTTATCATGGTCAATTATATGTCTGATTCTGATGGCTGCAACAATAGTATGTGGTGTGCAGGCAATTGACAGAAATAAAGCTGACAGACTCTGGGCGTTGATTTTAATGGTTATTGCGGTTTTGGTCACATTAATGTCCTTGGGAATTATAAATTTTATATGATGTATCAGCAGATGATATGAAATACGAATAGAAGGGAGAAAAAGGAGATGAAGTACTGTCCTAAATGTGGTGTACCTTTGGAAAATGATGAAGCCAGATTCTGCCCTAAATGTGGCACTTCAATTATGAGTGATGATATGAATGACAGTAATGAATCTGTTATGAGTGATGATACGAATGATAGTAATGAATTTGCGAAAACGGATAAAACGGTAAAATCAGGTGGAATTGGAGAGTGGAATATCTTTGACAAAGATAATGAAAAATCATCCATCTTTAAAGGATTGGTGGCTGCCGGAGCAGTGGTTCTTCTTGTGTTACTATTTATTCCACATAGACCATCGTTTTCAATTAAAGATTATGTGAAAGATATTGAATATGAAGGATTCAATGGCGAAGCAACGGCATATTATGATTTTGATGTAAATTCATTAGAAGAAGATATTCTGAAAAAGAAGAAAATGAATGATGAAAAAAAGAGTGAGTTACATCGACTTCTGAGTATGCTTTCAGATGAAATTAAAATCTCAAAAAGGGATGGACTTGCAAATGGAGACAAATTTACAATTACCATTTCCGATGATGATTCTGTTTTGGATGATATTAAGCAACTGGGGGTATCAGTAAAGAATGCAGAGATATCAACAAAAGTAAAGGGACTGAGAGATGTAGCGTATATCCAGTTGTCAGAAGATTTTATATCAGTTGATGTCAGTGGTTATCTGGAAGAACCTGATGTCAGATGCTCTGTGGATCAGGATGCTTTTTATAAATCGTTTAAATCCGGTGTTAATAAAAAGACAGATGTTCTGGATGAACAAGAGCTTTCTGTGGCATATGATTATATTTCAGATGGTTTAAAGGCTGTTCTTAAAGATACAGAAATAAGTAATGACACAGAAGTAACATATACGATTTCAGCAATGGATGACCAGGCTCTATTGAAAGACGCAGGCATTATATTCAAGGATACAGATATTAAAGTCAAAGTGAAAAATCTTCAGAATATGACGGAAGTTGATCTTGCAGACTGCATTCTTGTAGATATTCAGGGAAGTGTGCCTGATTTATATCTTGATATTACCTGTGATACCAAAAATCCAGCAAGTCAGATTATCACATCCTGGACTCCTGAATCACAGGAATATTCCGGAAATAATGGAGATGTTGTTGAGATAGAGATTTCCTATGATTCTGATCTGGCACATCAGTTGGGATATAAGGTTACCAATACTCACAAATCTGTGACAATATCCGGTGCCAGTACATATATGATCGACAGCGAAGATATTACTACAGATCATTGGAAAGATATACTTGAAAAAACAGAAAGTAAACTGAAAAACGAATACTTTAAAGATTCAGAGTTACTGGATAGCATGAATGAGAAGTTTTCAGATACGGGAATTCGTATTTTATGGAATTATTTTGATGTTCAGCCTTATGAAGTTATAAATGTATATGCAGAAAACTCGGAAAATTCCGGAAATGTTGTTTCTCTTGTTTATCAGGTTCAGATTTCACTGTTGAGAAGCGATGAGACAATAGGAACATATACTTTCTATCGTGCAATCAGTATAAAGGATTTAGCAAAATCTGAAGATGGTCTGTTTGAGGATTATGATAATTATTTTGATGATGGATGTAAGGGGTATTATTCTGATGCAAAGGAATTAAGTTCCCTGGAAGAAAATATTGAGAGTTGGTTAAATGAAGAGTATTCGGAAGCGACAATAAATAAAAAGGTTACGTTAAATACTGATCTTACTGTTGTTACTGTTCCGGAAAGCGTTGAAAAGACAGAATCCGAAACAAAAGCATTATTAAAGGAAGAAAAAACAAAAACAGAGTTTCCGGAGATTGACAGCGAAATAGAAACAAAGGCTTCTGCCATGCTTGAATATGACGGTCATAGATACTATCGGTTTGATATTGCATACACATGGGAAGAAGCAGAAAAATTCTGTCAGAATTATGGTTATCATCTGGCTTCGATTGGAAACAGTAAAGAACAGAAATTGCTGTATGCGTTAATAGATTCAGACTACAATGATCCGTCTTATAATCTTTACTGGACTGGTGCGCATTATGTAAATGGAAAATGGACATGGACAGATGAGACAGAAGATAATTATAATGCATGGTATAAAGAAGAACCTTATAATGATTCGGAAGAATATCCGTATGCTTTAGTAAGCAGAGATGATGACGGGCTGTTGGTAAATGTAGAAAACGAGAAAGAAAAAGTTGGATTTATCATGGAAGTGGATGCCGTCAATTTAAGTAACAAGAAAGTTACTTATTTAGAAGACAGAAGAGTTACAGATAATAAAAATGTATTCTATGTGATGGAAGATAGTTTCCATGAGGTACACTATGCTGCTACATGTCTCGATCAGGATGAGAACAGTTATACAGTCTATAATCTGGATGGAGAATTTAGTAGTTTTTCCGGAAGCCTTTTTGTCAGTGATGATACGGATACAGAATCAGATATGACATTCTCTATATTTGGTGATGGGAAACTCCTTTATCATCAGGTTAATTTGAATCGTCAGTCAAATGATATCAGTTTTAACATTAATGTGACAGGGGTGCAGAATCTTGTTCTTGAACTTCGTAATATGGGTAATGGGGACTGTAAATTAATTCTGGATTGTGCTAAACTGTATGTAGCGGAGAGTCGTGCAGATTCATGTAATTATACGGATTTGAGAAGTCTGGAACCTGTAGATGGTAACTATTATGAGGTTTATAACAGACTGATACGTGATAATACAGGACATTGGCATGATGGTACAATTCGTTTTGAAGCGAACAGTGACAGTTTTGCAGTATGGAATTTGAATTATGGATATACAAAAGCTGAGTTTGCAGTTGAAATTCCTGATTGTGGAGACGCAGATACATCGGTGATTGTTAATGTTTATGGAGATGATGTTCTTTTGGACAGCAGCAGTCACATGAACAGAACATCAGATGCATATCATTTTCCATCAGATATTGATCTTTCCGGAGTACGTTTGTTGAAAATAGAAGTTATTAATCAAGGGGAAGGATCAGACGTCTATGGTGATCTGGTAGATGCCAGATTATTTCAAACTGCAAAGTAATAAACTGAAAATGAATTAGAGTTATGCGATTCTCCGACTGATGTTAGATAAAAATATCGGTCGGAGAATTGTATTTGTGAGAAAAAATCTGGTGATTCCGACCAGATAAAAAGTACGATTTCAGAGAGGAGTTGACTGAAAATGAGCAGTGGTGTGGAGGTAGTTGGAGAAGTTGCAGCAGGTCTGGTCATGTTGGCAGGAGGAGCCACAATAGCTACAGTAAAAACAGCAGATCAGATGCGAAAAAAAGTTGAAGACATGGCAGAACAAAAAGGTGCTGAAATTCGCAGGATTATGGACAGGGAATCATTATTAAAAGAAAAAGTTGTGATTGAACAGTATTACATGGAATTTATTGCAGATATAGAGGAACTGCTTGATACTGCCAGAACGGTGGGAATGCAAGATCAATATGTTGAAATGTTGGGAAATCTGCATGGGCAGGCAAAGGAAACTGTGCTGGGATTAAGATTAGTGGATAAGCCAGATATTGGACAGTATTATAATATGCTGAATAAATTACTGGAAACACGGAAAACGATAGAAGTTTCCGTAACAGAGTATTCGAATCACAGACGAAGGGAATTTTTTGACAGAATTTCGATGTTGGAGAAAGTTTTTTCTTCTATGAAAATTGAAGACAGAAAAAATGGCGTTATTTATATAACCCCTCAACAGAAGAAAAAAAATGAGCTAAATAAAGAGTTTAAACAATTGATCAATAAAATAAGAGATATCTTGATAATTGAACAAAAGAGAAGCCGGATCTTTCCTGTTTCAGAAAAAAATATTTGTACGTTAAAGAGATTATTTGACGGAATAGATACTATTGTCAATGAATTTAAAAGTCCAGAAATATCAAATGGTGAACTTGAGAAAGGAATTGAGTTTTTACAGGAACGTCTGAAAGAGTACTCATTCCTGATGGAAATACTAAATCAGGAAGAAGCAGAATTTATGGCGTATTATGAAGATTATCATAAAATTATGGAAGAACTGGGACAGGAATATTATCTGCCAATAGAGTTTAGTGATATGGGAGAAATGAAAGAGAATCTGGAAGTTGCCAGGGAGAAACTAAAGGTTGCAGAACAAAAAGCGAAATTGTTTAAGATGCTTGGAAAAGAAGCGTACATTTGTTATGCCTATGATGAGGAATTAAGAGCGTTGGGATATGAGGTAATGTCTAATACAGACAGGATAAAGGAGATAAAAAAAGAACTGGGTATGCATGTATCAAATGGATTTGAGATTCCGGCATATAATGCGCCTGACAATAAATCTGCATTACAGATATATGATATTGATGAGAACTGTGAATTACAGGTTATTGTTCATCCGGATGGAAGTACAACGATGGCTACTTTTATGAAAGGAAATGATGCGGATCATACGATTGCTTCACAGAAAAAGTATTGCAGGAAGTCAAAAGTGCTTGCAAGACGACTGAGGGAGAACTGGTTTATTATATCAGATTTGCAGGAAACAGAACCGCCATCAAAGGTAAAGCATTCTTCTATTGGAATCAGACAGGATATAGGAATCAGAACGAATGAGCGTACAGAAATCAGAAATGAGAGAACAATGAGCAGGTAGGAGAATGATTGATGAGTTACTATTTGAAAAAATGTCCCAAATGTGGGAAGTACAGTGATATAAGTGTTGAAAAATGTCAATGTGGAGAGAATCTGATTCGGGTGATGGCGAAGAAGGTGGAAGAATCTTTGCAGGAAGATCAGATTAATGAAATTGACGATACAGTACCTGTATTTGAGCAAAGATGCCCAAGCTGTAAGAAAGTTTTTTATATATTTGATAAAGAAATGAGATATAAAAAATGTCCGAATTGCAGGAAAGCGGCAATTGCGAACCAGGAACCTGTTGCTGTTTTTCCGGAACAAAAAAAAATAATAGAAAATGAAACATCTGAAGATGCTTCAGAAACAGAAGAGAATATTGGCTCTGAAGAAATACAGGAAGAAAATGAGGAACAAATTCACCGTAGTGCAAATATGCAGAAAAATCTGTATGTATTGGATAGTTGGGACAGTGTGAGGGAAAATCTGAGCAAGTATGAACCCGAAAACAGAAATACAGCAATTGGACTGAAAGCAACCGGCAGCAGAACAGAAATCATTTTTCAGGCAGAGGAGGCTCCGATATTGTTGGGACGATATGTACTTGACAGTATTGATGAAGGAGATAAAAAGGAAAAACGATATCAGCAGATTGAGGAATTGATGGCGGCTGACAGAAGAGTGAGCGGCTATCATTGTCATCTTTTATATAAGAATGGGGACTGGTACATAAAGGATGGCTCCTGGGCAATTCCTGCCAAGGGTATTCCTGAAAAAAGAAGTACTAATTCAACAAAAGTGAATGAGAAAAATGTAGAAGGTGAAGTAGTTCTTCATAATAATGATATTATCAAACTTGGAAATCAAAGAGATTCGCTTATTCTGGTGGTTTCATTCAAATGAAAATAGGAAGAATATTAGCTCCTGTGCATACATTAGGCCCGGGAGAGAGGATTGGTGTATGGGTTCAGGGATGTTCAAAAGGTTGTTGTGGATGTATCTCACCGGAACTTCAGACTTTTGATGCACCCAGTATAAAAGAAACGAAGGTGGCAGAGATTCTTTTGGATATGGCAGCTCAGAGGAATTATCATCGGCTCACGATATCGGGCGGTGATCCGTTTGAACAGCCGGAAGAACTTAAGCTGTTGCTACAACGGATAAGAAAACAATTTGATGATATTCTGGTATATACAGGTTATACATATAAAGAAATATTAAATGGATGTTGTGGACAGGCCGGCTTTGATATATTGCAAAATATTGACGTTCTTATAGATGGTCGTTATATTGAAAACAGAAACAACAGGCAATGTATTTTAAGAGGGTCTGATAATCAGAAAATTATATTTCTTAATGAACACAGCAGAAAAGATTATTGTGTTTATTTACAGGAACCAAGAAAAATGGAAACATTCTGCCACAATGGGATGATGATTCTTGTTGGCATTATGAATCGGGAGGATACAGATGGGGAAAGAGATAATGCCTAAATGGCAAAGAGAGGTTCAGAGCTTTCTGGGAATAAAAACAGGACTTATTCTTGAGGGAAATGTTTACGATGAATATCCCAGATTCTTTTTTGAAAATGGAGACTTTGAATTTCTTGATATTGATAATCTGGATCAGACACTGACAAGTCTTGTAGCGCAGGAGGAAGATCAGGGATATCCTACAAGTCTTATTTTCTGTGATCCAATTTATGGATTTTACTGTTATGCGCCATCGGAAGAAGAACAGAAAAATATCATTGAACCTATATTAGATGGGTATAAATATAAACAGACAGATTCCGGAGCATCTGGAAGACTGTATTTTCTTCCTACAAGTAAAAAGAGTGCAAGTGATGAAAATCAGGAAACAAATCAGCAGACGTGGATGAGTGAAATTGTAAGACGGGCAATATCTAACAGTCTGCCAGAAGATGAAAACAGTCCATGGTATGTATTTGTTTTAAATTTTGCTTCACGTTTGGATGCCTGTAATTTAAGACAGGCAGAATCAAATGAGATGTTTCTTAACCTGATGGCTGCAACAACAGCGAACCAGGATATAGACAGACCATCGAATATGTTTATTATGGTGGTGGACAAATACAATGATATTCCGGCATGGATGTATATGAATAATCCGCAGGTGAGAACAGTTGCAATTGGTGTTCCCGAAAGACAGATACGCAGACTGTATCTTGAACAGGTTTATGGAAATCTGGAAGAGTATGCGGTACTTGGGGATGAAAAATGTGACTCTGGAGTTAAATTTGTTGCTGAAACAGAAGGTCTTCAATGTCGTGAAATTGGTCAGATATTACGACTTGCAAAAAAGAAGCATATATCTGTTGAAGATATCCATCAGGCTTTTCAATTATATAAGTATGGTGTTCTGGATAATCCGTGGGATGCTTTGGAAAAGGATATTTTGTTACATATTAAGGAAACTCTTGGAAAACGTGTAAAAGGTCAGGAAGAAGCAATAGAAAAGGTCAGAAATGTAGTTACCCGTGCAGTAAAAGGATTGTCCGGACTTCAACAATATAGTTCATCGCAGAAGCCAAGAGGTATTTTGTTTCTGGCAGGTCCGACTGGTACAGGAAAGACAGAAACAGCGAAATCTCTTGCGCAGGCTATTTTTGGAGATGAAAGTGCATGTATTCGTTTTGATATGAGTGAATATCGTCAGGAACAGAGTGATCAGAAATTGTTTGGTGCACCTCCTGGATATGTAGGATATGAGGGCGGCGGACAGCTTACAAATGAAGTGAAGAAAAGGCCGTTCAGTGTGTTGTTATTCGATGAAATTGAAAAAGCATCACCGACAATACTGGATAAATTCCTCCAGATATTAGAAGATGGACGTATGACAGATAACCAGGGAACTACAGTATATTTTGGAGAAACGATTATTATTTTCACCAGTAATATTGGACTGACAACCGTAGAAAAAGATGAATATGGCAGACCACAGTATGATGAATCCGGGAATCCTAAAAAGGTACCTGCGATTATGATAGAAGATCCGCTAAAACAGGATTCTGCTGAATTCCGGCAACATGTAACTGAGACGGTCACAGAAGGAGTAAAAAATTATTTTACAGGAAATGGAAGACCAGAGTTGCTGAATCGTCTCGGCGAAGAGAATATTGTTGTATTTCAGTTTATAAATAAAGATGGAGCAGAGGCAATCTGCGAGTCAAAACTGAGGTCAATCTGTGAGCAGGTAAAAAAACAAAAAGGAATAGATATTTTGACAGAGGATGTTCTGGAAGAATTGAAATTAAAAGCTGTTAAAGAGCGCGCGAATGGAGGTCGTGGTGTTGGAAATATGTTGGAGAGGGAAATATTAAATCCTTTATCAAGATTTCTGTGTGAAATAGACCAGGAGCCTAAATGTTTGAAATGCAGGATGGACAAAGAAAAAAATGTGATTTTTGAGGTGGTGTGAGTGAAGATGAAAATAGGTCTTGTGGTAGATATCGGAGTAGTTTCTGATCATAATGATGATCGTATTCTGGCAGGAAAATGTATTTATAATAATGAAGAAGCTATGATTGAAGAAAATATACCATGTCTGGTTGCAGTATGTGATGGTGTAGGCGGATATGGTGGTGGGGGAATAGCAGCAGAGTTAGCACTGAAGGAATTACAGAATTATTCTCCAGATGAACTGGAAAAACTTTCAAATCTGGAAACTGCCTTTAAAAATATTGAGTTATCCATTGCAGAAAAACAGGTTGAAAATAATGAATATTCAAGCATGTGTACAACGATTGCAGGAATGATTTTCGGAAAAGATAAAATTACATTGTTTCATTCGGGGGACAGCCGGATATATCATTATGATGGATGTTTTTTGAGGCAGCTAACAAGGGATCATTCAAAAATACAGGAAGTAGTGGACAGTGGAATATTTAGTAAGAAAGAAGCAGATAAGCTGATTGATAGGAGTTTGATTACACGCTGTCTTGGACAAAATGCTGGAACTATTCCAGAAATACAGGTTGATAATATAACATTGCAGGAAAATGAATTTTATTTGTTGTGCACAGATGGCTTATGGGATGTTATGGAAAGAAGTCGGATAAAGGAAGTTCTGGATAATGACAGGAGCTTGCTGGATAAGGCCAAAATTCTGGTGAATATGGCTAAGTCATATGGAAGTGAGGATAATATATCGGTTTGTATATGTGGATTATCAGATATTATAAACAGTGAAGAAGACAATACATTTTTCTTTTGAGGGATAGAAGATGGACAAGAGGATAAAAACTGAAGTTACGACAGAAGGCCGAAGAGGGGACAGAGTACATACAGAAGTATCAGCAGAAGGCCGAAGAGGGGACAGAGTACATACAGAAGTATCAGCAGAAGGTCGAAGAGGGGACAGAGTACATACAGAAGTATCAGCAGAAGGTCGAAGGGGAGAGAGAGTACATACAGAAGTATCAACGGGACGCAGAGATACAGAGGCTTTAGAAAAACAATTTCATTTATCGCCGGAAGATATAGATATGTATGGAGATATTCCTGGAATTGCAAACACAGATACTCTGAGTAAAGTTTTAAAGAGAGTAAACAGTGCGCCTATCAGAGAAGATTTTGATTCTAATGTGCAGAAAATGCATAGTTTATTGAGTGTTTGTGAAAAAGAATATCAAATTCTTGAAAAATTAAATGAAGGTGGAGAATCCATAGTATTGCTATGCAGCTATCAGGGAAGCAAAGTTGTAGCAAAAGTGTTCAAAGGAGCAGAGAATGCAGGTGCCCATTCTCTTGAGACCAGAGAACAAGTATTTGAATTTATGAATTCTTCAGAGGGAAGGGAATGTGTCGTTCCGGTAATAGATTTTGGATTGGTCAGTGTTATCCAGGGATATTTGAATTATTTTGAAATTTTTCCATATTATCCTGATGGGGATATGGAAAATACTAAAATTGAAAATTTTGATGAATTAAAAGGTATTATCAGAGAATTGAATCAATCTATTCATAAGATACATCAGAAGGGTATTCTTCATTTGGATATAAAACCGGCTAATATTTACAGACAGGCAGGAAAATTATTACTGGGAGATTTTGGAATAGCAAAAAGCATGAAAAATACTGCTACGAAAACTACAGTTGGAACAGATGGTTTCAGGGCCCCTGAAACTGTTTTTTCTGTGTATGGAGGTGAAAAAGCTCGGTATATATATACGGAGGCATGTGACTATTATTCTTTTGGTGTGACAATTGCCAGTTTATATGAAGGAAGAAATTATTTCGATGGTTTGGAACAAAATCTGACAACAGTACGTATACAGAAAGGTAATTTGCTATTGAGTTGTAGCAGTGCGGAAATTTCTTTTGCGCAGTGTAAACAACTCCAGACTTTGGTAAATTGTCTATGTCAGTTTGCCCCGGATTACCGTTTTAATTATGAGGATGTATGTAAATGGCTGGAGAATCCGGATTATAAAGGTAATGTGGAAAAAAGCGAAGAAGCAGATGGAGCCGTATGGTTGCGTGAGTTTAGTATTGAAGTGAATGGCAGAGAATACTGTTTGAAAACACCGGAAGAGTTGTTTGAGGCACTTACGGACAGTGGTGATGCCTGGAAAGAGGGAATGCGTAACTTATACGAAAATTATTTCGAAGAATTTTTTAAGGGATTTGATCAGAAACTTGCAAGAAAAGCGAATGAACTTAGTAAAAAATATGTTAAACGAAATCGCAATCTTGGATTTTTCTATTTTTTAAAAGAATTATATCCTCCCGGACCAATTGCATGGTGTGGTGGAAAATGGAGATCATTAGAAGCGCTTTCAAAAGACATTTTTCATTCTGCTGGTTTGAAAAAAAGAAATTTACAGGGATATGCATCTCTGTTAAATAATAAAATTGTGTCTTATTGGCTTCAAAACACAGAAGGATGTACAGCTACGGATGAAATTGTTAAGAAGGTAAAAATGTTAGAGGGATTGTCTTCAAAATTCCCAGAGATAGCATGTTACTGGCTGGGATATATATTTGCCTCCGATTTGAATGATCCACTATATTCATGTTTAAAAATAGGCAACAAGCAGGTAAATGGATTGAGTGAGTTATTTCGGACTGCGTTTAGTGGACCAGAGAAATTTTATGCTGATCAGGGAATTTATGATACTCTGGTAAAATGGAATACTGATGAGGGAGCCAAAATTTATGCCCGGTTATGTTTGATGGGATTATATCCTCAGATTGAGGAAACTTTTATTAATAGAAATGATGATGAGTTTGCACATTTTACAGAAGTATTTATGTTCTGGGGAGCATTGGGTGAAATGCTTGGAATGGATATGACTGATTTTAATCATTTCTTCTTATATTATGGTCCGCTGGCAGCCATTAGATATATATGTGAAATTCAGCAAAAGGAGCATATTTATGTTTCAATTGATCAAAGTAAAAATGAATTGTTAACAACTATAGAAAATACTGTTTTGCCAGAGGATTGTAATTATAAAAAAAGTTATAAAAATCTGGAGCATATGTTTTTTATTTTGGATGAATTGCGGCAGAATCTGTATAATAATCCATATTTATTACAAGTGGGAATGATTGAAGAAAATCAAAAATCAAAGGGTATTATTTGTAATAATTTGAAAGGCTATTTTGGCTATGTGTTCTTTGGAGAAACTGTTCCATTAGGTTTGGCTCAGTTTATACAGGAAGACTTATGACAGGGAGGAAATTTGCAAATGAATCTTCAAAAAGAAAATGGATTTCTGAGACAGCAGTTTGATGTCGCATCATCACTGATGGAATTAGAATATCAGCATGCAGAAAATATGGAACATGATTTTAAGGAAAGTTTAGAAAATTATTCTGAATCAACATTTAGCAGGCAACGTATAATTATCTGGGCATCTGCAATAGTATTGATCATATTTTCTGCTGTAATGAAGGATTATATTGATCTGGTGAATGTATTTGCCTATTTTGTTCCTATGTGTACAGCAATTTGTACAATTATATTTGCAGTGGCTCTGGGTTCACACAATCGAAAATGTCTGATATATTTCAAAAGTATACAATCCAATGTAGATATAGTAACAGAATACAAAGAATGTATCGGAAGGAAAAAAGAAGAGTTAGTCCGACTGTATGGTGGATTTTCAAAAAGTGCAGAAACAGGTTTTAATTGTCGACTGGAACCTGAAGAGAATACAAGAGCGATGCTGCGTGAATTGAAAAATGAGCAAGTTGGATTAAAGACATATTCACAAAAATTAATGAAAAAACAGCTGACAGTGGTATTCTATATAGCACTTGTTGCATGGGGCATTTATTGTGCATTGATGGTACCGCAGTTACTTGCTTCGATTAATCTGGATAAATTTTCGTCATACGGATTTATAAAAACTTATGCGGGAATAAATATACTGAATAAATTGCTTGCAATTATAGGAGGTATATTTATGGTATGGATAATTAAGGTGTATATGCGCGCAAATAATGGAACAATTGATTATAAAGCACCAATCTTATTGCTTTCAGAAGGTGTTGGAATTCTGTTGACTAATATTGTATTATGGATATTAGGCGGAATTTTGACAGTAATTATTCATGGCATATTACCGATACTGGGAGTTATAATTGTAATTTTGATTATTTTTGGCTTTATTTTTTGAATATTATCGAAAAATATTTATGTAGTGTTTTGAAAATGTAAAAGAAAAGTATTGTATAAAGTGAATACATTTTCATTAAAATAGAAAAATAAGAGATAAATGTGAACTTCCGGTAATTTTCCGCCTAAAGAAAAAAGAACGAAATAAAATCATAAAAAATCCCGGTTTTCTGCGGTTTTCCATTGCAGATAGCCGGGAAATATAGTACAATCCCATCTTCGACTGCTAAATAAAGTGGAAGAATGCATCAGCGTAGGTGTTATCGGCAAACATGTCAAACCATGTACTGACTGGAAATTGTGAGATAACTACAGTTGATTTTCTTCCATCCCTGGTATCAAGAATTTCAAAAAGATCCCGACATTTATCAAGGTCGAGATCCATAAGACCGAAATCATCGATCACCAGTGATGCTGTACGGGCGGTTATGGTTTCCTGTAATCTTATAAGATATCTTTGCCAGAAGGCCAAAACAGTACATTATCTTAATCACTATGAGCGGTTAAGTATTCTTTATATTTTTGGACATCTTGGAGAGGAAGGAAAAGAATTTATACATAAGGTTATGTCCTTTACATTAAATTATTCCTATCAGGTGACACAGAAATTTGTATTAAAATGTCCGGAAAAGCCGATAAGTTGTTTGAAGTTACGGGAACAGTATAAACAGATTTCAGCAGAGATTGGATGTTCCTGTGGATTCAAGCGAACGAAGAACTGTTATCCATCGCCAGTCTTACATGCATTAAAAAATACGGAAGAGAATGAACAGATTACGATGCCTGTATCGAAAACGATTCCTACGGATAAACAGAAGATAATGAAAACAGAAATCAGCGCAAGCTCCAGGGCACAGGAAATTGCAGGTAAAATGATGGAATTAAGAAAACAGAAGAGAAATTTGGACCGCACCTTAATAAAATGTGAACAGGAGTTGTCGGAAATCTTTGATGACAGCAATACGGATAGTATGGAGATAAAAATGGGACTTCTGGTGCGACGGAAAACAAATGAAAGGACGGAGTGGGTGATAGAACTTTAATAGTTTGAGAAGCTGTTTTTTATAAAAAAAGTCTTCCAGGTTTATTGACAGAATACTATATTTAATCGTATAATATAAATACATATATGGTTTAACATTTTTTTACGAGCACAAAAAATGAGGTGAAAATGCTAATTTACAGAAAATTCTGTTAATTACTTGTAAAATCAGCTCTCGGAAGCCAGTAAAATCAAGGCTTCCGAGAGGCTACTGTAGAAATGGATAGAAGCCCGTTGAGGGCATTGACACATCTTGGTCCTATAAATTCCGAGCATATCATAAACCTGTAGAAATGGATAGAAGCCCGTTGAGGGCATTGACACATTCCTTTCAATGTCTGCAATTCACCCAATGTTGGGCAAAGTAGAAATGGATAGAAGCCCGTTGAGGGCATTGACACATATATCTCCAAATCTATTGTAATAAATTACATATAGTAGAAATGGATAGAAGCCCGTTGAGGGCATTGACACGCTGAATCTGCTTTCCATTTCTGGTAATATACACGGTAGAAATGGCTAGAAGCCCGTTGAGGGCATTGACACACTTTCAGTTTTTGAGATCTTATATAACTGGTCAAAGTAGAAATGGATAGAAGCCCGTTGAGGGCATTGACACAATTGTGTTTATACGTCTGTTGTAAAACTTTTTCCCAGTAGAAATGGATAGAAGCCCGTTGAGGGCATTGACACATATATATCCGAAATCCCATGCATCTGTGATAGTATGTAGAAATGGATAGAAGCCCGTTGAGGGCATTGACACAACTCCGCGATAGATTTTTTCACTCCTTTCTTTTCGGTAGAAATGGATAGAAGCCCGTTGAGGGCATTGACACTCGTTGCCTGCTTTATGTTGATTCATATAATCACAGTAGAAATGGCTAGAAGCCCGTTGAGGGCATTGATGAATGAAAAAGAATTTAAGAAAGCAAACTATTGGAAATTATCTGGATAAGAATGGATTTGTAATAAAACAAATATTCATTCTTTTTTTGTACAATGGTTCTTGAATATTGTAATATTTGACATATGCTGCCGGAGCGGCTATGATTGAAGAAAAGTTCAAAGGACAAAATACATATGGATGAGAGACGTTTATCAATATTATATATAAAACTACAATTCAGCCTGGTTTTTCAGGAGAATACAGTCTTGCCGGAGGAGAAGGTTTCGGCGTTGCGTGGTGGGATGGGAGAGATGCTTCTGAAACAGAATTGTGTGAGCGACAGGATCTGTGAGGAATGTATTTTTGAATCAGCCTGTATTGTCAGAAAAACGATGTATACGCATATGGAAAAGAAGCCTTCTTTTATGCAGGGGAATGACAGTATTGGATATCTGATTGAATGCGAAGACTACCGAACGAATATAAAAGCAGGGGATACGGTCAGGTTTTCTTTAACATTATTTGGAAATAACATTGTATATTTCGGCCAGTATCTTCAGGCATTTTCTTCACTTGGCATGTATGGATTGGGAAAGAATCATTCCAGATATGAGATACAGGAAATCAGAAATATGTATGGTCAGTCGATTCTGAAGGAAGATATGATGCAGATGGAGTATTTTACACCGGAATATGTTTCTGATTATGTAGAAAGAAGAAGAGAGGATTTATATTTTTCAGAGTGTCAGAATACGATCATTTTCCATACTCCATTATCCCTGAAATTTCATGGTGAATATTTGCAGAAATATTCTGCGGAAGCAGTCATGACAGCGATTTTGCGGCGTATTATGATGCTTGATTATTTCTGTGGGATATATGAAGACTATCCGGAATGCGAGGAATTCCCTGAAATCGTAGTGCAAAGAGCAAGAAAGAAAAGAGTCTATCGGTATTCTTCAACGCAGGATTCCAAAATCTGTCTGACCGGAATAGAGGGATTTATGGTGTTGGACGAGATACCCGGCGAATATCTGGACTATATTCTGGCAGGTGAGCTTCTGCATATAGGGAAGAACAGTAGTTTTGGATTTGGAAGATATGAATTGAGGTAAGAATATGAGAAAAGAAAAAATTAATAAATTAATCGAATCATGGAAAGACGATAAGGAAGTATTGGATATTATTCAGGCAGATGTACTGGCATTGGGAGAATACACACAGGCAGTATATTATATGGAATTTTCTGTAGCAATTATTAAAGCGAAGTACGAAGGCGAAGAGGTCAGAGATGCTCTGGGAAAGAATGATCAGAGCAGACATGATGCTCATGAACGTGCAATCATGGGAGTGAAACGTCTGAACAGATTTGCATCAATGAAGGGACTTGAGCCAATTTTTGAGGGTGATATAGATAACAGATATGAAGTTGCTGATTTTTGTTGTGCAACTGTGAAGGAATATTTTGATAACAGAACGTTATAATGAAACGAGCCTTGGCATTACGCCAAGGCTCATTCTATTTACTGATACCATCTGTTTAATTTGGTCTGCTTTATATTTTTAAATTTAAAGTGACCAGAAGAACGTTTTAAGGTAATCTGATACTTTGCCATAAGAGGTCCGCGAGTGTTGTAAAACTCATCTATAATGTATACATTATAGTTTACAATATAGTTGGAACCTGATTTTACAACTTTGGTGACATATCCCCTGGGATATTCACCACCCCAGTCACCACCACGATATTTAACCTTTCCATCCAGATTGCAGTAAATATATTCCGGATGTTTGGATGTATATGGTGTTGAAGATTTTACTAAGCGTACATTTCCCGAAGTAAAATAATACTTCATTTTTGGGGCTAGCTTTTTTTGAGTAGATTTTACGCTATCACCGAATTTAGCCCAGTTATGTCCGTATAATAACATAGCTGTTTTGGTATAGTCATTATATGTGAAACTTGAGTTGGTTGTATATGCCGCGCAGCCAAGAAAACCATCAAACACTCTCACAAATTTCGTTACAGAGTTTTTGTATTTGGAAGTGACATCAGTCTGGGCAGCAGAAACAGGAACTGCGCTTAAAAGTAAACAGATGGTCAGGAGTAAAATTCCACAATTTTTAATAATTTTCTTCATTCTATTTTTCCTTCCTTAAATTGATGTGTTGAAAAATAAAGAGCTATATATAATTCCGGTCAGGTTATTTTTTTCTCGTCAGACTGCTGGTGCCACTAAATCCGGAGCTGCTGTTTGGCTTGCCGTTTCCTATGCTGACCATAGAAGATTTGTATTTTGAATCTAGCTTATAACCTGCATAATAACCACGTCCAAGAGGAAAACGGAAATAGTAACCATAGCTGGTTTTGTAGATCTTATCAATCTTATATTGAAGATCTACTTTAGATGAACCAGGCAGATACATCCTGATAGTTTTTCCAGAAAATACGACTTTGTGGTGATAAGGCATTCCTCCGACGGTATACCAGGTACCTTTAACAAGTTTTAAGGCTTTCTTCTCCTGGGACTTGGAGAGGACATAAGTTTTCCTGGTAGTAGCCTGCACGTTCTGTGTAGCTGCCGGGACTGCTGTGATGCAGATTGCGCAGGCGCATACAGCAATTAAGAGTTTGACAAGTTTGCTTTTCAATGTTTTCATTCTGCATTTCTCTTTTGCATAACAAGTGTGTTATATAGTTATATATGAATGAACTGTCACAGTCTGACAGAGACTGTAGGCAGCTATTCGCTGCTGATGAACAGAAGCGTGTCGGCGGCCTAGATATCTGCCTCAGCAATCCAGTGTTTCTGTCTTGGTTTGGACTGCTTGTCAAAAGTGTGTCCTGCTTTTGCGACAGGGATGCGCTGGAGACTGTTCAGCATTTTCTGTTTTTTCTTAGGGAGTTTACGAAATTCTGCTTTTGCCATTCTTTCCATTTTTGTCATATACATTTTCCTCCATACCGGGTGATGAAGAACATCCGCCGCGGCTTCTGTTAAAAGTGTTATCCGGAAGCTATAGTTATATAATAAAAGATAAGAATGTTATTGCTTTCGAACGTTTGTTAAAACAACTCCACGATGTCTTCTGCATCAAGAACAAAGCGTTTTTCCTCAACAGAATTATTGATGAAGTTCACTGCATGTTTTCTGTAAGACTGCTCGAAAATATTTCGGACAGTCCGGGCGTTTCCGAAGTCTCTGGAGTAGCGCTGTGTCACAAGCTTGAGGCGGACCTTCTCTCTGGCAGAACGGGTGAGAGAATATCCGTCTTTTTTGCAGAAGTTGTCAAAAATCTCCATAAGCTGGTCATCAGAGTAATCTTCGAACGGAACAACCTTATAAAGACGTGAGGCGAAGCCAGAGTTACTGTTGTGCAGGAAATCGTCCATTTCTTTAGGATAGCCGGCAAATATTACGACCAGGCGGTCACGGTTATTCTCCATTTCCTGAAGCAGAGTACCGATACATTCCTGGCGGTACTGGTCATTACCGCTTTGTTCCCTGGAAGGAGAGATTAGGTAAGCTTCATCTATAAAGAGGATACCGCCATATGTTTTCTCACAGTAGGAACGGGTTACGCCTGAAGTTTGTCCTACATATTTGCCAAGCAGGTCAAGGGCTGAAACGGTGATAACTTTATCTGTGCGGATCACACCCATGGAATATAATAAATCAGCGGTCATTTGTGCAACGGTAGTTTTACCGGTTCCGGGATTTCCGACAAAGGCCATATGCAGGGCCGGGACAGTAGATTTGCCTGATTCCTGAATCATATATTGAAGTTCTGCGAATACTTCCTTGACAGATTCCAGTCCGGTAAGATTATCGAAGGCACGGATGGCTTCTTCGAAAGTTTTTGTCTTTCTGTAATAAGGAATATGTCTGTTTTCCAGCTGGCTGATTAATTCTGAGTAAACTTCAGATACCGGCATATCATTGATGTAAATATGACTCCGGAAAACACGGTAATACAGGTGAGAATTTTCTTTGAACTTATCACGCATTACAGATTCCGGAGCGGCGATGATCTTAGCAGTATCTAGACTATGTTCACAGGTCTTTATAAATGTTCCGGTGAGGTCACTGTTCCAGAGGGGATTCAAACGGCAGTCATATAAAACAAAAACTTTGTACTTGCCGATATCATCTTCAAGAGCATTCTTGGAATTTATCCTTGGGAGACAGCTTTGCTATAAAGTGAAAATGCTTTTTCATAATTTTTTTCAGTTCCCTGCCCGAAATGGTAATTAACAGCCAGACAGAATTGGGACCATGGGTCATTCATATCAGCAGCAATCTGGAGCCAGTGGTTAGCCTTTTCGTAATCTTTTTTAAAATCTCCACGGCCAAACTCGTATACATCTGCAACGCGCCAGGCAGCAGAAACATCATAAGGTGCGTATTTTGTTAAAGTGTCTACTGTTACTGAGTCATATTTTTTCTGATCATATTGCTCTATTGCAGCATGAATCAGATAGTGATCAAATTCAGTTAAATTTTTTTTCGTTTCTTCGGACATTCTGTCACCTCTTTTTTGTCAATAATATGTTTCATTATGCAGCATTCCCCAGGCAATTTCAAGTACCTTGTAGTTTATGTTTTTAACAGCAAAAACGTGATACGATAAATACTGGAAGAATGTTCGAAAACCACAACACAACTCTCATATAGAATATAAATCAAGCAAGGGGAAAACAAATCACTGGCTGAACAAGAAACATTAGTCTGGTTCTGAAGGGAGAATTGGAAGATGAGAAATTATAAAGAAAAATTTGATAAAAAAATGAGAGAAAGCTTCGGGAAAGAGAAATCCCATAAGGCCTTTCATGCGGGATACGGCAGAGTTTATGACTGGCTTGCTGACATCCCGATATGGAAGAAACTCATGGATGTGATAATCAATGTTGCACTGTGGTTTGTGATCGTAAAGATCTTCAATCATATCGATCCGATAGATGAAGGCCTTTACAAGGGATCGAATAACCTGGTTTACCTGGCGAAAAGTCTTCCCCTGACTCTGGCGTTTTACCCTATCGGGGCGTATTTCAGCCACTGTCTTCTGATGCTGAATTGTGACTGTTTATATCAATGGAAGAGGCATATACACGGGAAGCGTACTCAGAGTTTTTGAGATTGCCCGCGCAGATGCCATTGTAGATGCATCTTCAAAAACTATAACAATGAGCAGTAAAAAACAGAATATCGCAGAATCAGTCACTACTGATGGAAAGATCACATATAAATCTTCTGATTCGAAAACCGTGAAAATTTCCGGAGATAAATTTATAGCATTAAAACCTGGAAAAGTAGTTATTACGATTTCCACAGAGCAGGGAGCAAACTATAATGCAGCTTCGGATAAAAAGATTACAATTACGGTCAGACCACTGAATACCGGAAAAGTTACATCAAAATCCAGTGCAAAAGCTCAGCTCAAAGAAGAACTATTATATCCGCATCCGTACTTACAAAGTTGTAAACGGTAAGAAATATTACTCTAAGTGGAGTACGGTGGATAAAGTAACGAGCAGATAAATAGTTACTGTTCACTCCGTTCTCAGCAACACGCTTCGCGATGCGCAGGATTTATGCTAATCGCATAAATCTGCGCTGTATGTCTCGGGATTTTGGCATATTCATGCCAAAACACCTCGCGGAATAGTAGCGTGTGAACAGTAACGATAAATATCAATGTTTTAAAGCAAAGGTCTTGTAAATATCGTTCTGATGGTGCATAATAAAAAGTAAGAATTTTCAATCGGCAGATATAAATTTACTATTTATTAGCTGCCTGAAAGGGGAGAATTGAAAATGAGGGTATGGAAAAATAAAATAATCGGATTTATGATAGCGATATGTGCTCTTTGTATCACGGTGAGTCTGGGAAGTGTACAGAACGTTCAGGCGGCATCGAAAGCCAGATACACGATCAGAAAGATACAGGAGAAGAAAACATATAAGAAATCAAGCGCAACTTATTCCTATGAACTTCCACAGTTAAAGGGAAAAAGCGCAGCAGTAAAGAAAATTAACAAATCTTTAAAATCATACTATACCGAGAATCTGAAATTAAAAAAAGATCTCTTCAAACAGTTCTCTGATGATAAGAAGGCAGGCTATCTGGATAAAAAGACAGAGATTCTTTTTGCAAATACCAAATGCAAGGAGACCTATAATAAGGACGGATATGTAAGATTTGTTTATTACTTTACCTGGCATGGATGTGGAACAGGAAACGAGAACGGGACGGCTGTTATTTACCGTCTGAAAGATGGTAAGAAAGTAGAAGAGATTCCAGCTTCAGCAGCAGACCTTAAAGGTCTGAATCTTGTCAAAGGTACCTGGTATATGACTGATTCAGAACAGGATAAGTCCAAAGTGGAGTTTTCAGGAAAAACAATCAAATATTATTGCTCTGATTCATCAACCGTGAACTGGAGTGCGGCGATTGACGAGGTTATCAAAACAGATTATGGATATTACTTCAAAGTAGACTTTGGATTGAATATTTATATCGGATACCAGCTTCGCCTGACAGATACGAATACTCTGATCTATGTGGGAATAGGAGATCCGTACAGTTCTGAAGGTCTTAATAAGGAGGCCAGCTTGTCACGAAATTAACCGAATCAAGTAAGTCCCCTGCGGAGGTTGCGAATATCCGATTAACTAAACACTACAGTGCCTTAAAAGATATTAATTCTGAACGGAATAAACTGAAGTAAAAATCTATGAAAAGCGAAAAGTTTTCATTCACTTTATGCGTGGAGAAACTTTTCGCTTTTCTCTATATTATGTTCTGATATTCTAATAATTTGGTATTAGCAATTGACCTTTTGTCCGCGGCTTTATATAATGAAAAAGAGGCTGTTCTACGAAGGCCTTTACCAAAGTTGTTAGAATAATGAGGGGGAGAAACACAAGTATGAAAATTAAAAAAATAGTACCTGTTTTTCTGGCATTAGTTTGTCTTGCTGTAACGCCGGCAAGTGTGCCTGCACAGGATATTATTGATGAAACACCGTCAGTAACTGTAACACCAACACCGACTCAAATGCCGCCACAGCCTGTGATTCCGGAAAAGGAACTGCGGGTGAATGGAAATAAGATTTCTTTTTATATCCATGGAAAAGCGCTAAAGAATAGCTGGCAGAATTATAAGGGATTCAGATATTATTTCAGTGCCAATGGACATGCATATAAAGGTACTCATAGAATCAATAATAAGATTTATATATTTGATGAAAATGGTCATCTGCTGAGAAATCAGAAAAACAAAATGGTTACAGTTTCCGGACAGAAGTATTATATTATTTCCAAATCAGGAAATCCTGCTACGGGATATTTCATTTACCAGAATAATCTATATTACGCTGATTCTAAAGGAAGATGCTATCAGAAGCGTTTTCGTGAAAATGGACAGCTATATTTTACAGCAAGTGGTGCAGCAAAGAAAAACACAAATGCTCTTTTGAAAATGAAAGTTATGCAGACCGTTTCAGCTATAACAAATCCTGGAATGTCGCAGGAACAGAAACTCCGGGCATGCTGGAATTATATTGTAGATGAAAATAAATTCAATTATGGCGGAGGTGATCCTGACAGGCACAGACAAAATTGGTATCGGGAAGCTGCCTTACAAATGCTTACCATCAGAACAGGAAGCTGTTATTATTTTGCCTGTGCTTTTGCGGCCATGGCGAAGGAAATCGGATATAAAAATATAAAACTGTGGATGGGCTATGATCACTGCTGGGTAACGATTGATGGAAGACATTATGATCCCCAGGCTCATTGGACCAGATGGATCACCAACGTTTATGGACTTAGCGCTCATCCACTTGGATCAAGCGTAGATATCTGTGACTTTATGAAATAAAAAATGCGGAAGAATTTTGCTGAAATCAAATATATGAGAAGTGAGAGAGGGGAATAAGTATGAAGCTAAGAAAAAGTATAACTGCTTTTAGTACAGTAATCTGTCTGGCCATTGCACCGATCAATATTGCAGCACAGGATTTTGCGAATGAGACGCCGTTGGTAGCTGCATCAGTAACACCGACTGCAACACCAATACCAACTGAGACACCTGTAACTCCGGTAATTCCGGAAAAAGAACTCCGAGTGAATGGAAATAAGCTTTCTTTCTATGTCAAAGGAAGCATGCTAAAAGATAGCTGGCAGAATTATAACGGATTTAGATATTATTTTGGTTCTAATGGGTATGCATATAAAGGAACACATAGAATTGGTGAAAAGGTCTATGTATTTAATGAAAATGGCCATTTGCTGAGAAATCAGAAAAACAAAATGGTTACAGTTTCCGGACAGAAGTATTATATTATTTCTAAGTCAGGAAATCCTGCCACAGGGTATTTTGTTTATAAAAATAATCTGTATTATGCTGATTCTAAGGGAAGATGCTATCGGAATCGCTCTCGTGAAAACGGACAGTTATACTTTACGTCAAGTGGTGCAGCGAAGAAAAATACCAATGCTCTTTTGAAGATGAAAGTTATGCAGACTGTTTCATCTATAACAAACTCAAAAATGAATCAGTCACAGAAGCTCCGGGCATGTTGGAATTACATAACAGACTGGAGTAAGTTTAACTATGGTGGGGATGATCCGGACAGAAGTAAAAAGGGATGGTATCGGGAAACTGCGTTGAAAATGTTAAGTTCAAGAACTGGCAACTGTTATTCCTTTGCATGCGCTTTTGCGGCCATGGCAAAGGAAGTTGGATATAAAAATATAAAAGTAATAATAGGGTACGATCACTGCTGGGTAACTATTAATGGAAAACATTATGATCCACAGGCACACTGGTCCGGCTGGATTCGCAATATTTATGGATTGAACGAGTATCCGTCAGGTTCAGATGGCGTGACGGTATGTGATTTTATGAAATGATATCAAAAATGGTTGTTATTTGCCGGCAGTATTCGGAAGGATGTTAGTAACGAACAAAAGAGCCGGAAAGCATTGATTTTATTAGCTTTCCGACTCATTAGAAGCAGGGGATGAGAGAATCGAACTCCCACCAAAGGTTTTGGAGACCCCTATCATACCATTTGACCAATCCCCTATCAAAACTAACTTGTAAAATTTCTTTTACTGTTGCAATTATACATATAAAAGCAACGATTGTCAAGCTTATTGTGCATTTTTATTATAAAGAATTTTACAAAGAAAGAGCGGAGATGGAGGGATTTGAACCCTCGCACCGGTTGCCCGGCCTGCCGCATTTCGAGTGCGGTCCCTTCAGCCTCTTGGGTACATCTCCATATTAAGATTAGAAACAGTTCTGAAGTGCAACTGGAACTGTTTTTTATTATATAAGGAATCTACGGAAAGGTCAATTCTTTTTTTATTGACGAATTGGTTTTGCTGTAATAAGATAATAACAAAATGCGGTTGTGTACCCTCTGGATTGCTATTGTCTGGGGATAATAAGCAGCTGCGAGGAAAGCAGATAGGTGACGATTATGACAGATAAGAAGAAAACAATTCTGGAGGCTGTGGAGAAGCTGACAGATACTTACCGTAAAGAAGAACTCTTTCTGGGAAAGGACAGAGAACGTCTTCCAAATAAGAAAGAGATTATTAACTTCATTAAAGATATGAGGTCTATTATTTTTCCCGGATATTTCAGTGTGGATTCCAGTGCCAGCGTGTTTCCGGAGCATTATGTGGCATATCGCCTGAATGATCTGTATGACTGCTTGCAGGAGCAGATTGAGATTGCATTTTTATATCAGGGTGAAGAGGAACAGAAGGCCAAAGAACATGCAGAGCAGATCACAGAGCGATTTTTTGCAAATGTTCCGGAAATCCAGCGTATGCTGCTGACTGACCTGCAGGCTGGTTTTGATGGTGACCCGGCTGCCAAGAGTAAAGAGGAGATTATTTTCTCTTATCCTGGATTTTATGCAATTTATGTATACAGACTTGCACATGTTCTTTATCTGGAAAATGTGCCGTTTATTCCAAGAATTATGTCTGAATATGCACATGGTTATACAGGTATCGATATCAACCCGGGTGCTACGATCGGAGAATATTTCTTCATTGACCATGGAACAGGTGTTGTAATCGGTGAGACTACAGAGATTGGAAAGAATGTGAAGCTGTATCAGGGTGTGACACTTGGTGCTCTTTCCACCCGTCAGGGACAACTGCTTGCCAATGTGAAGAGACATCCGACGATCAGAGATAATGTGACAATTTATTCTAACTCTTCTGTGCTGGGCGGTGAGACTGTGATCGGTGAGAACACGATTATCGGTGGTAATACTTTTATTACAGAGTCTATTCCGGCAAATACCAAGGTCAGTGCAAAAAGTCCTGAGCTTGTAATTAAGAAACCGAGAAGTGCAGTGGAAGCTACCAATGTATGGGATTGGGAGAATTAAAAGAAGCTGTTGGGCAACTGAAAATAAAACTATCCTGAACAAGCTGTAAGGCTTAAAAGCCTTACACTTATCAGGATAGTTTTTTATGTCATATGTTATAAAGACATTTTCAATATTTCATTCCATTTCTGAACAATCGAAGGATTCATTTTTACCTTTCGGCGGTCATAAGTAAGCAGACCGTTGGTTTCTTCTTCAATATCTGAAAGCTGCGTATAAATGGTCGCAGAATATCCACTTTTTACAGAAGGCACAATGATATCTTGCATCAATTTAGAGAATCCGTCAGTGAGAGCTTTGCTGCTGGTAAATTTTTTATATCCATAAATATTTTTGCAGGCACTATGCTTCGGGATACGAAGGGAGTAACCGCCGAATTCAGAAAGAGCAAGCACTCGTTCTGATTTTGGAATCGGAAGTCCGAGAAAATAATAGTGCAGACTATTAATATCTCCACAATTCTGGTCAAACCAGCCGCTGGCAGAATCTGCTAGACGGGAAGGATCCAGCCTGTGGATAAAATCTGTGACTTTTTTTGTAGAAAACTGGCCCCATCCTTCATTGAAAGGAACCCATGTGACAATAGAAGGGTGGTTGTACAGTGCTTTTATCATATCGCGAAGTTCATAGACAAATTCTTGGCGGCCGTCTTTGTCTGTACGGGAGAGAAGGCATGCATGGATATCTTTAACAGGAATACGTGTCCAGTTCAGCAGAGTGGCAAGGTAAGTGACAAACCAGTGCTGATAATCAGATCCTCCATTTGGCATATCCTGCCATACAAGCATTCCCATGCGGTCGCAGTGAAAATACCAGCGGTCGGCCTCGATTTTTCCATGTTTGCGAAGCATATTAAAGCCCATATTTTTCATAGCCCGGATATCATAGATCAGTGCCTCATCAGAAGGTGCTGTGTAAAGTCCGTCCGGCCAGTATCCCTGATCCAGGATCCCGCTCTGGAAATAAGGCTGATTATTCAGGAAGAAACGGGGATACCCGTCATCAGCCATCTGGACATTGCATTTGCGAAGGGCAAAATAGCCAAGGACGTGGTCTTCACCGTATTCCAGAGAATAAGGATAGAGCCATGGTTCTTCCGGAGTCCAGGATTTCTGTGCGCTTTCCGGAATAGAGAGTGTGGCTTTTTTGCCGGGATGTATGGTGGCAGAAGTAATTTCTTTGTGAAGTAAATTATCTGTGAGTCCCCTGGCATCCAGAAAAACGGGCTGATAAATTCTGCATGAAATTGTATTAGAAGAAGTCTGTTTGCTATGAGAAACAGATAAATTTCTTGAATCACAGGTTTGGGCAATGCTCTGATTTTGAGTGGAAGATGTACGAACTCTTATATGAACCTGATTTTTATCATAATCTGGAATGGTGCGGATGTCTTTGATATATTCATTCGGTACTATTTCCATCCATACTGTTTGCCAGATTCCGCTCTGCGCAGTATAAAACATGCCGCCGCGTTCCAGTTGCTGTTTACCTCTGGCATGGTAAGAAGTATCACTGAAATCGTGTACACTGATGAGAATGGAAACCGTAAGCTCTTCTGTGACAAAGTCTGTGATATCTACAGTAAAAGGAAGATATCCGCCCTTATGATAAGCCACAAATTTACCGTCTATGTATACGTTACAGATCTGGTCAACGGCTCCGAAATGAAGGAGAAGCTGTTGGCAGTTTACGTCCAGACATCCTTCAGGAAGCTGGACAATGCGGGAATACCACAGGACTTCGTTAGGAAGAAGCTGTCTGTTTACCTGAGAAAGTGGGGCTTCCGGTGAAAATGGGACCAGAATCTGGCCATCAAATGGAAAATATTCATTTTCATAAAACTGATATGGCAAAATACGCTTGTCTGTGATCAGATAATCCCACATACCATTCAGATTGAACCAGTGTTTTCGCTTCATACCCGGACGTGGGTATTCTTTTAACGTCTCTCCCTGGGCTGCTGTTTCAGTCCAGATGGTTTTCAATTTTTTCAAATGCATATCCTCCTCAGAAATTTATATAACAATGATTTACATATTCAGAAATTCCTGAATATATGGCAATGCTGCACCAATTGTAATATTGTGCTTCGGCATTTTACTGATATGCAGGAAGTCCTGATTCTCCGGGAATGGAGTCATTCTGCGGATCTCTTCGTGGATATAAGAGAGATCTTTTTCCTGAAGATAAGGTGCAAGATAGCCTCCGAGAATGAAATCCTGATCATAAAACAGATGCAGAAGGTTGATTGCTTTGGCAAGGTGTGACAGATAGTGGTTCCAGCGCTTGTTCTCGTTTTCCTGTCTGCTGCGGACTTTTTCAAAGAAACTGTCTAAAGTTTCGTTGTCGTTCAGGAGTGCATTCAGAGAGCAGAGGGTTTCCAGGCATCCATGTTTGCCACAGTAGCAGAGTTTACCATCGGATTCCATCTGGATATGTTCTATTGTGGAATTATGACCATGTTTTCCGGTGATAATCTCACGATTTACGATTAGGGATGCGCCCAGATGCTTGCTTAGGGAAAGGTAGCAGGCATCTTTCAGTTCAGGTGAAATCCAGAGTTCAGAGACTGCTGCACTGTCCGCGTCGTGGATAAAAGAGCATGGGTAAGGCAGGTATCTGGTAAAGGCATTGATGGAAAGCCCTGTGCATTCCAGAATCTTACCATATAGCACAGTCTGTGAGTCTGGGGAAACCAGACCCTGCATGGCAAAACCAACGCCCAGAATCTGCTCATCCCGGATTCCGACAGAATCTTTAAAAGAGAGAATCCTCGAGGTTACCTGTTCAAAATAGGAATCTTCATCTTTATAAGAAATTTCAAATACAGAACGCTCTATTTTTTTTCCATAGAGATCTACAATGATTATTTTTACTTCTCTTTTTAGAATTTCCACTCCAATCCCAACGCGAAAATCAGGAACAATCGTATAGGCACTTGCTTTTCTGCCGACATATTCTGTATCAATCTGACCGTCTTTGATGATCAGACCATCCTCCTCAAGAGATGAGAGATTGGTTGTCACAGTTGGTCGGCTTAAGTGAAGATCATAAGCAATGTCCTGCTGGGAGACTTTTTCTTTTCTATAAATATATTGGTAGATCAGGTTTCGGTTATTTTCCCTGATCTGATTTGGTGTAATACTTTTTTTCATATAATACCACCTATTTTGTAAAAATATTTTGTGAAATAAAGCTACAATTTCATTATAACAAGAAGAAAATAGTCCGTCCATTGTTGAAATTGCATAGTTTTGACAGGAAAAGATTAGAAATAATTACAGATTGACGAAATGGCATTTATTGGTTATTGTGTAATTACAATTTGATAAATGATTTTATAAAATAAATTAATCAAAAGAAGCAAATACAAATAACCCAGCAGATTAAAAACAAAGAATAATATCTGCAGCGACAAAAGGAACAGCAAAAGGTAAAAAGACAAAAATAAAAAAAGAAAAGGAGAATCATTATGGGAATTATTGAAAAAATGAGACTGGACGGCAAAAAAGGTTTTGTAACAGGTGCAGCTAGAGGAATCGGAAAATGCACAGCAACAGCTTTTGCAGAGGCAGGCGCAGATGTAGCGATTGTTGATCTTGACTTCGAAGAAGCACAGAAAACTGCTAAAGAACTTGCAGAGAAAACAGGAAGAAAAGTAATTGCTATCAAAACAGACTGTACAGACAAAGAACAGGTAGACGCAATGGTCGAGCAGGTTGTTGCTGAATTGGGCGGACTTGATTTCTGCCACAATAATGCGGGTATCTGCATCAACGCTCCGGCAGAGGAGATGACATATGAGCAGTGGTACAAGGTAATCAACATTAACCTGAACGGAATTTTCCTTACAGACATTGCAGCAGGCAAATATATGCTGGCACATGGCGGCGGATCTATCATCAACACAGCTTCCATGTCTGCACATATCGTAAATGTACCACAGCCACAGTGTGCATACAATGCATCCAAAGCAGGTGTAATTCAGTTAACAAAATCCCTCGCTATTGAGTGGGCAAAACGTGGGGTACGTGTAAACTGCATCAGCCCGGGATACATCGGAACAGAGCTTACTCTGAATTCTCCTACACTGATTCCTCTGATCGAGAAATGGAATGAGATGGCACCTCTTGGAAGAATGGGTAAACCGGAAGAACTGGAATCTATCTGCGTATACCTTGCAGGTGACACAAGTACATTCACAACAGGTTCTGATTTTGTAATTGATGGAGCATTCACTTGCTTCTAAAAGAATAAAGCGGATGCAGGGAAAATCCTGTGTCCGCTGATAGTGTGAGACAGACAGGAGAAGGAAAATGAGCGAAAGAGATTTGATTATAAACGGAAAAACTGCTCTTGGAATTGAACTTGGTTCTACCAGAATCAAGGGTGTCCTGATAGATTTTGCCGGAAATGTGCTGGCAGTGGGAATCCATGACTGGGAGAATTCTTTTATTGATAATATCTGGACCTACAGTCTGGAAGAAATACATACAGGAATCCGGGACTGCTACAGTTCTCTGAGAAAAGAAGTCGAGAGGATTTATGGGGTTCCTCTCCAGAATATTGGATCAATTGGTGTCAGCGCTATGATGCATGGATATATGGCACTGGATAAAGAAGGAAAACAGATTGCACCATTCCAGACATGGAGAAATACCAATACTCAGGAAGCTGCGGATGAACTGACAGATCTTTTCCAGTTTAATATCTCTCTTCGCTGGAGTGTGGCACACTTATATCAGAGAATTCTGGACCAGGAGGCGCATGTCAGAAATCTGGATTATGTAGCGACGCTCAGTGCTTATATCCACTGGAAACTGACAGGAGAGCGTGTCATTGGCATTGGTGATGCGGCAGGAATGTTTCCAATTGATTCTGAGACACTTGATTACAATGAAGATATGGTACAGAAGTTTGACAGACTTACAGAAAAATATCAGTATTCCTGGAAACTCAGAGATATCTTCCCGAAGGTACTGACAGCAGGGGAACCAGCAGGTGTCCTGACAGAAGAGGGTGCGGCATTTCTGGATGAGTCCGGCAGATTACAGGCAGGAATTCCATTATGTCCGCCTGAAGGAGATGCAGGAACCGGAATGACAGCAACAAATTCTGTTGCTCCGAGAACAGGAAATGTATCTGCAGGAACCAGTACTTTTGCAATGATTGTGTTGGAGAAACAGCTCAGTAAAGTGTACAGGGAAATTGATATGGTAACTACACCGACGGGATTTCCATGTGCAATGTCTCATGCAAATAATGGAACATCTGATTTGAATGCCTGGGTAGGACTGTTTGGAGAATTCGCAGAATTGATGGGATATAATGCAAAGACAGGAGAACTTTTTGAGAAGCTTTATACCAATTCTCTGAACGAAGATGCTGACTGTGGCGGACTTCTTGCCTATGGTTATTATTCCGGAGAAAATATCACCATGATCAATGAAGGCAGACTTGCATTTCTGCGCACTCCGGAGAGCAGCTTTAATCTTGCAAACTTTATGAAAGCACATCTTTATACTTCGCTGGGAGCAGTCAAAATGGGGCTTGACATCCTGATGGAGGATGAGAAGGTAAAAGTAGAACGGATTATGGGACATGGCGGATTCTTTAAAACAAAAGGGGTAGGACAGAGATATCTGGCAGCTGCTGTGGGGGCACCTGTTACAGTTATGGATACAGCCAGTGAGGGCGGTGCATGGGGAATCGCACTTCTGGCAGCTTACCTTATAGATAAGAAAGACGGAGAGAAACTGGAAGATTATCTGAATAACAGGATTTTCTGTGAATTATCCGGTCAGACGATCGAGCCATATCCGGAAGATAAGGCCGGCTTTGATATTTTTATGGAACGCTATAAAGCAGGATTGGAAATTGAGAAGAAAGCGATTGAAATCATGAACTGGTAAGAAACTTAGAATATAGGGTTGATAAAATAAAGAGAAGGAACATTTTATGGGAAAATGGGGAAAACGTATAGGATACGGCATTGGGGACCTGGGATGTAATCTGGTTTTCAGTACCATGGCATCCTACCTGATGTTTTTTTATACAGATGTATTTGGGATTACAGCGGCAGCAGCCGGAACAATGATGCTTGTGACGAAGTTTATTGATGCTCTGACAGATACAGGAATGGGACTGATTGTAGACAGGACTCATACAAAATGGGGACAGGGAAGACCGTATTTTATTATCGGTGCAATTCCGTTTGCGATTTTTACATTTATGACATTCTACATTCCGGATTTCGGAAGTAGCGGTAAATTGATCTGGGCGTATATTACATATTGTTTATTATGTACGGCATATACAGTGGTAAATATTCCGCTGAATACGATCGTTCCGAGATTGACTTCTGACGTGCATGAGAGAGACATTCTGGTATCCACAAGAATGATCTGTGCAATGGTTGGAACTGCTATCGTAATGAGCATTACAGCACCGCTGGTTAAATTCTTCGGCGGCGGAAATGAGGCAAAAGGCTATCTGGTTACCATGACTATCTATGGAGTCGTAGCAATGGTGATTTTCTTTATCACATTTGCAAGCACAAAAGAGGTTGTACCGCCGACTGTAAGCAGTAAGAAGACTTCTCTGAAAGATAGCCTGAAAGGTCTGACCGGACAGGCATGGATCTTATTTATGCTGAACTTATTCTATTTCTCACTTTATGTAGTGCGAAATACAACAGTTCTCTATTACTTTAAATATAACCTTGGCAGAACAGAATGGCTGTCACTGGTAGGCATTCTTGGTATTCTTTCAGGACTTCCAATGCTTCTCGCCCTTCCGGCACTGGAAAAGAAATTTAGCAAGAGAAACTTGATGTTCCTCAGTGTTGCCCTGTATATTGCTGGAGATCTGCTGATTTTTGTTGGAAAAAATTCAGCTTCATGTTTACTGCTTGGTCTTGTGATCACTGGACTTGGCATCTATGGAATCTTTGGTATCACATTTGCAATGCAGCCGGATGTTATCGATTATTCTGAATATAAGAAAAATGCCAGTGTTGCAGGTCTGATTGCTGCATTCCAGGGATTTTTTGTAAAAGGCGGTATGGGACTGACCAGTTTTATTATTGGTGCGTTCCTGAAAAATGGTGGTTATGTAGCCAATGCAGTCCAGACAGAAAAAGCACTTTCTTATATAGAAATTTGTTTTATCTGGATTCCAATTGTGCTCTGTGTAATCATTGCGGTTCTTACTTATTTCTATAAACTGGATTCTCTCAGATCAACAATGACAGAGGAACTGGACATCAGAAGAGAGAGTATGGACATGGAACGTGAATTCTTGGCAGAATAAAGATAAGCTATCTGGTTTTGTACGGGCAGTCAGGTGGATTGTACCTATTGCTAAAGTCAGATTATAGAGAAATACTTGTCATTATATAACCGGCAGTGGAAGTAAAGAATATTCCACTGCCGGTTTTGTTGGTATCTTGCCATAAATCAGGAAAAAAGAATTGTTTATCAGCAGTGAAATTGTATATGTTATTAAAAAAATAGAAAAATTTAAATTTAGTGTTGACAAATACAGTTTCATCATATATACTAATCTTCGTTGATGCGACAGAGATACACAGACAACAAGCTGTGCGGGTGTAGTTCAATGGTAGAACACCAGCCTTCCAAGCTGGATACGTGGGTTC
>ERZ780150.422-NODE-422-length-38567-cov-21.816706_pt1 | contig 38567 bp, 28 predicted proteins | sample MGYA00511019_ERZ780150 | MGnify/ENA primary metagenome ERZ780150 (study PRJEB29588, sample SAMEA2151633) | human gut metagenome | biome: human gut; feature: human-associated habitat; material: faeces | place: Denmark | collected 2008/2010 ...
CCTGAATCACTTTCTTACGCAGCGAAACAGCAAGTGTTTCACTGCTGAGTGAACAGTAACTGCATATGCACGACCCTCCTTTTGCGAAGCAAAAAATAGTTGCCAATGAGAAAAAAATAAGCTATAGTTATAGATAAGACGCACCCTGGAGTAAAATACGCCAGGAGAAAGGAAGTGGCAGATTTGGTATCAAGTCAGGTATTACAGAAAACCCTTGATGAATTAAGAAATATTACGAGAATTGATTTATGTGTGACGAATACGGATGGTGTTCTGCTGGTGACCACATTCCCGGAAACCGCGATTGATGCAGAAAGCATCCGTTCTTTTGTATTATCCGCTGCGGACAGCCAGATTGTACAGGAATATCATTATTTTAAAGTATATGACAACCAGAATGTGGAGTATATTTTGATTTCTAAAGGAAGCAGCGACGATGCATATATGATCGGAAAGGTTGCCGTATGTGAGATTCAGAATCTTATCATTGCATACAAAGAGCGTCTGGACAAAAACAACTTTATCCAGAACCTTCTTCTCGACAATCTTCTTCTGGTGGATGTCTACAACCGCGCGAAAAAGCTTCGCATCGACACAGATGTGCGCCGCGTTGTTTACATGGTAGAGACGAAGCTGGAAAAAGACATCAGCGCACAGGAGACAGTAAAGAGCCTCTTTGCTTCAAGACCGAGAGATTTCATCACCGCAGTCGATGAGAAGAGCATTATCATTGTAAAAGAACTGAAAGACACCGACACCTTCGAGGATATGAACCAGACCGCAAGAATGTTGGTGGATATGCTGAATGCGGAGGCCATGTCCCAGGTGCGCGTTTCCTACGGAAATCCGGTCAACGAGATCAAGAGTGTATCGCGTTCTTACAAAGAGGCGAAGATGGCACTCGAAGTAGGAAAAATTTTCTACGCAGACAAAAACGTGGTACCATACAACAACCTCGGCATCGGCCGTCTGATCTATCAGCTCCCGATTCCGCTGTGCGAAATGTTTATGACCGAAGTCTTCGGCGAAAATCTGCCGGATACGTTCGATGAGGAAACACTGACCACAATCAATAAATTTTTTGAAAATAACCTGAATGTGTCCGAGACATCCCGTCAGCTCTATGTACACAGAAATACTCTGGTGTACCGTCTGGAGAAGCTCGAGAAGAGCACAGGACTCGACATTCGTAAATTTGACGATGCGCTGACCTTTAAAATTGCCATGATGGTCGTAAGCTACATGACGTATATGAACAACAGCGAAAATCTGTAAAACCGTTCAGAGCCGTACAGGATTGCGGGAGTGCAAAGCACGGAGCAATCCGGGTATCGAAGGGGTCAAAAGACTTTTTGACCCTGACATTTTATCAACAACAAGAGGAGAGGAACGACATGATTGAATTACTGAACACAGGTGCATACCTTGTCAACGGAATCGATATCATCCCGGATACAGAAGAAGGCCGCGCGGAACTCAAAGCGCGTACTGGCGCTGTGCCGTGTCCGGCGAATGCTGCAAAAGAAACCATTGCCTATGGAATCTTAAAAGACCACAATGTTTCCGGCAACATGGAAAATCTGCAGATCAAATTTGACAAACTTACATCGCATGACATTACTTTTGTTGGAATCATTCAGACCGCGCGCGCGTCAGGACTGGAAAAATTCCCGGTACCGTACGTGCTGACCAACTGCCACAACTCCCTTTGCGCAGTCGGCGGAACCATCAACGAAGATGACCACATGTTTGGTCTTACCTGTGCGAAAAAGTACGGCGGCGTCTATGTACCGCCTCATCAGGCAGTAATTCATCAGTTTGCCCGCGAGATGCTTGCCGGCGGCGGAAAAATGATCCTCGGATCCGACTCCCACACCCGTTACGGTGCACTCGGAACCATGGCCATGGGCGAGGGCGGACCGGAGCTGGTAAAACAGCTTCTCTCCAAAACATATGATATCGCTATGCCGGGAGTGATCGCAATTTACATGACAGGCGCACCGCAGCCGGGCGTAGGACCGCAGGATATTGCACTTGCCATCATCGGCGCAGTCTTTGCAAATGGTTACGTAAAGAACAAAGTTATGGAGTTCGTAGGACCTGGCGTATCTTCCTTAAGCGCAGATTACCGGATCGGTGTGGACGTTATGACAACCGAGACAACGTGTCTGTCCTCCATTTGGAGAACCGATGAGAAGATCAGCGAGTTCTATCAGATCCACGGCAGAAGCGCAGATTACAAAGAGCTGAATCCTGGCGCGGTTGCTTACTATGACGGCGTTGTAAAAGTAGAACTCGACAAGATCAAACCGATGATCGCGATGCCGTTCCATCCGAGCAATGTTTATACCATTGAAGAGCTGAAAGCAAACCTCGATGACATCCTGAACGATGTAGAGAAGAAAGCAGCCATCAGCCTCGACGGAAAAGTTCCGTTCACTCTGAAAAATAAAGTACACGACGGAAAACTCCTGGTAGACCAGGGAATCATCGCAGGATGCGCCGGCGGCGGATTTGAGAACATCTGCGACGCAGCCGATATCCTGAAAGGCCACAGCATTGGCGACGATGCGTTCACCTTAAGTGTTTACCCGGCAAGTACTCCGATTTATATGGAGCTGGCAAGAAACGGAAAACTGGCAGACCTGCTGGAGACCGGTGCGATCGTCAAGACTGCATTCTGCGGACCGTGCTTCGGCGCAGGCGATACCCCGGCAAACAATGCATTCTCAATCCGTCACTCCACCAGAAACTTCCCGAACCGCGAGGGATCCAAAATCCAGAACGGACAGATTTCTTCCGTTGCCCTGATGGATGCACGTTCCATCGCCGCAACCGCAGCAAACAAGGGATTTCTGACTGCAGCAGATGAGTTTACCGGAACGTATACCAAACCGGCATACCACTTCGACAAGAAGATTTACGAGAACCGTGTCTTCGACAGCAAGGGCGTGGCAGATCCATCTGTTGAAATTCAGTTCGGACCAAACATCAAAGACTGGCCGGCAATGCCGCAGCTTGCTGAGAACCTGATTCTGAAGGTTGTCTCTGAGATCCATGATCCGGTTACGACCACCGACGAGCTGATTCCATCCGGCGAGACTTCGTCCTTCCGTTCCAACCCGCTTGGACTGGCAGAGTTTACCCTGTCCAGAAAAGATCCGGCTTATGTGGGACGTGCAAAAGAAGTACAGGTTGCAGAGAAAGCCATCCAGGAAGGCAACTGCCCGGCAGAGGCACTTCCGGAACTGAAACCGGTCTTTGCAGCAATTCACACCCAGTACCCGGATATCGACAAGACAAACGTCGGTGTCGGATCCACCATCTTCGCTGTAAAACCGGGCGACGGCTCTGCGCGTGAGCAGGCAGCTTCCTGCCAGAAGGTATTAGGCGGCTGGGCAAACATCGCCAACGAGTATGCAACGAAGCGCTACCGCTCCAACCTGATCAACTGGGGCATGCTTCCATTCCTGATCCCGGAGGGAGATCTGCCGTTTACAAACGGAGATTACATCTTTGTACCGGAGATCCGCAAGGCAGTGGAAGAGAAAGCCGATGTGATCAAAGCGTACGTTGTAAAAGACGGAGCACTTGTTCCGTTCGAGATGACGTTAGGCGCGCTGACCGATGATGAGAGAGAAATCATCCGCAAGGGATGCCTGATCAACTATTATAGAGGATAAGTATTTGAGAAAGAGCTGTGTGGCAGGAGAAAAGTCTGTTTCATAGCTCTTTTTCTGCGCACTTATTTGAAATAAAATATCAGAAAACAATATAAAATTCAGAAAATAAACACAATAATTAAGAAAAGGAAAAGTGATATAAAAAAAACAGTAAAAATATTTTAAAAATGTGTTGACAAATGCTGACGGATCTGTTATATTAAAATCACAAAGAAACAAGAAAACAAAAACCTAACCAAGAGGTACAAAGAGAAAGACTTGGGACCCCCTTTTCAAGAGAACAAACCATTTTCATAGAAAGAGACGAGAAATCTTCTATAGAAGAATGGAAAAAAAGGGAAAAGGAAGATGTTCTTAAGATGAGAGACTTCCGAAAGGAAAGAAAACCTGAGATAAAGATCCATACAAAAGAAGTTCGAAAGAAAACCTTTTGATAAACATGAGATCAGAGCAGATCTTAGGAAATCCTAAGGAAAAGATTTTCGGAGTGGAAATCTTAACCGCAAAGGAAAAGCCTCTGAAAAAGAACATCTTCCCGAAAAAAAGAAAATCTACAACAGGGAAATGGAAGAGAAACGATCTTTGAAATATCAAACGAAAGCGAAAACAAAGATCACAGATCGGTAAAGAAAGAAAACCAGTGAAAATCCTTGAAAGTAGAGAAAAAACTGAATATGGAAAATAAAGAAAAAGCGGTCGCTGTATCAGAAAAAATGATTGGTATGGCGATCGCTTTCTGTGTTGTGTAATTCGTCCGCCGGGCATGTTTTTCTTGACAGATGCGGCGGAAATGGTGCATACTTCTTAAAGCATAACAGCGGAGAAATCCGTGTATCGAAAATAAGAAGTCAGGACAGGAGAAGAAAGTGGCTGGATTTTGCAGAGAAGATATTTTAATGGAAGATAACGATATTCTTGTTGTTCACAAGCACGCGGGTATGGCAGTGCAGAATGCGCGGATGGGACAGATGGATCTGGAGCATGCGCTGCTGAATTATTTGGCGAAGCAGGCAAGGGCGGAAACACCGGGTCAGGCGCGGACTCAGATTCCATATCTGGCGGTCGTTCACCGGCTCGATCAGCCGGTTGAGGGCGTGCTGGTGTTTGCGAAAAACAAAGACGCCGCAGGAAAACTGGGACGGCAGGTGAAGGACGGGACGATGAAGAAAGAGTATCTCGCCGTCTGTGAGGGAAAAATCGAAAAACAGGGCGTGCAGAAGTTTGAAGATTTCCTTGTAAAAGACGGACGGAGCAACACATCCCGCGTCGTACAGCCAGGCACCGCCGGAGCGAAAAAAGCGGTGCTGGAATATGAAGTGATAAGGACACAGGAGAACCGAACCCTGGTGCAGATCCACCTCGGAACGGGCCGCCACCACCAGATCCGCGTCCAGTTTTCCCATGCGGGATATCCGCTGGCGGGGGATGCAAAATATGGGGCGAAAGAGAAAGGATCTCTGGCGCTGTGCGCGCATCATCTCGAGCTGAAGCATCCGCGGACAGGCAAACGGCTTTCGTTTACCGTAAAACCAGAAGGTGAAATCTTCCACAGCTTTGTGTAACTATTCAGAGCTATGTGAAATTGCAAAAAAGTTCAGAAAATCATAAGAAAACAGGACTGGACTATTTTTACGGTTTGTGTATAATAGAGAAAGGTTATGTAACAAAACTGTAAAAAGTAATGGAAAATGATTCATCAGGCAAAGCAGAAAGGGAGAATTATGAAACGCAGAATGATTGCAGTACTGCTTTCCGGAATCCTGCTGTGCTCGGCAGCTGGATGCGGAAAAGAAGCAGTGACAGACAAGAGCACCGCAGCATCGTCGTCTCAGGAAGTGACAGAAACTCCGGCGGCAGAAGAAAGCCCGGAGGCCTCATCGTCCAGCGCAGATTCTACAGCAGAGTCAGCCAGTGCATCCACATCTTCTGAAAGCTCTGGAGATGAAGGAAAAGAAGCAGACAAAAAACGAATAGAAATCACCGTTCCGCACAAAGACGGCATGGAAGCATTGTACGACACCGTGGATGGACTTAACGTTGAAAAAGGCTCTTACATCGCCGTGGTTGCAAAAGACTTAAGTGCCGGTTTTTGGAAAGCCGTAAAAGCCGGTGCGCAGCAGGCACTTGACGATCTGAACGCCTCGCTTGGCTACACCGGAAACGACAAAGTTTATATGACATTTGAAGGCCCGGAAAATGAAAGTGACACCAACTCTCAGATCAATATCATCGACTCTGTCATTTCGGAAAATCCGGACGCGCTGATCCTTGGTATCATTGACCAGCAGTCGGGACAGGCACAGATGGAAGAGGCTTCCGACAGCCAGATTCCAGTCATCATCGCGGATTCCGGTATCGAGAGTGATCTGATCACCTCGACATGTGCGACTGATCACGCAGCGGCAGCAAAGCTTGCGGCAGATCATCTCTGTGAGGCCATCGGCAACAGCGGAGAGGTTGCGATTGTTGCACATCAGTACAACACCGAGAGCAGCGTAGAGCGCGTGGAAGCATTTAAAAAAGAGATCGAAGAAAAATATACCGATGTGAAAGTGGTTCAGGTGAATTACGGAGATGGAGAAGAATCCATCGCGGACATGCTGAAAAATACACTTGAAACCTACCCGGCTCTGAAGGGCATCTTCTGTACGAACGAAGACATGGCAGACCAGACGCTGGATGCGCTGGCAGATATGGAAAATACTGAGCAGATTCAGATTGTCGGTTTTGATTCCGGTGAAAAACAGCAGAAAGCGATCCAGGAGGGACGCGAGTACGGTACCGTAACGCAGAATCCGTACGGTCTTGGCTATGCGGCAATCGTGGCGGCCGTCCGCGCGATTCAGGGACTTCCGGTAGATCAGAAGATCGATACGGGATATCAGTGGCTCGACAAAGACACGATCGATCTGGAGACAAATCAGAAGTATCTTTATAACTGAAAATCAGGATAAAAAATGAACCCGGCAGACAAGGGAATGTTCCTTTGCCTGCCGGGTTTTCTGCGCTGCAGTGCGGATTACGAGTTCTGATCGTCTTCGTAAATTCTCTGTACCTCTTCGGAAATCTGCTGCCGGATCGCGGAGAGATCGACATCCGGGATGCCGTCCTCGGTGATCTGCGGTTTGGAAGGAGAGGTATACGGCTTCGTGTCGCCCATGGAAGCTTTTGGGGATGTTTCTTCTTCGTCAAACTCCTCCGGAGCGGCCGGTTTTGCGGATGGCCGGCGGCGGATGATTTTTGGAAGATCTTTCTCATCGTCGTCATCGTCAGGTTCTTCCGGAACAAAACGGAAATCGTACATGGTGTTCTGCGAAACACGGGTACGGTTCGACGGTTTCTGATAGCTGCGGTACGGATCTCTTGCGTTGCCGGAAGAAGAGGAAGAGGAGCCGCGGCGTTTCTTTTTCTTCTTTCTGGATGGAAGAGGGTCGAAACCGGATCTGCGCTTCCGTCTGGCGCGCGCTTTTGCACGGTGTTCGCGTTCTTCTTCGTCGTCATCCTCCCAGTAGTCCGCCTCTTTCCACGGTTTAAACTGGAAGAGCATGCCTGCTGCGGCGAGAATGGCAGAGACAATCCAGAACATCATGTTCAGATCGAGGTCCTTGAAGAAATATGCCATGCGGATCGTCGTGAGGGCGCCGCAGATGGAGGTGACCAGGATTACGGAAATGCGTTCGAACGGAACGCAGATCAGGCCGATCACGAAAGCGACGAGGGCGACGAGTCCATAACCTGTGATATCGTTTGGATTGACGAGATGCCAGAGGCAAAAGCCGACGAGCCCGCAGATCAGAAGAAAAAGTCCGATCCGGTAGAGGACGAAGGCAATGATTGCGGTCAGAAGACCGATGCCGACGGCAAGCGCCAGGGTGATCGTCGTGGTCTGATTCGTGTAGGTACCCGCTGCATAACCGGCGGCCGCGCCGAGAAAAAATCCGGGAATGACGCTCCAGAGCTTGCGGAGCGTATAGCCGAAGAAACAGTTCAGCAGGGCAAAAACAATCACAATCAGAAGAAGCTGCTGCTGGTAAACACCCATGACGTCCCGGACTTTATCGAGACCGCCAAGCAGCGTGTTGATGTTGAAAGCTTGCATATTCAGATTCATGATATTCACTCCTATATGATGTATCGGAAAAATAGATACAGGTTGTATTTTAGTACGGAACGGCGGTTTTGGCAAGTGAAATTGTGTTTGAGATCTGGAAAACGGCAGAATGGCGGCGGTGTGCATATGGTATAAGGAAGAGCAAAAAGGAAATAAAACAGGCATGAATCAGGATAGAGTGTATGAAAATAGAAGAAATTCCTATCAGGGAAATCCGATGGAGCGGCCGGAGCCGTTTTTTGCGGCACAGCCCTTATGGGGAAGAAGTATGGAGGAGCAGCAGGAAGCGCGGGAACGGCAGCGGATGCAGTCGTATTATTCCCGGACGGCATCTGATCTGCAGCGGCTGGTGGAGGCAGAGTGTGACCGCATGGATTACCGCGGCAGCATGATGTACGACGAATTGCCGGACCGGCTTATGATGGAGCACACCTGCCGGAATATCGCACGTCAGTACGGCAGGGAAAACGGCGGGAAGGATGAGAAAACGGCAGAAGAGGAACTGCTCGATTTGATCGGCGTTCTTTTTTATAATGAAATGTTCCGGAGGCGGAGCAGGAGGAAACATTATTACAATCTGTGGCTTTAAACCGCGCCATAAAGTAATAAGAGGGTAACACATTTTTAATAATTTTTCTGTTGTGGTTTTGCGGAAAACAGATTACAATATTAGCGGGGTTGTAAGGGGCTTTATTACACATGTTTACAAACGATTCAGAAAGTTTGGAGAGTATAAATGGAATTACAGAAATTATTACAGGATGAAATCCGGGAAGGGCTGTACCGTATCACGATCAGCGGCCCAAGAGGGGACAGTGAAGTGTCCAAAGTGAGAATACGCCCGGTTGAAATAAAAGGAAAACTGCTCTTTCAGTGCCAGGAGACCGTCGGCACGAAGGAGTTTCATAAAAATATGACAAAAGACGACGTGATCACCCGGATCAGAGACTGGATGAACGGAACCTTCAAGCAGATGCAGCTCGAATCCGACACCTGCACAGCATCCGTTCTGGTCAGCAAAAAGGGAACGATGACGATCAAAAAGAAACCGCATATGAAAGGAACCGGCAAACCCGTCAATCTGGCGCACAACCGGAAGAAACGGTATATTCTGGAAGAAGGAATCCCGGTTCCTTTTTTACAGGATCTCGGTGTTATGACAAAAGAAGGCAAAATCGTGCGGACCCGCTACGACAAGTTCCGCCAGATCAACCGCTTTCTGGAGTTCATCGAAGATATCCTGCCGCAGCTCCCATCGGACCGCGAGATCACGATTCTCGATTTCGGCTGCGGAAAATCGTATCTGACGTTTGCGATGTATTATTACTTCCGCGAACTGAAAAAACTGGATGTCAATATCATCGGACTTGACTTGAAAGAGGATGTCATCGCAATCTGCAACGGACTGGCGGAGAAATACGGCTATGAAAAGCTGCATTTCTATCAGGGTGACATCGCTTCTTATACCGGCCGCGACGAGGTCGATATGGTGGTGACGCTGCACGCGTGCGACACGGCGACTGACTATGCGCTGGAAAAGGCCGTCAAATGGAATGCAAAAGTTATTCTTTCCGTTCCGTGCTGCCAGCATGAGCTGAACCGCCAGATTGCAAACAAAGAACTGTATCCGATCATGGATTACGGCATCTTAAAAGAGCGCATGGCGGCGCTTCTGACCGACGGAATCCGGGCAAAGCTTCTGGAGAATGCAGGCTATGAGACACAGATTCTTGAGTTCATCGACATGGAGCACACGCCGAAGAACCTTCTGATCCGCGCGGTAAAACGCCAGGAAGGCTCGAAAAAACTGCCGGAAGAACTGAAAGTGTGCATGGAAGCGTACCATGTGAAGCCGACACTGGCAGACCTCCTCACAGAAAAGGAGGAGCCGTGATGAATAAAAGAGCAGCAAGGATTCTGATCCTTTTTCTTGTTTTTGCCGCATCAGTCGGTGTGTTCACACACCTGATGAGCCACGAGACGACGGAGAATGCGACCGATCTGGACGCAGCGAGTCTTCCGGTGCTGTACATGAAGACCGCGGACACGACAGTGAACCGCATGTACGGATACCGCCAGGAGATGAACGGCGTAACGACAAGAGAAAACCTGACACCGCTGCCGATGGACCGTTCGCTTACGCTTGAAATTGATGCGAAGGGACAGAAAATTATAAACGTGACCTATACGGTGGAAAGCACAGACGGCGGAGCGCTGATTGAAAACTCGGTGCTGAAATCGTTTGACGAGGACGGAAGCTATCTGAAAGCAGACTTCCAGTTAGAGACCGCGATTCTGATGAATCAGGAATATACGCTGAAGCTCGAGGTTGCCTACGGAAACGGCCAGTCTGCCTGGTATTACACCCGCATTGTACAGCGCAACGGCGTGGAGGTCGGCGATTATCTGGCCTACACGCAGATGTTTGCGCAGACATGCCTGGATAAAACGCAGGCGGAAGCGCTCGTTCCGCAGCTTGAGCCGGATGAGACGGGGGATAATTCTTCGTTCCTCAATGTCAACATTCATTCCAGCCTCGACCAGATTTCCTGGGGAAGCCTCGCACCGACGATCGTACAGCAGCCGGTGCAGCAGATCAAAGAAGCGAATGAGACGACGACCAGCATCAAACAGGAGTACATGATCAGTGCGCAGGATGAGAACGGACAGACGGAGTATTATACCGTAAGCGAGTTCTACCGGATGCGAGAGTCCGACGGAGAGATTATTCTGCTGGACTTCGAGCGGAGCGCACAGCAGATCTTTGATCCGGAGCTTGGTGTTCTGACGAAATCCGGCATTAACCTCGGTGTGACCGGCGAGGATACCAAGTATGTGACGAATACGGCAGGTGATATTGTCGCATTTGTAGTAAACGGTGATCTCTGGTGCTACAACCGCAGCGCCAACAAGACGATCCGCGTTTTCAGCTTCCGTGAGAACGGCAGCATGGATGACCGGGAACAGCACGGAGAGCATGATGTCAACATTGTACGTGTGGATGATGCGGGCGATGTGACGTTTGTTGTTTATGGCTATATGAACCGCGGAAACCACGAGGGTGAAGTGGGAGCAGCCGTTTACTATTATCGCGCCGAGCGGAATGTGGCAACCGAGGAGATTTTCGTTCCGGCGGATATTTCCTACGAGATGCTGAAAAAACAGCTCGACCGCCTCTCCTACGTCAACAAGCAGAGAGAGATGTATCTCTATCTGAATGAGAACCTGTGTAAGGTAGATATTGAAACCGGCACGACGACGGTGGTCCGGGAAAGTATCCCGGAGGACTGCTTTGTAGTATCGGAAAGCCAGGAGAGCATCGCGTGGATGGATGCGGACAATGCAAGCAGTGCGATGAACATCACCGTGATGAATCTGGAGAGCGGGGAAACGCAGCGCTTTGCGGCGGATGACGGACAGAAGATCCGGGCACTTGGCTTTATCAATGAAGACTTTGTCTATGGTATGGCAAACGACAGCGATATTTTAAAAGATATTTCCGGCAATGAAGTTTTCGCTATGCATACGGTGCGGATTGTCAGCATCGACGGAACCGTGAAAAAAGAGTATCACCAGAACGGCTATTATGTGACAGGCGTGTCGATTTCGGACGGCCTTCTGGAGCTGGACCGCGTGGTACGCCAGGAAAACGGCTATGCGGATGCGCCGGAGGATCACATCATGAACGGCGAGCAGCAGAGCCAGGAACTGGTGACGGGCCGCCTGGCAACGGTGGACGACAGAAGAGAGCAGCAGTTCCTTCTGGAATTCTCGACGAGCGGCAAAACACAGTCGCTTCTGACACTGACACCGAAATATATCTATTCAACCTTACGGACCGATCTTACGATGTCGTACGACACGGGCAGCGCAGATCTTTACTATGTATATGGAAAAGGAAAACTGATCGCCATTTTAAGCTCCCCGGCCGAGGCCGTACAGCTTGCCGATGAGAATGTCGGCGTTGTGCTGAACAGCAGCCAGTCCTATGTGTGGGAGCGCGGAAACCGCCAGCAGGGCATGCGCCTCGACGAGACAACGATGCCGTCGGGATTCCAGAGTGCATCTCTGGACGAAAACGTGCTGAAGGAGTCACTCGGTGATGATTACGAACTGCTGAACCTGACGGGCTGCACAAGAGAAGAAATTCTCTACATGATCAGCAGCGGCTACGGCGTTGTTGTAAAGACCGGCGCGAACGAGAGTCTGCTTCTGACCGGATACGATATTTTTGGAAATTCCTGGCTGTATAACCCGGCAACGGGCGAGACAACTGCACTTTCTGACGATGACAGCGATGCATTGTTCGCACAGAACGGCAATGTCTTCATCAGTTATATTAAAAAAGTAAAGATCGAGTGATTTGCGGGGTTTTCTAATGACGCAAAAAGTGCTAGAATAAAGAAAGCACTATGAATATTTAGGGAGAAAAAAGACAATGAAACTTACAACCATCCGAGAGATTTATAAAAACCGGGAAGCATACCTGGACAAAGAAGTAACCGTAGGCGGCTGGGTGCGCAGCGTACGTGATTCCAAAACCTTTGGTTTCATCGTTCTGCACGACGGAAGCTATTTCGAAACCCTGCAGATCGTATACCACGATGAGATGGAAAACTTCGCTGAGATTTCCAAAATGAACGTCGGCGCAGCCATCATCGTAAAAGGTATCCTCGTTGCTACCCCGCAGGCAAAACAGCCGTTTGAGATTCAGGCGGCAGAAGTTACCGTAGAGGGCGTTTCCGCACCGGATTACCCGCTGCAGAAAAAACGCCACTCCATGGAATACCTTCGTACCATTTCCCATCTGCGTCCGAGAACCAACACCTTCCAGGCAGTATTCCGTGTTCGTTCCCTCTGCGCCTATGCGATCCATCAGTTCTTCCAGGAGAGAGACTTCGTTTATGTCAACACCCCGCTGATCACCGGAAGCGACTGCGAGGGAGCCGGCGAGATGTTCCAGGTAACCACCATGGATCTTGACAATATTCCGAAAACAGAGGACGGCGCTGTTGATTTCACACAGGACTTCTTCGGAAAGAAGACAAGCCTTACCGTAAGCGGACAGTTAAACGGCGAGACCTTTGCACAGGCATTCCGCAATATCTACACCTTCGGACCGACCTTCCGTGCAGAAAATTCCAACACCACCCGCCATGCAGCAGAGTTCTGGATGATCGAGCCGGAAATCGCTTTCGCTGATCTGGAGGACGATATGGAGCTTGCTGAGGCAATGCTGAAATATGTCATCCGCTACGTTATGGAGCATGCACCGGAAGAAATGCAGTTCTTCAACAGTTTCGTGGACAAGGGACTGATCGAGCGTCTGAACCATGTCGTAAATTCTGAGTTCGGCCGTGTAACCTACACCGAGGCTATCGAGCTTCTGGAGAAAAACAACGACAAATTCGATTACAAAGTATACTGGGGATGCGATCTGCAGACCGAGCATGAGCGTTATCTGACCGAGCAGATCTTCAAGAGACCGGTTTTCGTTACCGATTATCCGAAGGAGATCAAAGCGTTCTACATGAAGCTGAACGATGACAACAAGACCGTTGCAGCTATGGACTGTCTGGTTCCTGGCATCGGAGAGATCATCGGCGGAAGTCAGCGTGAGGACGACTACGAGAAACTGCTTGGCCGTATGAAAGAGCTGGGACTTGCTGAGGAAGATTACGGATTCTATCTGGACCTCAGAAAATATGGTTCTACCCACCATGCAGGATTCGGACTGGGATTTGAAAGATGCGTCATGTATCTGACCGGAATGGGCAATATCCGCGACGTCATCCCGTTCCCGAGAACAGTAAACAACTGCGAGCTGTAATTACGAAAAGTGATATAGAAACTTAAAAAATACGGATGCCGGGTGCAGTGGAATCCAATGTGGATTTGGTGCACCTGACGTCCGTATTGTAGTAATAGAGAAAATGAATCCAGAAAGGGGTATGCGCCTATGCGGTTTATTCATATTGCGGATGTGCATCTCGGCATGCAGCCGGATGCGGGATTTCCCTGGAGCGAGGAGCGCGGGGAGGCCATCTGGGAGAGCTTCCGGCGGATCATCCGCCTGGCCGGTCGGGAAAAGACGGACTTTCTGCTGATCGCGGGAGATCTGTTTCAGTGCCAGCCGCTTCTGCGGGAACTGAAAGAGGTTAATGATCTCTTTGCTTCCATCCCGGAGACGATCGTCGTGCTGATTGCCGGAAACCACGATTATGTGAAGCGGGAGAGCTTTTACCGCGGTTTCGACTGGGCAGACAACGTGGTAATGCTCCTGTCGCCGGAGCCGGAGTGTGTTGAAGTCCCGGAGAAGAAGACGGCGGTGTACGGATGCAGTTACGACAAAAAAGAGATTCTGGAAAACCGGCTGGACGGCGTGCGGCCGGAGGGAAAAATGAAATATCATCTGCTGCTCGCGCACGGCGGCGATGCCCGCCACATGCCGTGGAATCCGGGCCGCATGGCGCAGGCTGGGTTTGATTATATTGCGTGCGGGCACATTCATAAGCCGGGGATTCTTATTCCCGACAAAATGGCATACGCAGGCGCACTCGAACCGACGGATGAGACGCAGTTGGGGCCGCACGGCTACATCCGCGGAACGGTGGACGAGCACGGCACGCGGATTCAGTTTGTGCCGTTTGCCAGATATGAGTACGAAGATCTGGTGTTGAACGTGACGGAGGATCTGACACAGTATGCGCTGGAGACGAAGCTGAAACAGGAGCTGGCGCTGCGGGAGGATGGGAAGATCCGAAAAATCATCCGCCTGAAACTTGTGGGACACCGTGCCGCCGAGCTGGAATTTTCTCCGAAACGGCTGCTGGACTGCGGCAGAGTCATCTCCGTGGAGGATGAAACACGTCCGGCATACGATCTGGAACAGATGAAGAAAACGTATGGCGCTAGTCTGATCAGCGCCTATATTGAAGCATTTGAAACAAAGACGGATGCGCAGTCACAGAAGGCGCTCGACTATGGTCTCGAGGCGCTGCTGGCGGCACGCAGGAACGGCTGAAAAAAGATTGCGGGAGGCGTAGAAGATGAAAATAGAAAAACTGGAAATCCGCAATTTTGGAAAAATGCAGAACCGCACACTGGAATTTTCCGATGGGATTCAGCTCATCAGCGGGGAAAATGAGAGCGGAAAATCGACCGTCCATACCTTCATCCGCAGCATGCTGTTTGGCATGACACGCGGCCGGGGGCGGGCGGCAAAAAATGATGTCTACAGTCGTTATGAGCCATGGGAAAATCCGGCATACTATGCGGGAGAGATGGTGCTTGAAAGCGGCGGCAAACGGTTCCGCCTGACCCGGAATTTCGGGCGGCAGAACGCCAATGCAAAGCTGGTGTGCCTGACGGACGGCGAGGTGCTCTCCGTGGAGGACGGCGATCTTTCCATGCTGCTCGGCGGTGTCAGTGAGATTGTGTATGATAATACGGCTTCGATCGGGCAGTTAAAAGGAAGAACCGAGGAAGGGCTTGCGGATGAGCTGCGGAACTATATGGCAAATTACCAGGGGAGCAGCGATGGAGAGCTCGATGTGGCGGCGGCGCTGGATCTGCTGAAGCAGAAGAGAAAGCGCCTGGAGCAGGAACAGAAAAAGACGCTGGCGGGACTGGAAAAACGGAAGGAAGAACTTGAGACGAAAATTTCCGTTTTTACGGAGGAGTGCCGTCAGAGCGAGGAGAATCTGCAGCAGGCGAAAGAGCAGATGAAGCGGGATATTTATCAGAAGGATGTGCCGATCGAACGGGTGCGGAAGATGAAAAAAGAATCTCGGAAGAGCCGCAAATGGGGTGCCGCGTGCGTGGCGCTGGCTGGATTTCTCTTGTTCTTATGCATTCTGCAGTTCTTCCATATTGATTCGCTGCTGACGAGAACGGGACTCGGGCTTGCGATTGCGGCGCTCTTGTATCTGGCGTACAGTCTGTTCCGTCACCGGAAAACGGAGGTCGAGCAGGTCGTGACGGAGCCGGAGGAGCAGGCGATCCGCCGCCAGCAGTGGAATGTGGACCGCCTGAAGCAGGAGCTGGGGCAGAAACAGACGGTGCTGTCGAACTTGCAGAGTGAATACGAAGAGCTCTGCATTTCCATGACGGAAAAAGATCATCTGCAGGAAGAACTCGATGCGCTTTCCATGGCGGGGGAGACGATCCAGAGTCTCTCCGTACAGATGCAGAGCCGGATCGGCGACCGCTTAAAACAGCAGATGTCAAAAACGCTGTCATCGCTGACGAATGGCCGCTATCTGCAGGTGAATATGGATGAGAATCTGCGGATCGGCCTTCACACCGCAGACGAATATGTGCCGCTTGAACAGGTCAGCCGCGGCACGATCGAGCAGGCGTACTTTGCGCTCCGCATGGCGGCGATGGATGTGCTCTGCGGCGAGGAGGAGCTGCCGGTGATTCTCGATGAATCGTTTGCGTTTTACGATGAAAACCGGCTGAAAGAAACTTTGAAATGGCTGGCGGAAAACCGGACGCAGGTGCTGCTCTTTACGTGTCAGAAGCGGGAGGAGGAAGCACTCTCGGAGATGGGAATTCCGTACCGGAAAATTGTGCTTTAAGTAATGCGGCTCGCAGAGAATCGGTGAGTTGTGGTTTGGAAATAAAGGAGAATAGAAGTTATGCTGACAATAGGATGTCATTTATCATCGTCCAAAGGATATCTTGCCATGGGAAAAGAGGCGGTGTCCATCGGGGCGAATACCTTTCAGTTTTTTACAAGAAACCCGAGAGGAAGCAAGGCGAAAGCCATCGACGAGGCGGATGTCGCAGCGTTTCTTTCTTACAGTAAGGAGCATGGAATCGAGCGCATTTTGGCACATGCGCCGTACACGCTGAATCCGTGCTCGAAGGATGCGCACACGAGAGAGTTTGCATGGATGACGATGGCGGATGATCTGAAACGGATGGAGTATACGCCGGGAAACTGCTACAATTTCCACCCGGGCAGTCATACCGGACAGGGGGCGGAAGAGGGAATCCGTCTGATTTCGGAGATGCTGAATGAAATTTTAAAACCGGAGCAGACGACCACGGTGCTGCTTGAGACGATGGCAGGAAAAGGAACCGAAGTCGGCCGCTCGTTTGAGGAGCTGGCGGCGATTCTGGAGCGCGTGGAATTAAAAGACCACATGGGTGTCTGCCTGGATACGTGCCATGTGTACGATGCGGGATACGATATTGTGGATCACCTCGATGATGTGCTTGAGGGGTTCGACCGCGTGGTAGGACTTTCGAAGCTGAAAGCGGTTCATCTGAACGACAGCAAGAATCCGTTTGAGAGCCATAAGGACCGCCATGAGAAGATCGGCGAGGGATCGCTGGGGCTTGCGGCATTTGAGCGGATTGTGACACATCCGGCGCTGGCGGGACTGCCGTTCTATCTGGAAACACCGAATGAGCTGGACGGATATGCAAAAGAGATCGCGCTGCTGCGCGGGTTTGTGAAATAGAGGAAGAAGGTAAGAGAAAGTGGAAAACACGAGAGAGAAGAATAAAAGAGCTGACGGAAGAAAAAAGACGTATTTCGACAGGGAAAATAAAAAGAAAGCCGCTCGTACCGAGAAAACAAAGAGCGTGGCACCGGAAAAAGGAAAGCAGAAAAAGAGTTCATCATCGTCGAAATGTCCTTATCAGAAAAAATGCGGCGGATGCACATATCTGAACCTCTCCTACGAAGAGCAGCTCGCGAAAAAAGAGCAGTTCCTGAAGAAGACTCTGAAGGGCATCGTCCCGGTCAAAGGCATGGTTGGCATGGAAAATCCTTATCATTACCGGAATAAAGTCAATTCCGCCTTTGCACGCAAAAAAGACGGAACGATCATATCCGGCATTTATGAAAAGGGCACACACAAAGTGGTTCCGGTCGATGAGTGCCTGCTCGAGGATCAGCGTGCCGATGCCATCATCCGCGATATCCGCAGTCTGCTGAAGAGCTTCAAAATCATGATCTACAACGAGGACAGCGGCTACGGCCTCCTGCGCCACGTCATGGTGCGCACCGGCTTTGCTTCCGGCGAGATCATGGTCGTCCTCGTCTGCGTATCACCAGTCTTCCCGTCAAAAAACAACTTCGTAAAGGCCCTGCGCAAACTCCACCCGGAGATCACCACGATCGTACTGAACGTCAACGACCGCACCGACAGCATGGTACTCGGAAAACGCGACATTGTCCTCTTCGGACGCGGTTACATCGAGGATGAACTCTGCGGCTGCACCTTCCGCATCTCCCCGCAGTCCTTCTACCAGGTCAACCCGGTTCAGACGAAAAACCTGTACGAAAAAGCCATCTCCCTGGCCGGTCTCACCGGAAACGAACGCGTCATGGACGCCTACTGCGGAATCGGAACCATCGGCCTCATCGCATCCCGCGATGCCAGAGAAGTCATCAGCGTCGAACTGAACCCGGACGCCGTCCGCGATGCCGTAACAAACGCCAAACGAAACCAAATCAAAAACGTCTCCTTCTACCAGAACGACGCCGGCGCCTTCATGGTCTCCATGGCCGAAAAAGGCGAAAAAGCCGACATCGTCTTCATGGACCCGCCAAGAGCCGGCAGTGATGAAGCCTTTCTGTCCTCTGTCGTAACCCTTTCACCGAAAAAAGTGGTCTACGTCTCCTGCAATCCGGAGACATTGGCGAGAGACCTGCGGTATCTGACAAAACACGGATATAAGGCAGAAGAGGCATGGGGGTATGATATGTTCGCGTGGTCGGAGCATGTGGAGACAGTCTGTTTACTAACGCAAAAGAAGGCTTAATACAACAGAAGAAAATAATTTCGTGAAACAGACGAAGAGGCTTGTCTGAAAAAAGAAGGAATGAAAAAACAGGAGAGGAAAAAAGAAACATGGCAGTAAATAAAAATGGAATCGTAGTATTAGGAGCAGTTTTTGTGGATATCAAAGGTTTTCCAGAGGACATCTACGTCCCGGACGGCAGAAACGCCGGCCATGTCGAATACATCCACGGCGGTGTGAGCCGAAACGTGGTGGAGGATATCGCAAACCTGGAACTGCGCCCGACCTTCCTTGGAATCGCGGATAATACCGCACTCGGCGAGGATGTTGTGCGCAAACTGCAGCGCCACAAAGTCAATACCGAATACATGAAAGAAATCCCGAACGGTATGGGAACATGGCTTGCTGTCTTCGATCACAACGGTGACCTGGCGGGCTCCATTTCCCAGCGCCCGAACCTGATGCCGATTCTCGATATTCTGGAAGAAAACGGAGATGAAATTATCGAAAACTGCGATTCCATTGTGGCAGAGATCGATATGGACAAAGAGATCATCAAAAAGCTGGTACAGCTCTGTGAAAAATACGATAAAAAATTGTACGGCGTTGTCAGCAACATGAACATCGCAGTCAGCAGAAGAGATCTTCTGCAGAAATTTGACTGCCTGATCTGCAACCAGATCGAGGCAGGCGTTTTCTTCTCCGATGATTACAGCGAAAAAACACCGGCCGAGATGGAAAAGATTCTCGCCGAGCGTCTGAAAGCGGCAAATGTTCCGGCCATGGTCGTAACAATGGGCGGCGACGGAGCGGTTTATGCGGAAGCAGACGGAGAGAGCGGCTTCTGCCCGGCGCAGAAAGTACAGGTAAAAGATACAACAGGAGCCGGTGATGCGTTCTGCGCAGGTGTTTCCGCCGGTCTGACCTATGGAAAAACGCTTGGCAAGGCAGTTGAAATCGGTACGCGTCTTGCTGCATCCGTCATCACATCGTCGGAAAATGTCTGCCCGCGCTTCCGCCCGGAAGAGTTCGGCATCAAGGCATAGAAGGGGGCAGAAATGAAGTTACTGTACGGAACCGGCAACCCGGCAAAACTCGACGCGATGCGTCACCGCCTTGCCGGTCTTGGGATTGAGCTGATCGGGCTGAAAGATCTTGGCGGTGTTAAGCAGCCAGAGATTATCGAGGATGGAAAAACGCCGCTGGAAAATGCCAGGAAAAAGGCGGAGGCGTATTTCAACGCGCTTCATATGCCGGTGTTCTCCTGTGATTCCGGTCTGTATTTTGACAACGTGGCAGAGGACGACCAGCCCGGCGTCCATGTGCGGACCGTGAACGGAAAGTATCTGTCCGATGAAGAAATGACCGCGCATTACGCCGCCCTTGCAGAAAAGTACGGCGGCCTGACGGGACGCTACAAAAACGCAGTTTCGCTGATTCTTGATGCGGACCACCGCTATGACGCGATGGACCCGTCAATGGAGAGCGCTCCTTTCCGCATGGTCAGCACACCCCATCCGATGAGCAAAAAAGGCTTTCCGCTCGACCGTCTGTCGATCGATCTGCGGACCGGAAAATATTATTACGATCTGAATGAGCAAGAAGCCGCGCTCGATCAGCTTGCCGTGGAAGACGGTTTTCTGCAGTTTTTTGAGCGGGCAATGGAGGAATACCATAAAATGGAACGATATGAACTTCGAACCATCCGCCAGGATGAAATGGAACAGGGCGTTGCCATTGAGCTGGCGTGCTTTCCGCCGAATGAGGCGTGCTCCGAAAAGAGCATGCGCGAGCGGGTGCAGTACGCGCCGGAGCTGTTTCTGGCGGCAGTAGACAAAGAAACCGGAAAAATCGCCGGAACGCTGAACGGACTTGCAACAAACGAGACAAAATTCCGTGATGCCTTTTTCGATGAAATCAGTCTGTACGACCCGAAGGGAGAAAACGTCATGCTGCTGGGTCTCAGTGTCCTGCCGGAATACCGCGGCCAGGGAATCGCCCGCGCGCTGATGGAAGAGTACAGCCGCCGGGAACAGAAAAACGGAAGAAAACATCTCATTCTGACCTGCCTGCAGGATAAGGTGGAGATGTACAAAAAGATGAATTTCCGCGACGAGGGAATCTCCGCATCCACCTGGGGCGGCGAGGAATGGCATGATATGACGAGAAAATTAAACGATTAAGAAAATTTGCAGAGAAAATCTCTTGTGTTAAAGTTTGCTGTAAGCGTTATAATAAAGAAAATCAAGCAAAACAGGAGGAACAACCATGAGCAGAATAAATTTTGGAGCAAAACCAAACATGTATCCACTTCCGGTTCTGATTATTGCAACATACGACAAAGATGGCAACCCGGATGCCATGAATGCTGCATGGGGTGTAGTCACAGATTTCAATGAGATCTCCATCAGCATGGGCGACCACAAGACAACAGACAACCTTGCCGCAACCGGTGCCTTCACCGTCAGCATGGCAACCGAGGATACTGTTGTTGGCTGCGATTACGTCGGCATCGAGTCCGGCAGAAAAGTTCCAGATAAATTTGCACGCGCCGGTTTCCATGCAACGAAGAGCGAATTCGTCAACGCGCCGCTGATCGACGAGCTTCCGATGGCACTGGAGTGCAAAGTGAAAAGCTTTGACAACGGCATTCTGGTCGGCGAGATCGTGAACGTCTGCGCAGACGAGAGCGTTCTGACCGACGGAAAGATCGACCCGAAAAAACTGAAACCAATCGCCTTCGACCCGGTCAACAACACCTATCTCGCCATGGGCGACAAAGTCGGCGACGCATTCGGTTCCGGAAAAGCCCTGAAATAAACACAGATGATGACATGACAGCGAATATGTAAAAATTTTATATATTCCCCTTGACAAACCGCCTCCATAGTCTTATGATATGTATAAATTATATATATATATAAATATTTTACATATCAGAAACTAACGGAGGTGGTTTTTTATGTATTTTCCGGTATCAGCACTGCTGATCGAATTTATGATCCTGTCGATTGTGAATCGGGAAGATTCTTATGGATATGAAATCAGCCAGACGATCAAACTGGTTGCAGACATCAAAGAGTCGACACTGTACCCGATCCTGAAAAAACTGGAAAAGGCGGGCTACGTGACGACGTATTCCGCAGAGTACCAGGGCAGAAAACGGAAGTATTATTCGATCACAGAAGCAGGAAAAACACAGATGGCGTACCTGCAGGGCGAATGGAAGTCCTATCGTGACACCATTGACAACATCATCGAGTGGAGGAAAAAAGAATGACGAGTGGGGAATATCTGAAACAATTGGAAAAGTATCTGAGGAAGCTTCCGCAGAGCGACTATGAAGATGCGATGGAATACTTCACCGAGTATTTTGCAGATGCCGGTCCGGAAAATGAGCAGGCCGTGATCAAAGAACTCGGAACACCGAAACAGGCAGCCGCCGAGCTGATGCGGAATCTTCTGGACAAAAAAGTAGATGAACGCGAGGCAATGGAAAAGGAAGAAAAACAGAAAGAGAAGAAAAAAACGACAGGCGCCAACGTCGTCTGGATCGCGATTCTCGCCCTGTTTGCAGCCCCGATCGGAGCCCCGATTCTGATCAGCATTCTCATCGTTCTGCTCTGCGCGGCCCTCTGTGCGGCACTGCTTGATATGAGCGTCTTTCTGATTGCAGTTGTCGGCGTGGCCGCCGGAATTAAGATGCTGCTGCGCGGCATTCTGGCAGTCTCGGTTTCCTTCGGCGGATTCTGCTTTATTACCGGAATGGGCGTTTTCATGCTGGGAATCAGTATTCTGTGCGCGGTGTTCGGCGTATACTTTGCAAAATGGATGGGACGGCTGTTCGTGTGGTGTACACGTAAGGTAACGAAAAAAGGAGGAAGCAGATCATGAAAAAATGGACAAAAACAGCATTACTGACAGGATGTGCCTGCTGTATTGCCGGTGCAGTGCTGATGTTCAGCGGATGGGCAAGCGGCGGAAAAGCATACGCGGAAACGTATGATCTGAATGCGATGAGCGGTTCTGCGAAGAAGGAAGACGGCATTTCCACACAGAAAAAGATAAAACTTGATGATTTTGATGAACTGCAGACAGATCTTGCGATCGGTGATCTGCGCATCCTTCCGTCCGGTGACGATTCCTGTTATCTCGCCTGGCGGATTCCGTCGAAAAAAGGAGAGACTGCAGTGGAATATCGCGTGCGGGACGGTGTTCTGAGCATCGAAGAGACAAGCGCAGTGTCCGATACGATTTACATCAATATTGACTTTGCGGAAGAAATCCTAAGCGGCGGTAAAGAGTCGGAAACAGGAGTGATTCTGTATGTACCGGAAAAGAAGGTACTGAAAAAAATAGAGGTAACGATGGGATTCGGCGATGTGCAGATGAATGGCATCCGGGCAGAAAGCGGAAGCCTGCAAAATGCGGATGGAGATATCACACTTTTCGGATGTGACATGCAGAATATCAAATGCAAAGCAGATTACGGTGATGTGGAACTGAAGAGCGGAACGTGGGAGAATGGGTCGATCACGCTGGAGGATGGCGATGCGAAAATCCAAAACACGAAGCTTTCAGGAGACGTGTCGGTCAAAAACTCCTACGGCGATATTGACCTTGAACTGGGTGAAAAAGATCTGGAACAGCTGGAAATTACGGCAAAGACAGAGTTTGGGGAGATCGATGTACCGGATACCATGGAAAATCTGCTGCGGAAAGAGGAGGACGAGCAGAGCTTTTCTTATGAACCAGATCAGGCTGCGGGCAGAATCAAACTGATGACACAGGATGGTGATATCTCGATGGAAAACGATTAAGCGTTTGTGACGGTTCAGAGCCATATGAAATTCCGGAAAAATCGCGAATCATGCTTGCATGAATGAATGGTTTTTAAAAATAAAACAAAAGTGATAAAAATACAAGAGGCTGTTTGGATGGTTTCACTAAGAAAAAGAGAAACGATCAAAATAGTCGCTTGTTTTTTGTGCTTAAATTCGCAGTTTTTAACTTGATTTGTAGGTTGCGGTGCTTTAAAATAAAAGTAATAAAGCATTGTGGAACGGGCTCCACAGACCGGCAGCGGGGGAAAAGCCGGAACGAATCAGTAGAAAACAGCCCAGTGTCAGAATGGGAGTTAGGAGAAACTATGGCAAGTATTAGAGACGTCGCAATCAAAGCGGGAGTAGGAATCGGAACGGTATCCCGTGCACTCAATGGAAGCGGGTACATTTCCGATGAAACAAAACAGAAGATTATGCAGGCTGTGGAGGAACTGAACTATAAACCAAATGAGCTTGCTCAGAACCTGTTCCACAACAAGTCCGGTTTTGTCGGAATTGTTGTTACGAATCTTTCACACCCATTCATGGCATCTCTGGTCAAGCATGTCGAGAACAATCTGTACACAAATGGCTACAAGTGCATGCTCTGCGAGGTTGGGGACAACCCGAACCGCATCGAGGAATTTGTGGAAATGCTGCAGCGAAATGTCATGGACGGCATTATCTGCTGTGCGGATATTCCGCCTTCTGTCAGTCTGGCGGAAATTCACCGTCCGATTGTCATGGTTGACCGCTACGTCGCCGAGGGGATCCCGTGTGTGCATTCCGACCATAAGCGCGGCGGTGAGCTTGCGGCGCAGGCACTTTTGAGCGCCGGATGTAAGAACGTGATCTATTTTACATCGAGTGCAACAGAGCGTGGTTACTCGATGGATCGTTACCGACGGTTTGCAGAAGTCTGCAAACAGCATAAATGTAAAGTTACAGCGATTGATGCCGGAAGCAAAATTCCAAATTTTCAGACCGGCTCGATGATCTGGAAAAAATATATCAGCCACTTTGATGGAATTGATGGACTTTTTACAGCCGATGTCACAGCGGCTGTGTGCATGAAGATGCTGCAGAAAAAAGGAATCAAGATTCCGAAAAAGCTGAAGGTGGTCGGCTACGACGGATTGGATTTTACCCGCTTTTTGACACCGGAGCTGACAACGGTTCGTCAGAATGTGCCGGAAATTGCCAAGCGGAGCGTAGATACGGTCATCCGCATGATTGACGGAAAGAAGATTGAGGAGATGGAGCAGATTGTGGATGTGACCTTCCGAAAAGGGGAAAGTATCTGAAAATAACGAAACAGGGAAGCACTGAATTTTGGATTATTTTCCGGGAATGCAATAAAACAGAAGAAGAACAGATATCAGAGACACTCGATCTGAAAAGAAAGGGTGTCTCTTTTTGTGAGCTTTTTTAACCGAATCAAGCAAGTCCCCTGCTTCTATTGCGTGAAGCAATAAGCAGTGGGTTGGGATTTGCTTGTATCAGGAGGAGTGTAAGCTCCTTCTGATAAACTGCGCAAAAAGGCGTGAAAACGTTACAGAAATAGTTGCAATTGTCGAAAAAATAGTGAAAAACAGAAAAGTGGAACATATGGAACAAAAAATGCATGGAACAGCGGAACATGTGGCACAGTGGAATGCGAGGAAAAAGAAAATTAGTGTGGATTTTATGAAAAACAGGGTGCATATTGCACAAAAAAACGAAAACAAAATTGTAAAAATGTTGAAAATGACGAAAAAATATTGGAATATCGTTGACATTAGAAGAACTGCGTACTATGATACAGATATGGAACAGGTTCCACAATACAAAGTGCCGAAACGGAAACGATGCAAATGTGGAACGAAAAGCGGTTGGTAAAGCTTTTAGAGAAATAAGGAGGGAACTATGAAGAAAAAAACGTCATCGCCGAAAACGGCAGAAAGTGGAAAATTGAAAAAAGCGCTCTCGTGCTGGCAGCTGTACATCCTGCTGATTCCTGCACTGATCTGGCTGATCGTTTTTGCTTACTATCCAATGTACGGCCTGATCATCGCCTTTAAAGATTTTAAAGGCCGCATGGGAATCATGGGAAGCCCGTGGGCAGATCCGATTTTCAAGTATTTCAAGATGTTCTTCAGTACCAGTATTGCCATGACGGCAATCAAGAACACGATTATCATCAGTTTGGAGAGCCTGATCATCGGATTCCCGATTCCGGTTATCTTCGCACTCTTACTGAACCAGGTACAGAGAAGCGGACCGAGACGAATCATCCAGACCATCTCCTACGCGCCGTACTTTATGTCAAACGTAGTTGTAGTCAGCCTGATTTCCGTACTGTTTTCCGCAAACGGTCTTGTAAACCACGCGGTTATGGGAGCCGGCGGAAAAGCAATCATGTTCACCAGCCTTCCGGAGTACTTCCGCAAGCTCTTCATCGGAAGTAACATCTGGCAGACGATGGGATTCAACGCCATCATCTTCATCGCAGCACTGACCGCAATCAGCCCGGAATATTACGAAGCAGCAACGATGGATGGTGCTTCCAGATTTCAGAAGATTCTTTACATTGATTTACCTCTGATTATGCCGACCATCATCCTGATGCTGATCCTTCAGGTAGGTAACATTATGAACGTGGGATATGAGAAAGCTTATCTGATGCAGAACGGTACCAACACAACCGTCAGTGAGATCATTTCGACATACGTATACAAAGTAGGTCTCCAGACCGCACAGTACAGTTTTGCGACAGCCGTTGGCTTATTTAACTCTGTTGTAAACTTCATTATTCTGGTTATCACAAACGCAGTTGCAAAGAAGACCAGCGATATCAGTATTTTCTAAGAGTCAGGGGGCTTGAAAAATGGCAAATAATAACACTGTGAAAAAGAAAAAAGTAAAAATGAGTACGGGAGACAAGGTCTTTACCGTGATCAATACCATCATCATGATCCTTGTCTGCATTGCAATTGTATATCCTCTGTATTACGTGCTTCTGGCATCTGTTACAGACCCGGTTGTTGTAAGCTCCGGTAAATTCCTTCTCTACCCGGAAGCATGGTACACCAACGGATATACGACCACACTGAAATATCAGCCGCTCTGGACCGGCTATGCAAACACCATCAAGTATACCGTAGTAGGAACGCTGATTTCCCTGGTCTGCACCATTCCGGCCGGATATGCACTTTCCAGATACGATATGGTAGGAAGAAAACCGATTATGTTCCTGTTCACCTTCACGATGTTCTTCAGCGGCGGTATGATTCCGATGTACTTAACCGTACAGCAGCTGCACATCTACAACACAACATGGGCAATGGTTCTTCCGGTAGCAGTATCTGCTTACAACCTGATTGTATGCCGCTCTTTCTTTGAAAGCGGTATTCCGGTCGAGCTTCTCGAAGCAGCAAAAATCGACGGCTGCAGCGATTTTGGATTCTTCTTCAAAATTGCAATTCCGCTGTCAAAAACCATCATCGCAGTTATGTGTCTGTTCTATGCAACCGCAATGTGGAACCAGTTCTTCAATGCACTGATGTTCCTGCAGGATGATGGCAAGATGCCTCTTCAGGTCGTTCTTCGAAACCTGGTACTGATGAACCAGTCCAACCAGATGGGAAGTAGTGCTTCTGAGATGGTAACAAAACAGAAACTGGCTGAGCAGTTAAAATACTGCGTTGTAGTTGTTTCCGCATTCCCGCTGCTGTGCGTATATCCTTTCCTGCAGAAATACTTCGCAAAAGGTGTTACGATCGGTGCAGTCAAGGGCTGATACAGAACAGAAAAGTTATCGTTACAGAGTTCATGGCTACAGCAGACATGATTTTATAGTAGAAACACAAAAATATTTACGTATTTCACTGCCGAAAAGGCAGCAAAATAAAGGAGGAACAACATGAAGAAAAAAATCGTATCCGTATTACTGGCAAGCCTTATGGTAACCAGCATGCTTGCAGGCTGTGGAAACAGCTCAGGCAGCTCAAGCAGCTCCGGTGCAGGAAGCACAGGAGGAGACACCACATCTGCATCCGGTACAGAGGCAGGTGACACAGGTCTCACAGCAGAAGAGCAGGAAGCAGTAGATGAGGGAATCATCCAGCTCGATGGTACTCTTCCGATCATCAAAGATCCGGCAAAATTCGAAGAGAAATACGGAAAAATTTCCGCTCTGATCGTAAACTCTGCAGACAGAACTGTAGAAGTAGGCGACCTGGCTATGTGCCAGAAATGGTTCGAGGACACAGGAGTAGAGTTTGACTGGCAGCCGATCCCGCAGGAGAGCGCAACAGAGAAAATCAATCTGATGCTTTCTTCCGGACAGGATCTTCCGGATGTATTCTGGAACTTCGGCGATGGTAAATCCGGAAACACCGTAGTTCAGTACGCAGACCAGGATGTATTCCTTCCGACTGAAGGCCTGATCGAAGAGTATATGCCGAACCTGAAAGCATTCCTCGATGACAATGAGCAGTATCAGCTTGAGATCACCGCTCCGAACGGCCATAAATATGGATTCCCGTACGTAGAGGAAATGAAAGGTCTTGTATTAACACCTGGACCATTCGTGATTAACAAAACATGGCTGGATAAAGTAGGCAAAGAAGTGCCGACAACCGTAGACGAGTGGGTAGACTGCCTGAAAGCAATCCGCGACGGCGGCGATCTGAACGGAAACGGCGAAGACGATGAAATCCCGATGGCAACCTGGTTCGGCGCAACCGATACCTTTGGTTCCTACAACCTGTTCTATCGTTTCACAGGTGCATTCGGATGCGCTGACTCCTACTGCGGAGGAAACTCCTATGCGGATCACTTAAGAATGGTTGACGGAAAAGTTACGTTCACTGCAACAGACGAAGCATTCAAGAAAACAGCAGAATTTTTCAACATGCTGTATGAAGAAGGACTGATCTGGAACGGTTCCTTCGAGGCAGATGAAAGTATGTCATTCAAATCTTCTCTGATCAAAGAGAATGTTGCAAAGATCGGTTCCTTCGGTGTTTGGGGCGATCAGGAAATTACAAACCAGGAAGTACATGATCAGTACGTAGCAGTTCCGAGACTGCAGGGCGAAGACGGTATGACCGGTTTCGAGTGCAACTACTCTGAGCTGCAGGATTCTTCCGATACAGCAATCACAACGACCTGCAAATTCCCGCACGTTGTTGCAAGATTTGTAGATTACATGGTAGGCGATCCGGAAATCTCTGTTACATCTAACTGGGGCGCAATCGGATACAACTATGAGAAAGACGAAGACGGCGTTCTTCGTACACCGCTCGATGAAAACGGAAACTACAAACCTCTGAATCCGGAATATAAGAACTTTGGTGAGGCTCGTGTAAACTCCACAACCTGCCGTGGTTCTATGATCGTTCAGAACGAGTACTATGACACCGTTTGCGGCTACACCTTCGATGCTGTAAAACTTCTCGAGATGCAGAAAGAAAACGGTAAAGATGACATCATGGAAGAGTATGACACCATTCCGCGTGTTCTGATGACCCAGGAAGAGATTCAGCGTCTGGCACAGATTCAGCCGACCGTCTCCGATATCGTTGACCGTTACATCACTACATGGGTAACCGGCGGCGTTGATGATGCAAGCTGGGAGTCCTATAAGACAGAGCTGGAAGGCGCTGGTTTGAGCGAACTGGTTGAGATTTACCAGGGCGCAGTAGATCGAGCAGCTTCTGCAGCAAACTAAAAATCGGGCGAAAAGCGATTACGAAAAAACAGTAACGTAAACGATTTGCAATTAATGTTCTATAACTAAAGAAATTCCAAATGTGGCCATGTTGTATCCCATATAACATGGCCATATTTAAAAAGAAGATTATTTCGTTCTTATTTCTTTTTTGTTGAAGTTCCAAATGGAAAAAGATAAAATAGGAAAAGAGAGAACAGGAAAAGAGGGATCCTATGAGTAAACAGGGAAAAAGAGATTTTAGACCGAACATTCATTTTACACCGGAGAAAAACTGGAACAACGATCCGAACGGACTGATTTATATCGATGGTATCTGGCATCTGTATTATCAGCATAACCCAAATGACGTTGTATGGGGACCGATGCACTGGGGTCATGCAGTATCGAAAGACCTGATTCACTGGGAGCATCTGCCGGTCGCCCTGTACCCGGATGAGATCGGAACGATGTACTCCGGAAGTATGGCATACGATGAAAATAACACCAGCGGATTTGCGAAATACGGTGAGAAACCGATGGTGGCTGTCTACACGGCGCACAATATGGAAACGGGCCTGGAGCAGCAGTGTATTGCATACAGCCTGGATCAGGGAAAGCATTTTGAAAAATATTATGGCAACCCGGTGATCGAAAACCCGGGCACACCGGATTTCCGTGATCCACGCGTCTTCTGGAATGACAAAAAGGACTGCTGGAGCCTTGTTCTGGCATCCGGCGACCACGCAGAGTTTTACGCATCCCAGGATTTGAAAAACTGGAAGAAAACAGGCGAGTTCGGTGTCGGTGTCAATAAAGTGCCGACTGTATGGGAATGCACCGATCTGATCCGTGCTAAAACAGGAAATGAATTTGACGGATTCAAATGGATTCTGATAGTCAGCATGATACATCCGGGAACCGAAGGCCGTGCCAATATACAGTATTTCGTCGGTGATTTTGACGGAGATACCTTCCAGTGCACCGAGATCACAGACGAGCCGCTGTGGATTGATTTCGGATTCGACAATTATGCCGGTGTAACGTATGGAAACTACGACCGTCCGGTTTACCTTGGATGGGGCGTTAATCCGCTCTACGCGAACTTTGTTCCGACCGGTGAGTATTCCGGTCTGATGACACTGCCAAGAGAACTTTCACTTTGTGAGACCGAGGAGGGCTACCGCCTGAAAACAAAACCGTTCGGGATCGATGAGTACCGTGCGGGTGCCTTCCCGATCGGAAATCAGAAGCCGCTGCTGACCGAGAGCTTTGGACTTCTCGTGCAGGGCAATTTCGGAAGAATTGCGCTGAAAAACAGCAGAGGTGAGGAAGTAGTCATCGAGGTAACGGTGGACAGCATCACGGTGGACCGCTCTAAGAGCGGCGACCTTAGTTACTTTGATGATGTAGATCCGAAGCTCTTCAAAAAAGAGGATCTGCTGGTATCTACAACAAAACGTTACATGCGCGGAAATGTCAACATGGAGATTATTTTTGACGTTTCCTATCTGGAGATTTATGCAGATGGTGGTCTGGAGACCGCTTCCGTATGCGTTTACCCGGATGCTCCGTATCAGGTGGTTTCCACAGACGGAGATCTGGAAGTGAAAATGTACACTATTAAAAAATAGGGGATGGAACATTTATAAACGGTAACGATGCAGCATGGCAGAATCGAGATGGGACTCTGAAGCGTTACTATAAATAAAAACGACGGATGTCTGCAAAGCCGATGGAAGTGGTTTTGCAGACCGTTGTTTATCTTGGGAGGTTTTACAAAAATGATGAAAAAAAGAGATTACAGACCGAAAATTCACTTTTCACCGGAAGAAGGCTGGATGAACGACCCGAATGGCATGGTTTATGTAGATGGCGTGTACCACTTCTTTTATCAGAAGTACCCGTATGATACCAGCTGGGGACCGATGCACTGGGGGCATGCAACATCCCGCGACCTGATTCACTGGGAGCATCAGCCAATCGCACTTTATCCGGATGAACTTGGATTTATCTTTTCGGGAAGTGCTGTGTATGATACGCAGAATTCTTCTGAGTATGGTACCAATGAAAATCCGCCAATCATTGCTATTTATACCAGCCATCACAAGGACGGTTTGGAACAGCAGAGTATTGCATACAGCAATGATAAGGGCCGGCATTTTGAAAAGTCATATCTGAATCCGGTCATCAAAAACCCGGGAATTTCCGATTTCCGTGACCCGAAAGCGTTCTGGAATCCGGTCAGAAGATGCTGGAGTCTTGTTCTTGCAGCGCAGGACCGTGTCTTCTTCTACGCATCCCAGGATATGAAAAACTGGGAGAAAACTGGAGAATTCGGACCGGAAGGAAACCATGTGAAGGGTGTATGGGAATGCCCGGATCTGTTCCCGATTGAGTATAAAGGAAAAAATGTATGGGTTCTCGTTGTCAGCATGACGAAAGCTTCCGAAGATGACCACTGCAAAATGCAGTATTTCCTGGGTGATTTCGATGGAGAAAAATTCCTCTGCACCTATCCATCCGATGAGCCAAGATGGCTGGATGAAGGCTTCGACAACTATGCAGCCGTTACATTCCAGAATGCGAAAGATGTTCTGCTGATGGGATGGGGTATGAACTGGCAGTATGCAGCGCAGACTCCGACAGAAGGGTACTGTGGACAGGCAACTCTGGCAAGAAAACTGTCCCTGACAGAAGTAGATGGTGCTCTGACCCTTGCGGCTGCTCCGGCCGGACTGGAAAAATTCCGCCACAGCAGCTATCCGATCGAGAATCACACAACGATCCGCACAGAGACCTTTGGACTGAAGGTTTCCGGAAAAGGAGATGCGAAAATCTGTCTGAAAAACTCAGTGGGACAGAAATTGAAGATTTATGTAACTGACACCAAAATCACGGTTGACCGTACCATGGCGGGCTACAAAGAATTCAGTGAGCACTTCATGACGGAAAAATATTCCATCAGCACCGCAGCGAGAAAGAAAGACGGAGCATGGAATCTGGAGCTTGTTTTTGATGTTTCCATTCTGGAACTGTTTGCTGAGGACGGCGTAGATGCTATTTCTACAGTGGTTTATCCGGAGACACCGTACGACCGTATAAGCTGGAAGGGTGATCTTTCTGTTGAACTTTACGAAATTGATGCATAAGGGCTGCGAGAAAGGGGAAAAGCAAAATGGGATACTTTAAAGATGTGACACCGGAATCAGCTGGAATCAGCTCCAAAGGAATTTTGAATTTTCTCGACCGAATCGAAGAGAACCAGATTGAGCTGCACAGCTTTATGGTGATCCGCCATGGACAGTGTGCAGCGAAGGGCTGGTGGAAGCCGTATGATGAAAAATTTCGTCATCCACTGTATTCGTTCAGCAAATCGTTGACAGCAACGGCGATTGGTTTTGCAGAGCAGGAGGGAATCTTATCGCTGGATGAGAAAATTGTCGATATCTTTCCGGACCTGCTGCCGGAAAATCCATCCGAAAATCTCAAAAAAATCACGCTGCATCACCTGTTGATTATGGGTTGTGGTCACGAGACGGAGATTATGGACAATTCAGAAAACTGGATTTCTACCTTTCTTCATCATCCGGTGCTCCATGAACCGGGAACGTTTTATAAATACAATACAGCCGGAACTAACATGCTGGCTGCCGTTCTGAGGAAAAAAACGGGACAGAACGTCACAGAGTTTCTGAAATCCCGTCTGCTGGAGCCGCTTGGCATCACATCCCTTACCTGTGCGTTGCTCGGAGACGGGACGGAGCTCGGTGGAGGCGGTATGAAGATGGTGACGGAGGATATGGCAAAATTCACGTATTTTCTGTCCAAACAGGGCGAGTGGGAAGGAAAACAGCTGCTTCGAAAAGACTGGTTTGAACGCGCCTGCCGCAAGCAGATTGAGACGGAGGGCGATTCGGAAGGCCACGTAAAAGACTGGGCGCAGGGCTACGGCTATCAGTGCTGGATGTGCCGTTATCCGGGCTCCTTCCGCGCAGATGGTGCGTACGGTCAGTTCGGCGTTGTGTTCCCGGATCTCGATCTGATTGTGATCCTGACAACAGCAACAGAACAGACTCAGGAGGAGTTGAGCGCACTGCAGGAGGAACTGATCCCGTATGTGAAGAAAGAGGCAGGAGAGCTGCCACCGTCCCCACTTGCCGGTGCAGTAAAAGCGCGTACCGCAGATCTGGCTCTGCCGCCGCGCAGAGGAACGAGAAATCCGTTTATAGAAGAAAAGGTAAGTAAGCATGTTTATGTATCTGTTCCGCTGATGGGGAATCAGCAGCTGCCGGATTCCGCAGAAATTCTGATCGGCGGAAGCGGCCTGTTTTCGCTGGAGACAAGTCCGATTCAGGAGATGCGATTCGCTTTTGGCTGCGATAAGATGTACTGGAAAGTACAGGAAGGCGGGAAAGAAAAGGAATTTGTCCTCTCCATGCGCCGGGATTTCGCCTATAGTGAAGCGGATGGCCATATTTATGCTGGTTCTGCTGCATGGCGTACGCTAAATACGCTCGAGATGGAGCTTCGGCGAATGGACGGTTTGAGTGGTGGCCGCATGATCGTCAGATTCCAGAAGGAAAATCTTCTGCTGGAGGCAGAGGATACGCTGATTAGTGTCGGTGGACTCGGTATTTCACCACGTCAGGCACTGACTGTATTTGGGATAAAAAAAGATTAAACAGATCGAAAGAGAGAAAAACCGGCGGAATTTTCCGTCGGTTTTTCCATAACAGTGTGAAAATCCTGTAAAAAAAGAAAAACGATATGCAAAGCCGAACGGGAGAATTGCCAAGTCTCCCTGAATATGGTAAACTTTTACCTATATTGGAAAAGAATCGACGCAAAATATCGAGATACAGGAGGCTCTATGTCAGTTTTTTCAGATTTATTATCCGAATATATCACCATGAAAGATGTCGGGGTTTACCCGCTTTCGCAGTTCTGCGGACTCGATCGTTCTTTCATGTATAAGATCATCAATGGAAAACGAAATCCGTCCGGGGAGGATGTTGTGCGGAAGATGGCACAGTTCATGCAGCTGACGCCACGGGAAAAAACAGATTTCATGGATGCATTTTACATTACCCAGATGGGTGAAGAGGTTTATTACCGGCGCAAATCGGTCGGAGAACTGATTGAAACGTTCAGCCACCGCGAGGGGAAAAAGGAATATATCTTCCATGAGGCGGAGATTGCAAAACTGGAATTGAACGGGGGGGGGTAGCGGAGAGATTCCCTTTCGGGGCACAGTGCATGTGCGGCATGCAATTTTGCAGCTGTTTTTCGGTGAAGCTGTAAAAGAAGACGGAAAAATTTCCGTTCTGGTCCAGCCGGACTTCGATTTTGCCATGGAACTTCTGCAGGTATTCGGGGAACAGAACTCGAATTTGACGATTCAACATCTGTTCTGCATGAACAACAACGAGAAGATGGTTTCGATGCGGAAAAATTACAACCTGAGTTGTCTGCAGAAAATTCTCCCGATCTGTGCCTGCGGCTGCGATTACCGTGCGCGGTACTACTACGACAATGTGACGGCACGGCTGAATGAGTTCCGCCTTTTCCCGTACCTCATCCTGACGGAGCACTGTGCGCTTGCTTTCAGCGCCGATTACCAGAATGCACTTTTGTTCCGGGAGGAGACGACGCTGCGGATGATGCGCGAGATGTTTGAAGGCTATTTCAAACAGTCGGAGCCGTTGTTTGAACGTCTTGACACGGTACAGTCCCAGCTTGGCTATACGGAAACACTGATTCGTCACTTTATCGCATCAGATTCCCCGCGGTATTTCTTCCAGAGAATGCCGTGTCTTTCCGGCCTTCTGACAGCAGAAATGCTGGAGCGCCATCTCGTAAAAGAAATGCCGGGGCGTGAGCAGATGATACGGGCGGTTGCACAGTACGCAAAGGTGATGCAGACACAGGTACTGGATAAAAAAACGACGATGTTTTTTTCAGAGGATGGCATCAAAAGTTTCCTGGAAACGGGGCGCGTGGATGAGTATCCAAAAGAATGCTATTCTCCGCTGGACTTTGACGAGCGTATCGCCCTGATCCGCCGCTTTCTGGCGCTGCGGGATCGCGCAAATCTTCGTATGATCCGGGAAACGAAAGAGAGAGCAGAGCATGCGCTGAATATTTCGGTCAATGCAAACGAGGGCTATCTTCTGTTCCAGACGCGGACAGAGCGGCTGATTTACCTCGGTATCCGGGAGCCAAGCGTTCTTATGGCATTCTACGATTACCTGGAATCCATGAAACCGGAAGAACTCTGCACGGAAGAGGAGATGCTGGAACGTGTCGAAGCCATTCTGCATGAATTTGTGGCTTGTCATTCCAGAGAAGGTTCGATATAATAGAAAAAAGGATATTTCCAAACCGGTCATCTCGGGTGAGTTCCGGTGCGTGTCTGCTGAAAAGAAGGCTGGACACGCACCGGGCGGGAACCTGCGGATGACCGGTTTTGACTGTACGAAAAAGAAATGGGGGTTTTTACGAATGAGTACAGAAAGTAAAACAAGAATGACGGAGGGCAGTATTTCAAAAAAGATGATTCTGTTTGCGATCCCGCTGTTCCTTGGCAATCTGTTCCAGTTCCGTTCGCATCTCCTGCACGGAAAGGCATCCGCTGCAAAACCGTCTGGAGACGTCGTTGACCCGGTAAATCCGGTTAATATTGGTGCTTCTTAAGGGAATCCGCTTCACCAGCGTAAGCGGTTCCCGTTCCGGATCATCCAGAGATACAAAAATTCCCGTTGCCAGTACAATAGCTTCCGTAGATTGATATCCGGATTTGGCCAGCATACGGTTCATGGTGTCCTCCACACGGGAAACCTCAGCGCCGCTGACCAGCATGATTTCTCCCGCCCGCATGACTGCTTCCAGAAGAACCCGTTCCTCCATTTCTGTTGTCCTCACTTCTAAGCAAATAATTCTCTCTGCCCGGCAGACATGCCAGGGCAAAAAAGGATGACCGGTGATTTAAAAGAGCAGACTGCCTGCCTGATATACCAGAACAGCAGCAGCCCACGCCAATATCAGCTGAAAAACAATCATTCCTGCGGTCCATTTCCAGGATCCGGTCTCTCTTTTGATCGTAGCGATGGTTGCAATACATGGTGTATACAAAAGACAGAAAATCATCAAGGCGTATGCGTTCAGACTGCCAAAGCCGCCAGCCATAAGTATCTCTGTTAACTCTGCCATTCCTGCTGCGGAATTGATGTTGCTGATTCCGTACAAAACAGAGAAGCTGGATACCACCACTTCTTTGGCAGAAATTCCGGAAATCAGGGCCACAGCAATCTGCCAGCTTCCCAGACCGGCAGGCGTTAACACCGGCACCAGAATACGGCCGAACGCGGCTGCAAAGCTTTCCGAAACATCTGTGACAAATCCTCCGGGACCGGCATTTAATACAAACCACAAAACAATGGATGCGATAAAAATCGTGGTTCCTGCCTTTGTCAGGTAATCTTTCACTTTATCCCATACATAGATCGCCACCGTCCTTAAATTGGGCGTTTTGTATTCCGGAAGTTCAATCAGCAGATCATTTTCACTGGTATTTCCGGACAGTTTATGGGCCACAAGCGCCACCACAATAGCAGTAAAGACTCCCACCAGATAAAGAGAATAAGCAACCAGCATGGCCGAATTTGGGAAAAACAATTCTGCAAACAATACGTAAATCGGCAGTCTGGCCGAGCAGGACATAAACGGAGTCACAAGAATCGTTCTCAAGCGGTCCTTTCGGCTCTCCAGCGCCCTCGTAGCCATAACAGCCGGCACCGTACAGCCAAAGCCAAGCAGCATGGGCAGAAACGCTTTTCCGGAAAGTCCTACCTTACTCATGGTTTCGTTCATTACGTATGCAACCCGGGCCATGTATCCGCTGTCCTCCAAAAAGGCCAGCGCCAGAAACAGAATGAAAATATTGGGCAGGAAGGTCAGGATTCCTCCTACGCCGGCAACCACGCCGTCCAATCGGAAACCCCGGCCGTCTGCAGGAGGGCCAACACCTGGCCGGAAAACAGTTCCAAAGCCTGCTCAAAATATCCCTTCAGAAAATCTCCCACTGTAAAAGTAAGGAAAAAGACAAGAGCCATGATTCCGAAAAACACCGGGATTCCCCAGATCGGATGGGTCAGAACCTGATCAATCCGATCGGTCATGGCCGATTTTTCTTCCTTATTAAACAGGCACTCCCGGATCACTTCCTCCACATAATCGTACTTTTCGTTTATAATCTCTTTTTCATAGCTTTTTGTAACAATGGAGGACAGATCGACCGGATGGTCCCTCATGACCTCCTTGTCGTTTTCCAGCATCTTGATGGCATGCCAGCGAAGGTTGGTCAGCTCCGCGTAATTCTGCCGCAGTGCATCTTCGACCCGCTGAAGCTTATCTTCGATTTCCCGGTCATAGCGAACCACAATTCCCTGGGGCTCTTCCTCATAATGATGAACCACCGCGTGCATCAGAACATCCAGACCGGTCCGTTTCCGTGCGGACACGGGAACCGCCGGAATATGCCCCAGCATTTCCGGAAGCCGGTGCAGGTCAATTTCCATTCCCCGTTCTTCCACAATATCCATCATGTTCAGAGCCAGGATTACCGGTTTTTTCAGTTCCAGCAGCTGAAGGGTCAGATACAGGTTTCTTTCCAGAGACGAGGCGTCAACCACATTAACGATCACGTCCACCTCATCTTCTTCGATACACCGTCTCGTCACCAGTTCTTCCATTGTATAGGAAGTCAGGCTGTAAATTCCTGGTGTATCGATGACATGGATTTTCCGCCCCTTATAGCTTGTTTCTCCCTCTTTCCGTTCCACCGTAACGCCGGGCCAGTTGGCTACTTTTAGCTTTGATCCGGTAAAGGCATTAAATAAAGTCGTTTTTCCACAGTTGGGATTCCCGACGAAACAGACGGTAATCGGTCTGTCTCCCTGACTTGTCCCGTGATTTCTCTCCTGTACGCTCATGATGCAGCCTCCTCCACGTCAATCCCGGCAGCAATCCGGCTTCCGATGGCCAGACGTGTTCCCCGGACTTTAATAATCATGGTACCGCTCTTTTTTCTGTTTAAAACACGCACCGGAGTTTTTTCATTCATTCCCAGTGATTCTAGCCGTCTGGCAATGGATTCCTCCACACCAACGGCATCAACCACATAGGTGTTTCCGATTTTTCCTTCTGATAATCTCAAGCTGTCTTCATCCCCTACAATCATATTCCGAAACGCATTGTTCCGCAAACATTGTAGTATTATTGAGAAAGATTGTCAATAAACATCGGTCAATTCCTTTTTACGGTTTTCTGCAGTCTGCAGACCTATTTGCTTTCTGTCTCCTGCGGCCTCTGTCTTTCCACCTTTTTGTTATTACGCTTTTTCTGTTATTACGCTTCTCCTGCTATTACACTTTTCCTGCTATTCCATGTCCAGCAGCATCTGCTTAACTTCCTTCATCCGGTCACGCAGTCTGGCG
>ERZ780150.426-NODE-426-length-38233-cov-7.817853_pt1 | contig 38233 bp, 26 predicted proteins | sample MGYA00511019_ERZ780150 | MGnify/ENA primary metagenome ERZ780150 (study PRJEB29588, sample SAMEA2151633) | human gut metagenome | biome: human gut; feature: human-associated habitat; material: faeces | place: Denmark | collected 2008/2010 ...
ATATTTTATGCTTTTAACATGATTTATTTTAACATATGAAATTCATTTGTCAATAAAAGAAATGCTTTTATTTCACATCATCTGTTCCTTTCAATACAACTGGAATGGTCATCAAAAGAATTTTTAAATCTAGCATTAATGAAAAATTTTCAATATACATCAAATCCCATTTTAATTTATCCAAAAATTCTGTGTGATAATCTCCATGAACCTGCGCATAACCAGTCAATCCAGCTCTCACTGTCGTTCGAAATGTAAATTCCGGAACTTTTTCCGCTATGTCCTCTATTAGTTCTGGTCTTTCTGGTCTAGGACCTACAAAACTCATCTCTCCTCTAAATATATTAATTAACTGTGGCAATTCATCCAGCTTATACTTTCTCAAAATATAACCTACACGAGTCATTCTTGGATCTCTATTTTGAGCCAACTGTGCCCCCGCAAATTTTTCAGCTCCAACAACCATGCTCCGAAACTTTATAATTTGAAACTTTTTCATTCCACGCGTGCATCTCGTCTGATAATAAAATACATTTTCTCCATCATCCAATTTTATGCATAATGCAATAATGCCAAATAATGGAGCTAATATAACAAGAAGTACACCTGAAAATAAAATATCAAAAAGTCTCTTTAAAGCAGCAGAAATTCCGCCTATTCGTCCTGCCTGCCTATAAAATATCGGTGTTTCTCCATCTTGTGCCAATCCTGCCGCTCTGAGCTCCATATCTGATAATTTTGTAGTAAAATAAACCGGTCTGTTTGTCTTAAAACAAATCTTTAATAAATCATTTCTCTTTTCTGCTGAAAGATCAAACAAATACACTTCATCATATTCCTTTATTTTTTGTTTGATAATTTCCATTGAGACTTTATCTACTGATATTAATTCTGCCTGTGGAATCGATGAAATATCTATTGTCTTCTCCTGATATAAATACAAACGCTTTCCCTTATAATTTTCAATAGTAATCCTCATTACTATTTCGCACATGATAATAATACTTAGTAATTGAAGTATAAGTAAAATCCCCAATCTAATCATATACGGTATGCAATTGTCTACATATACAGCGCACATAAATACACTCAAAATAAGATTAGTAGCTACACATTTTAAGATTAAGCTCAGCTCCTGCTCATACTTCACTTGTACATTTCTTCCATGATTATTACAAGTTATCGCAACTGTCAGCAAAAAATACCCAATAAATAATAATATTCCCTGTAACCTCTGCAAACTACTGTAAAAAAGTATTATGTATTCAACTGATAAAACACTTAAAATCACTGTTCTGGGCACTCTGCACCCATGCAATAAATTCTTTCTGGATTGTATCATTTAAATTTTCTTTCCTTTGAATATTCATCTATGGTGTTTCATTTAAAACAGCCTCTATCAGGCTCTTTGCCTGTGCGACATCATTATCATTTGGAATCATAACATATGCTGCTGAATTTGGTGCCGAGTAGGTTTTCTCACTTCCGCCACTTCCAGTAACCGAATAAATATCAACAGTCCACTCTGTGCCATCCATCAACTGATTAAAAACCAAATCTTTCAACAGTTCATCTGGTATATTCGTCCTATACATATCAGTAAGTTCATCCATAACTTCATTATAATTTTCAAGAAATTCTATTGAGCACACTTTTTTAATCAATGCCTGAAGCATCGCCATCTGGTTACGTCCTCTCTGATTATCACCTGATGCAAAGGCATGCCTTTCTCTTACAAAAGCCAATGCCTCTAATCCTGTCAAATGATTATATCCTTCTGTATAATGCTTAATTGGATCAACTGTAAAATCATACTCTGAATAAACATCTACGCCACCCAATGTATCAATAATAGCTTCAAATCCAGAAAAATTAACTCTAAGATAATAATCAATATCAACATCATACAGCTTTTCAAGTGTTCCAACCGAATTCTCAACACCATATAATCCAGCATGTGTAAGCTTGTCCTTTGCTCCATTACTAATTGGCATTTCAACAAAATAATCCCTCGGTGTATTAATCAGCTGTACATGTCGTGTCTCTGTATTGACTGCAGCTATAATATTTACATCACTTCTGCTTTTTGTATCTGTCCATCCCCAAACATCAATTCCGCTGAAATATAATACAAATGTTCCTAAATTTTTTTTCTCCTCATTTTCTGTCTGAACTATTTCTGTCTCTTGCTCTATTTTCTCACTTTCTTCTGTTTCCTCTACCAATGCATCTTCTTTTGTACTTACTGTGTTTACATTTTTCTTTCCACATCCAACAACTAAACTTGACATCAAGAAAATTGTAATTAAAAGCATTAATGATATTCTTCTTTTTAAATTCGTTTGATTTATTTTTTTCATTTGCGCCTCCAACAACGTACTATATAACAAATAGAGCATATCAGATAACTTATATCTAATATGCCTATTTATTTTTACTACTTTATTATATAATTTATAAACTGCTTTGTTTATTAGACTTTAATCCTCACATCATTAGGAAACTCTATTTTTCCTATAGCATCCAAAACATCAAAATCACTATTCCCATCATTTCCAGTTCCAACTATTTCTATTTTTTCTAAATATTTTTCACAAAAAATCTTTGTAAAATTTAATTTCTTCTCTTTTTGCTTCGCATATCGCTTCATTACATGCCAATTCCAAGCTTTGCACATTATAAAGATAATTACAATGTACCCAATAACAACTGTAGTATCACTCACAAATTCAAACCTCCCATTCATTCTCTTTTTATTTTTATTCTGTAATCAATAATATGGTTATATTATTTAACATAATTTGTCATATATTTTCTGAATACAAAATTAAATTCAAAAACAAAAGTTTTACAATAAAAAAATATTTCTTTTTTACTCAAAATTTTTAACTTTTTTACAAAAATTCTCTTATAATCATATCCTTTTCAGGATTTAGTTCATCAATTGCATTTTTCAACATTTTCTCATCTATAACCCCTAATTCAATGGCTCTATTTAAATACGCATTAACATATATCTTTGTTTTATCCATCATTGTATTTTTCGTTGACGAAGATTTGTGAATCAAAAAAATTAAACCAATTGACGTTATATTAAAAATTACATACATCAAAATAATTATTATATATACATTAGTTGTAATCTCTCTTTCATTCACAAATTGAATCAATTGTTTTATTGAAATTACCTCAAAAAACTTATATATCAAATATGAAGATATTGCGAGTATTGTATATTCCTCATTACTTATCTTCAAAATAACACTTTTTTCTTTTTTATCTGTATTTACAACACTTAATAAATTGTTTGATGTTTCCCAATTCATTTTTTTAAATTTTTTTTGAAACGGATAATCATAAAATACTCTAATATATGCAGATAAAGAAACCATTTGTGTTAGATTCTCACCACTTTTAATAGCTAATGGAACAAAATAAAAAATTGGAATTAAAAAAATAAATGTTTGTAAACATTGAAAAACAACTGTTCCAAATGAGTCCAGCATAATAAATTTTTTTGTTAAAATTTCATTTGCAAATGTAAACCCAGCAGCCCATGAGGTAATAATTGCAACCAATGCCGATGCCTCTTGTGAATTCATAATTTTTATACGTTCAATTAATTCTGCCCGTATAGATGTATATTCTTCTATTGAAAATTCATTGTTTTTTTTTGACATTTTTTACATTTAATCAGTGCTTTTCTATTAAAAACAATTGATTATTCTCCATTTTATGTTTCTATCTACTCTACAACACAATGTAATATATTCTCAGAATATGTTACCACAAGCCTATCTCCACTCCAATCAGTATTAGACAACTGATATGCGACCAGATAATAAATAATCTGTTTATAAGAATCTATCATAGAATCATTTATTGTGATATCAAATGTGTTCTCTCCATTATTCAAATGCTCCCTGATAGTGCTCACATATTGATCTGACCATTTTTTTATTTTACCAGTTTTAATAAAATAATTATCTTCTAAAGAATGTGCACTAATTCCATTAGATGAAGTAACTGAACTATGAATCTGATTCATCAATTCATCATTTAATCCAAAATATAAATGCTGAAGATCTACACTATTATCCTCATAACCGGCATCATCCCAGGTTGTATCAATATGATACCAATTACCATCTAATTGAACACCTGTCCATACATGACCATCTCCAGAAATTCTATCTGTTGCTATTCCAACCGAATTCAAAAGCATCACGTATGCTCTATGATATGCCTCACAGGTTCCTAATCCTCTGGCTAATGCTCCCTCAGGCGCACAATAAGAATAGCTGAAATCATAACGACAATTTTCAACCAGCCAGTCATTAAACCAAACTGCCTTCTCGTAATCCGTTGTGCACGTTTTCTCACACTGCGCTTTTAAATCCGCTACGACATTTTCTACTGTCGGATAACCTTTATCATCAATTACAAGTTTTATGCCATATAAACCTGTGTTAAACCATACATACGGAGACACTCCTGTATCCATGATTGCAAAACGAATATAGTATGTTCCAGAAGCATAAAATGTGAAATCAAAGCTATCTTTCGAAAAAAACTTTCCATTAGACCCATAACTTGTATCATAAACAATTGTTCCATCTTCTGTTGTCAGACTATATAAAGCATATTGTACCTTGTCTGTAGTTCCCTCTGAAGACAACTTGAAAGTCGTAGGCACTCCACATGTTATGTTCTCCGGATACTGCACCTTGAAGGTCACGTTGCCGCTTGTCTTAGAAAATGTTGTCTGTGGAATTTCAACAGAAAGCTTTTTATAGGTAATTGATTTATTTGTATCATAGGATGCACTTACCACGCTACCATTTATTGCCCTTACTGTATAATAGTACGTCACTCCGTCCTCGGCTGTGGTATCCGTGTAGCTGCTTCCTGTTGCGCTGTTTGTCAGAACCTTCCATTTGCCGTTTTCCGCTCTTCTTCCTACCCGGTAGTTCTCTGCATTTGCCACCTCTTTCCAATTTATCTGTACGCCATTACCTATATTTACAAATTTCCCTAATACAACATTGTCCAGTGTCACATTCGCATTCCACTGTGCATACAAAACAATATTACTCTTTGGACTGGAAATCGCGTCTCCCGGCTTATAGCCTGTTCCACTTCCATCCGCTTTTGTATTCCATCCGCTGAAGCTGTATCCATCTTTCGCATAAGTGCATTCTTCTACAACTGCGGTTGTATTTACCGGATATGTTTTTCTAATACTGTCTCCGGTACCTCCATTCGGATTATACTTGATTGTATATACATTTCCATCGCTTATCACGCCGCAATAATGCTGCATATTTTCTTCTATATCTGACAATGCCTGATAACCGGTCGTCACATTTTGCACTTTATTATTACTGTCAATGTAAACGATCACAGGAAAAGATATATGCGTTGCAGAAGTATTCATATGAACATAACTCCACATCTGGTTCTGAGCTATCGGAGAATCCTCAACATTCTTATACGCAAAACAAATATCATCATTGCCATATGTATTTTTAAACGCCGTAACATCATCAACAGAAGTTGTATTAACAGCAACTGCTACAATATCTGCACCAGTATATGTATTCTTTGAAATTTCTCCAATGGTTGCCTGAGAATAGCCACATTGTGTACTAAAGTAAATCAAAATTTTCGGTTTTGAGAAAGAAACAGTTGCAACCGTTGTACCGTCAAGTGCCACATTATCATATTGTGGATTATCACGATTTAATGAATCATTGAAAGTTTTTTCATAATATGAATTTAGCGCCATAGGATATGCATCGTTAAATTCTTCTGTCGTATATTCTGCACTCCTTGTATGATCAGCAGAGAAATCTTTTTCACTTTTCAACAGATATTGATCGAGTGTCTGTGCATCCTGACCATCCCATGTTGAATCTACAGCGTAATATACATCTCCTACTTTAACAATATTCCATGCATGTGAACCACCATTTGCGGTTCCGGAGATAATCCGGACGGACAGTCCAGCTTCTTTACACATCCGGTAAAACAGCACTGCATAGCCATTGCAGACTGCCTTTCCATTGCACAATGCACCATATGCTGTGTATTTTACTGTATTACTGCTGTCACTTAATCCATCATAATCATAATCCACATGGTCACAGATATAGTTATGGATAGCAACAACCTTCTCTGCTTCTGTTTTTCCATCTAAATTCAATGATGCTAACGCACTTGTCACAGCACTTGTCAACTGTTTCTCCTGCTCTGCAGTTGTGTAATAATTCATATAATACGTATAAGTTACTCTTGCAGCACCTGAATAGCTTGTCGTACTGACACTATATCCAACTCCTCCATACTTAAGGGCATCCCCTTCCTGTCCTGTGCAGGCTTCCGTATATTTCTGTGCTGATGTCATCGCATTGATTGGTCCGACCTTATTATTTATCTCAACCGGTACACTGACCGTTATCTGACTATTTCTTACAACAATCTGTTCTTTTAGATACTGATATAACGCATCTTCTGTCTCAAGCTGCACCACATCATCCGAAAGTACAGACACCTCATCTGCTTTTGTCTGTGGTAATGTCTCTCCATCAGCTAAAATTACATAAGGTGCCACTTCTTCTACGGACACAACCGGCTCTTCTGACACACCAGTTTCTTCCGTATCAGCTTCAGCCGACACTACACACTCTTCTCCCTCAGATACCTCACTTTGCGCAGGCTGCTCCGTATTCTCAGCCCACACTGACATCTGAGGAAATGATGTAAATAATAAAGATAAAACCAAACAACAAATGAACCATTTCTTTATGTTTTTACTCATACTCTTTCTCCCTCGTAGAAAAACTAATTTACATTTATCTCCAAATCAAACTTTTTCTCAATTGCTTTCAGATACTTTTCGTTATGACTCGCCGCAACAAGCATAGGTGCGTATGCGTCTCTGCCACTGATGTTGAACATATATGGAAAATCTTTGAAATGTTCCTTATAATCTGCAGCAAAGTCTAAAATTCCGTGTTGTATCTCCTTTATTCCTTCCTGATTTGCATCATACTTTCCGAATTGCAATGTGATATCTAAATCCGGCAGATACCTGTCTTCTGTCTTTTCCCTGCACGCATTTCCACTCTGGAATCCTGAAAACTGTGGTGTTGGAGATGACAGCAGCAATTCCCAGAATACATTGTAATCTTTATTTGGGTCATGTTTTTTCAAAAGATCTCTGTTATGGCTCTGAGAATACAAATAGGCAACCAACTTACCACTCTGTAAAAAAGGTTCTGACGCATCCGGCTCTGAATTATATATCGTATTCGTTCCTGCAATCAAACCAATAATTTCACAAGGTATATTCCATTCTTGCTCTACCAGATGTCGAAGTGCCATTGCTCCGCTTCCAGCCCATCCAATGTCAACCGCTACGGCTCTTTTGCATCCGGTTAAAATGTCCTCATAATATCTTTTTGCTGCCTTGTGCTGTTCTTTATATTTTTTTATAACACATTCCCATTTAGACTCAATAAATTTTCTCAGTTTCGATTGATTACTATCTGTAAGATACTCTGATACATCCAGTCCGACTAATTCTCTGCCAAGCTCCTGCAATTCCATTGCTTCAAGAATTTCAGCTATCTTATGCTGTTGATTTACCTTATGTTCAATAAATCTTCTAAAATAGTCATGCCTATCATCCTCTGCCATTAACTTTGTAGCCGCTTTTCTCGACCAATACACATATTCCGTAGAATCTTCCTGATACAACTTATTATACACCTGTTTTATGATATCTCCATCCCTAGACAGAAAAAGAATTTTGTCAATCCCATTCTTTTTATAATAATCATGAATGAAGGTACAATAACCTAATACAAATAATCCCCCATATATATATCCGTATTCATATTCCATAGAATACGAATTGTTACCACAATACATGTGATTATTTACAATCCCTCGATACGCGGCTCCAACCATAAGACTCATATCATATGCCCGGTAAGCTTTCGAATGTTTATTTACATTTGGATAATAAAAAACTGCCAATCCTGCCTTTTTAGCATTTGTGATATCGCTGATCTCATTATCGCCAATATGAATTATTTTCTCTTTTTCAAAATCTTCCTTCACATATTCATATATAGTACCGTCTGACTTTCCAGCATTATATTCACTTGATATGTATAGCTTCTGAATACCTGAGTACCCATTTTGTGCAAGCAACTTTTCCAGAAAGGCTTCTGATAAGTACATATCAGAGGTTATGATGATAGTCTTTTTTCTACGCTGTAATTCCTTAAAAACCGTATGCATTACCGGATTTGCATAGCAAAATCTCTGCTCTAATTCCTCTTCAAGATTTCTTCCTTTCCTAGCCGGATAGCCAGTCTCGTACTCTATCCTGTTCCAGATTTCTTCCAGCGTGACCTCATAGCTTCCTGAAACAGCAAATTTATCCTGTCTGGCTTTCCACTCCTGCGCTATTCGAACCGATTTAAAATCTAATATCCCAATCTGTTCTGCCAGATAGTCAAATAAATCTGTTGGTGCAGAAAAAGGTCTAAAAATCAGAGTATCAAAAATATCGAATGATATAATGTCATAGTCCTTAACTGCCTGCAGAATATGTGTAGCTGAATATTCCGTAGCAAAAAGGGATTCCGGCACATCTGTCTTAAGGTTTTTCTGCTCATTTTCTCTCACTATTTTTATATAATCTAATGTCCAATCTTTCAATATATAATAGCGAACATTCAACCATAATAAAACAAAATAAGAATTTATCTTCGAAAAAGGGGTCTGTTTACAATGAACTTCCATATATCTTTCACGAATACCACTATGCTTATTAACTAATTCGTTATATATCTGCATACGTAAACTCATCTTGTAACTACCTCTTTCTTATTTAATGCTTCTTCTTTATTTTAAAAGTGACTCAGCTAAATTAAGTGCAGACCTGATTGTCACATCCATATCATAGTATTTGTATTCTCCCAATCTGCCACCAAAAATAACCTTCTCCTCTTTCTCGGACATTTTTTTGTATTCCTGATAAAGCTTATTATTCTTTTCATCATTTACCGGATAATAAGGTTCATCACCCGGCTTCCATTCCGAGCTGTACTCCTTACTGATCACTGTTTTTGGAAGATCATTTCCAGCTTCATCCTTTCCAAACTCAAACCATTTGTGTTCAATAATCCTTGTCCAAGGGGTTTCTCTATCCGTGTAATTTACAGCAGCATTTCCCTGAAAATTCGGAATATCTAAAATCTCGTTTTCAAACCGAACAGACCGGTATTCCAAATTTCCCAATGCATAATCAAAATATGCATCGATGGCACCTGTATAAATTATCCTGTCTGCCAACGCTTCGTATTTTTCTCTTTCCTTTAAAAAATCTACATTTAAACGCACTTCTATTCCATCCAGCATATTTTCAACCATTTTCGTATAGCCGCCTACCGGTATTCCCTGATACAGTGCATTGAAATAATTATTGTCAAAGGTCAGTCGAACCGGAAGCCTTTTTATAATAAATGCCGGTAATTCCTTACAATCTCTTCCCCACTGTTTTTCTGTATAACCCTTTACAAGCTTTTCATAGATATCTCTACCAACAAGGGAAATAGCCTGTTCTTCCAGATTCTTTGGTTCTCCTGTTATCTTGCTTTTCTGTTCCTCAATTTTCTCTGCTGCCTCTTCCGGTGTTACTACTCCCCACATTTTATTAAACGTGTACATATTAAACGGCATAGAATATAATTCCCCTTTGTAATTCGCAACCGGAGAATTTGTGAACCGGTTAAATGTAGCAAATTGCGTTATATAATTCCACACTCCAGTATCATTCGTATGAAATATGTGTGCTCCATATTTATGAAAATTAATGCCCTCTACTTTTTCTGTGTATATATTTCCTGCTATATTTGGTCTTTTATCAATTACTAAAACAGACTTCCCGTTTTTCTTAGCTTCGTGTGCAAATACAGCACCAAAAAGCCCAGCTCCAACTACTAAATAATCATACATCACTTTTTATCTCCTTTACATTTTATATTTTCTTCTATACTTATGCACCACAATTCTCCACAGCACAGAATTTTTCACTTTATATATCTTTGTTTTTTGCAATTTACTATGATTTCTTGCAGGATCTACCTTGTATAGCCACGGCAGACCTTTCAAATAATCATCCATTGCTTTTATGACATAATATTCAGATATAAAATCCTTATTAACATGATACAGTGATATCTTCTGCTTCCATTTGTCCAGCACTGCCTGTCTGTCCTCATCCAAGCCATATACTTCATTCACAAACAGCGGATTTCTGGTATCATAGTATAGCATAATTGGTGTCTGACGATGTTCAAATGTTTCATGCCAGACCTGTACACCTTTTATAATAATTGGCGGACGTCCGCATCTTAGTCCATACTCCACATCATCGCAATGAATGAAAAAAGGAAGCACATCATTTTCTCTGACAAATTCGTATGGAAAGCAGCAGAACCACCAGCCCCCATACTCAGCCCCACTGTTCCATTCAACATCCGGCTCTTTCTGTATCTCTTCTATGCTCTTATTCAAGCCCACATGACGGATGTTTCCTGCATTCCAGATTTCTGCCGCCGTATATTGTATCTGTCTGTTATCCATCCGGAACATCCTGCCAGCTACCGGTCTGTCCGCATTTTCTTTGTCAACCATCTGAAGGAAATCAAATAATTTGTAAAAACAGGATATATCAAATTCGACATCATCATCCATAAACACGACATGTGTAAAGTCTTTTCCCGCATTTCTGATTACTTCAATTCCATACTGATACCCACCTGATCCGCCTACATTTCCCCTCGGATTATGTATCAAATGAATAAATTCCGAATCAGACTCTTCCAATTCACACGCATTGTCTATAATATAGACTTGTAAAAATCCAAAATACCGGCTTTTCACATCGTTCCGGCAAAAAAGAGAGACCTCTATTTTATCTGTTATTTTTTTTATGTACTTTTCACGTTTATAGGTGCATATATTAACTGCAATAGACACTCTGTTCATTTTTTATTCCTGCATTATTGTCCTGAAATCCTCTGCCACTTCATTTCCAAGTAAAATACACGTCATTGTATAGGTTCTCTGCTCATTCATTAGTGCCGACAAATCTTTTCTTGCCCTGTCCAGATACTCCTTTTTATATTTATCCTGTATCTTTTCAAGTGCATACCTGTGCGTTTGCAATTTACACATCTGGTAATAATCTATTAACTGCTGATTTCCTGTTCTTCCTATCGACTGATCCAAATATGCAAATATATCAAAATGAACATATAACCGCTGGTCATTTGCTGCAACGTCCTGTCCTTCCCGCTCTAATCTGTAATAATATAAATTTTCCGGAAGCATCACAACGGATTTTGCAAATGCAAACGTTTCTACCTTAAACGGAAGATCATCAAATCTTTTAATATTCGTGTAAAAATGAATATTGTTCTGTCTTAAAAATTCTGTTCTGTAAATTCCTCTCCAGATTGCCACTCTGCTATAAGTCACTAATTCCTTAATCTTATTCGCATCATAGCATCCATCAATGTAAGGCTGTACTATATAATCTTCTGCATTTCTGCTTAAACCGGAATTTTCATAATATTCCTTATATCCACACAGACTAATATCAAAATTTCCTTCCATCGCTTTTCTAAGAAGTTTATGAAACATATTGATTTCGATAAAATCATCCGGGTCAATAAACCCTACATACCTGCCTCTTACCCTTTCCAGTCCCATCTGTCTTGCAGACGCACAACCGCCATTCTCTTTTTCAATCAATAAAATACGCTTGTCATTTCTGGCATATTTTCTTATAATATCAGCCGAGGCATCCTTTGATCCATCACTCACAAATAAAAACTCAACATAATCTGCTTTCCAGGCAGTAACACTTCTGATACACTGTTCTATATAGTTTTCAACATTATAAACCGGGAAAACAATACTCAGTTCCTTCTCATAGCTGTCCTTTTTCCAATCAAGCGATACAGGAGGTCTTTCTGCTCTCCATGTTTTTAAATGAATTTCCTTACAAGTATTTCTGCATTTCTCCCATATCTTATATGCGCTTATCTGTCCCTCTTTGATAGAACCAACAATGTATGCCGGCTCATATTTTATCATTGCAAGAAGCTCATGACCACTGCAATTTACCGGATATAAGCCCCATTCTTCTTCCATTCCATCAAATTCATAATAGGATAAAAATGAAAGTTTCTCAGGCAATGTGATTATACCTCTCGCCTGGTCATTCCATAAACGTTCTTTTAAGACTAAAATATCCTTTTTGGTCCATGAAAACACCAAAGTACAATCCGACATATTTGTAAAGCTAAATATTTCCTCCAGTCGTTCGAATCCGCACTCACCAATTACAATAACCGCCTTACCAATATCCTGATGTAATGCACAAAACATTTCTAATTCTTCCATTTTAATTACCATGTCCTATCATTTTTTTCATCATCAATTTTAATGTGTACTTTAATCCGCTATCTTTTATACATTGAATTCCTCTGGTGAGAATATTTCCCTTTCTCGCACCATGAAGAAGCCAATAACGATACATATTGTTGCGCTCTTCATATAATGCAAGCTGTGCATATCTGTCACTTCTGATAAACTCCATGAACGCCTCTTTTTTATTTTTTTCCTGTGCGTCTTTCCACTTATAATCCAGGAAAGCGCTGATCTGCTCCTGTGAAAGTCTCAGAAAAACCTGATGCAGCCCCTCCAGCAGGGCATGAATATATTCTGTATTCGTCATATCCAGCATCCAAAAGGAATATTTACACATTAAATTAACAATCTGTGCTGTCTCTGCTCTGGAATAATCAGACCTATCCACTTCATCTAACACATCATGAAATACTTTTATAACATCCAGCCTTCCTGCTCCGGTTCCTGCTGTAATCTGTCCCGGCACGTTCGTCCGGTAAATAAAACCTGTCCCCGGCAGTGCAACTACATTTTCTGCACGGTGCAATAACTGTATATGAGGTCGTATATCTTCCCACTTCACGCCTTCCGGAAATGTAAAATGATTATCCTTAAGGAACCCAGTCCGGTAAATTTTACGATTCGCATTTACCTCCAGAGAATATACTTCCGGGCAATTATCAGTATTAATTACCTTAATGCTCTTGTTATCCTGCACCTCAAATATCTGTTCATATTCTGACTTGTCCATCCAATATTCAAGCATATGAGATGCCTCGTTATAACACTTTGGCAATGTAAATATGATATCCGGCTCAAAATCCAGTGACGTAATCAGTTGTTCAAATTTTTCTACAAATCTGATATCCTGCCAATCATCACTGTCAAGGAAACATACATACGGTGTATCAACATATGTAAGTCCTGTATTGCGTGCTGCCCCAAGACCTTTGTTCTCCTGATAGATATATTTAATTGAGTTATTCTTTTGGTATTCTTCACAAATCTTTCCCGTATCGTCAGTAGATCCATCGTTCACGATAATTATCTGATAATTTTTTACGCTTTGGTGCAAAATACTTGATAGACATTGTCTCAAATATTTAGATACGTTATATGCTGGAATAACAATCGTTAATTTATAATTTATTTCCACTAATTCTCACCTCCATACATTTGCATAGAACTAGGCAATTGCAAAACTTCATATAAATATCCTAACATTGTGAAAATTAATCAAAAGCACCAAAGACACGCTTTCGTTGCCTATCACTCGTAACGGTACTAAGATTTCAGCTTTTGATGTTATTTAAGAACCGCTGGTGACTGAAGAGTCTTTTTTGTTTTTGGTTATTTTTTACAAGCCAATTAGATTTTCTATGAATTTCACAAGTCACCAACCACCAGTTCAACTGGTGGTTTGATATCAGCCCTCAAAAGGGCTTTCTTACTGCTCGCCCCAAAGGGCGATATCGCAAGCACTTTTACTGATCCGCTATAAAGCGGTACTTCTTGAGTCTTCTTTTCTCGATTCTTCTGCTTGCTCTTTTATATACTTCTGTACTGCTTCATCTGTGATGTTACCAATTGTTTCTACATAATATCCTCGTGCCCTAAATGCTTTGTCCCATTTGTTTTGCAATTCTGGACTTATTATTTTTCTCACATCATTTTTCATATTTCCGTATAAAATTTTTTTCTGTATTTTAAAATATATACTATACGATATTGGCATTTCCATTTTGTGTGTGATAAACTTTTATTGTCCATACGAACCACCTCCTGTGTTTAAGTTTGGCTTACGACACCATTCTTAATATAGCACAGGAGGTTTTTTATTGACATCCTCACCGTTTCCAACTATTCCATTCTTCCCAGCATAGCTGGGGGATTAGACTTTTCATTTAAAATAACCTCTAAAGAGAAATACCCTTTAAAGAAAAACCACTTAATCTTACATTTCCATCATCACTAACACACCTTACGCTATAAATATATTTATTTCCAGAATTTGTATGCTTATCTATATAATTTGTTTCCTTAGTAATGCCTAATTTTTCCCATTTTTTTCCTTCAATTTTCCTTATGACAAGATAACTAATATTTTCAGCTACCTTGTTCCAATATATTTCCACATCATTATTCTTTTCTTGCTTTATACTCACAAGCTTAGGTGTAGAAAATTGATATTTTATATATGAAGTTCCACTCAAAAAACAATAGTAATCACATTCTTTATAAATATTTGTTTTTACTTTTTGCTTACGAAAATAGCATACTTTAATATGGACTTCTTTATTTTGATAAACATTTGGAATGTAAACCGCTGTAATATCGATATTCTCTATTCGAACAAGTTCCTCAACATTTTCATCTGCATAACGTTTTATAATATATCCGTCTGCATTTATGTCCTTCTCCCATTCCAAAAAAAATTTCTGCTGTTTTACCATGTTTTTTCCTCGCATTACATTATTGTAGCATTATAATTTAAGATACAATGGTTAAATGGTCATAACTCTTATCCTGTTTGCTGGATAAGAGTTATGGCTTATTTTCCTGCTCACACATGCGAAAGCAGTGATTTTCTTGAAAAATCGCTATTTTCCAAATATACGTTTAATACAGAAATTGTGTGGCAACGAAACAATTCGTGTATCAAATTAGGAGCAAAATACATTTTGACCCTCATTTGATGGTTAAATAATTTTTTATTTCTGTTTTTCACAAATTGATAAAGTTGCATCTTTATACTCTTCAAATTCTTTTTTTGCTCTTTCAATTTCATTTTTTGCTATTAAATATGATTCAGTACCAATCAATAATGATTGCGGCAACTCTTCTTGATTAACAACATTAATAAGTTGTTGAACAGCAATGTCCTTACGATTTGGAATATTATTTATCTCTGGTGTGTACCTACCTAATCCTTGATATTCAGGTATCTGTGTATCAATAACTGGATTATGAACCATAATTCCAGTTTTCATACAAACCAACTCAACAGCCATAAAACGTGCAAATCTATGGCATTCGGCTTTTAACGTACGAGTTAATCCCTCCAACCCTGCTTTAGCTGCTGAATAAGTTGATACTCTCGCTCTTGGTTGAATCGCTGCAATTGAAACCAAATTGACAACAGTGCCATTATGGCTTTGACGCATATATGGCAATGCTGCTTTTATCATATATTGTGGTAGAATATAATTTGTATAAAACACATTACGCATAATATCCTCTTTGCATTCCTCAAAACTACACCAGCAATTACATGTTGCATTATTAACCAAAACATCTATCGATCCCATTTTATGAACCGCTGCCTTAACAACTTTTGCACATTCTTCTGCACTGTCTAACGGTGATTCTATAACATAAATTTCTTTTGGGAATGTTTTCATTTTTGAAATATCTCTACTAGTTACCGTAACCGAATATCCCAGTTCGTTCAACCTTAATGCTAATATTTTTCCAACACCACCACTTGCACCAGTTATTAACCAATTTTGGATCTTTAAATCTGGATTTCTTGGTTTTACAATATCTTCAAGCTTAATACTATCTTTTTTATTTTCGTCTGTTGTAATTGATATTGGCTTATATTTTTCAACCTCATCTTCAAAAAAAGATATTGCCTTAGGAAACTGCTGATATGCATCCCATCCTAATATTAAATCTCTTGGCATTTCTTTCTTATTTGCAATCTTTATTACTGCTTCTACTGCTCTATCCAATTTGTTACTATACCCTTTCTTATAAGGGAATAAAGGTGGCAACTGTTTGTATTCGTCCAGTTTCGAATGAATTACAGTTTGTCGCTTATTTAATCCAGTATTTAAACCTCCAAATTCAATAGCTGTTACTCTCATAAACTTTTGGCATTCAAATTTCAAACTCTTCGTTAATGATTCAACCGCAAATTTAGATGCAACGTAATATGAGCCGTAATTTCTTTGCCTAAAGCCACTCGCACTAGAAATATTAATCATTGTTCCATTCTTATTTTTTCTCATGTGAGGAATTATTGCCTTAGCCATATTGGAAACTCCCCAATAATTTGTTTCAATTATTGAATCAGCTATTTCATTTGGTGTCTCTTCAAATGTAGATATATGCGACAATCCCGCATTATTGACTAAAACATCCACTGTTCCCATTTGCTCTTCTGCTTTATTTACAGCTTCTCTACACGACTCCAAACTTCTTACATCTAATTGGATTTTTATTACTTCATCTGGCAATTGTTCTAACTTAGTAATATCTCTGGAGGTAGCAGCAACTTTATACCCTAATTCGATTAATCGCAAAACCAATGCTTTACCTAACCCAGAACTTCCACCTGTAACTAACCAATTTTGTATTTTTTTTCTTTCTATTTTTTCATCTGGATATTCAAAATTTTCAATCTCTCGATGTTGATTTGCAGAATTTTCATTTTTTTTATGTACATCTGCTGTATTATTATCAGCAGATGTTTTCATAAAATACTCATCTCGTCCGCATTTCTTTATATCTTCCGTCACAATGTCTCTAGCCCATGCGCAATCTCTTCTAACAATTTTTGCAGGATTTCCTCCGATGGAGCAATTATTAGGGAATTGACCTTTTACCACACTTTTGGCACCTACAATGCTTCCATTTCCAATATTCGTTCCGTGCATAATAAATGCACCCTTTCCAACCCATACATGCTCTCCAATTATAATTGCATTGCGATGTGACGGCTGTTTTTCTGACGCAGAATTAATATTTTTTCCTGTCGAAACATCAAAAATTGTATGTCCATCCCCAGCCCATAAATCTATATCATGTGAGAACATGCTGTCTCTTCCAATGATAATTTTTTTGCCTGCATTTGCATGAAGTTCAAGATTTGTTTCAAATGTACACTCTTCATTAATCAAAATCTGACCTGCACTAACTATTCTATAAAGAGCATTGGTTAATCTACATCCTCTTCGAATAATAACTTCAGACTTTCCACTATATGATTTTGTAATAAAACGATTCTCGCCATTAAATCTGCATTCTTTTTCTATTTCAATATATGTACCAGCTAATAAATCAAATGACATATTGGAGCTTCCTGTTACTTTATCTCCAATAATAATATGATTATTGCATCCCCGAAACACTATTTTTTTTATTATTCCGGTATAACCTTCAATCGTATTACCATATGCATCCGAATATCTTCCCTTTGACAAATCAAACTCATTTATGACAATTGGTTTATGATACCTGCATATAAAATCCTGAAGATTATTATAACCATACTGCTCTAGCAGTGCATAGGTATCTGCAGCATTTTTCGGATCAAAAGCTACTATATAGAAGTCACTGCTTCCATCTTTTATCTTAGAAACCGGGAAAACTTTTTCATTATCCACTTTTGTTTCTGACTTTGCAATTGAAAAAGCAACCTCTAATCCAAAATATTTTTTTAATATTTCTTCAAATTTGCGGGATTGTATCCATGTAACAATTTTTCTTCCATTGCTATACCTTGCCGCCGCCTCTGCAAGATAATAATATTCATGATAATTTTCCGGTAATTTTTTGTCCAGTTCCTGCTTGTAATATTTGTAAATCTGATTATAATAACATCCTTTTGTTAAGGATGTAAAATCCATTCTGTCAAAATACTCAAAAAATTCTTCCCTGTTTTTATGAAGACGATACGGTCCTTTTATAATATGGTTTCCTCGGATTGCGACCTCCAAAGGTTCTTCCTTTACCTTTTTCATGCCAGACTTTAATTTTTCAAAAAATTCTTCTGCTTTTTTATTATTTACCAAAACAACAGATGTACCCTTTAAGTCAGACATTTCTTCATCATATTTTGGAATGCCCCAAAAATCTCCTATTGTTAAATCTCCCTGTCTCGGCAATTTATTAGATACACATTTTCCACAAGTTGTATTTTTCGAAATAGATTTTAAATATGCTATAAAATACATATCAGACTCTAAAGGCTTCTGATACGTTGTTCCATCTGTAAAGTACGCATTGATTCCAGCATGCCATCCCCACGGCGTCTTTTGTTTAAATTCTAATCTATTTAATTTCTTCGCTCCTAATACATCATTATGATATTTTTCAAATACTTTTGAAGATGTAATTCCATGGCACAATAAATCAATTGTATAAAGATTTGCATACTCCTGTCCTAAATAAGAATATAAACCTGCAACCTGACAAGGCATTCCAGTAAATAACACCATCTTGCCATCCTTTAACAATTTTTTTATTTCAGGGTACACTTTAGCCGCGTAACTCTGCATATATTTTGAACCGCGTAATCGCCACAAATCTCCTATATTGTTTATGATAATATGTTCTACTTTATAATCCTGCTCGTATGCAGCTCCAGCAACGTATCCTCCCTGCTCAATTACATACTTTGCAGCTACTGTGAACATTCCTCCTGAGGAACTTATTTCTCTTATTTCATCTGACGCCATCATTGCATAACATTTCGGTTTTGCTTCATTTTTATACACCGGATTTTCCGATGTACATTTTTTCAAACATATGCCACATTTCACACATTTTTCGCTGTCAATCTCCGGAACCAGAAATCCCTCATTGTTATATTTAAGATTTATGGCATCTTTCGGACATACCTCCTGACATGCCCCACATCCTGAACAATTTTTCTCATCTACAACTTTATTTACCGTCCGGCTATTATATAGTGCCTTGTCTAAATGATTTTTTAACCAGGCAATTGATTCTTTTCTTTTTTCCAAAATAACTTCATTTACAGAAGTATAATCAATATTGACATTAAACCCTGCTTCATTAAATTTGCTAACAAAATCCTCCGGTTTTTCAATCATTCTGTCAAGTAATCCAAGTTCTCCCAACAGAAATGGGAAACGTGCCCCTCCGCGTCCCACATTTTTCATTACTACAAACGGTTTTTGGAAAATAATTGAAAAACAAGTTCCATGAAAGGAATCGGTTAACACATATTGAGAATTTTTGTATAAATATAACCACTCATTCACTGTTGGATCAAGTTCATAAGAAACCAGTTCTGAGGAGATTTTTAACCTTTCTTTAAAACTTTCTTTATCCCCACTCTCATTAAATACAACAATTACTTTTTTCTGAGTTTCTTCCGCTATTTTCTGAATACTTGCTCCAATTTTTTCATTTGGATCCAGTATATATGCAAATATGTAGTCTCCCTCAACTTTAAAATCCGATGCCTCTGCAATGAGTTCATTATATTTCTCAACTGGGCATAAAAAAACTGGATCTGACAATAATTCTGCCGAAATGCCAAATTCATCCTTGCATATTCTCTGAGAAAAATCGTCTCTAACAGATATACCATCAAAACGATGTAAATTACGATCTGTTCTTATCTTTTCATCCTCTGGTCCAATATATTTATCCTTTCCAAAGGATGTTGCATATGCAATTTTCACTTTATCGTCTGCGACAAAATCAAAAAAATAGGATTGTCCATAAGGACGGCTTAAGTTATAGTTCCACATCTGGTCAGAACCTAAAACAAACGCTGAAAAGTTATTATTCAACTCTGACAATCTATTAATCGGTAATAAAGGGGTCACCTCGTATCTATCCCTTGCAAATTTTAATGGGTGAGATCTATTAAGTGCATCAATATCGATTTCTCTCCCCAGTGGATTTCTTATCATTGCATACGTGTAATTCAAGCTTTCCAGCACACGTGTCAATGCATAATAAGTAATAATACTTCCATAATTATTTCCATACCACAAACCATATACTGCTACATCATATTTATCTTTCATATCATTTATCTCCTTATCGCAAGTAACCATCCCAGAAATCAACCCCGGTAATTTGTTTCTTTGCATTTTTATAAGCTTCAGTAACTTTTTCCATATTCTTATTATAATTTCTTCTTATTTCCCGATATCTCTTCATTAACCTGAGATACTCGCTTCTTGAGCGGTATCTTAAAACTCCAGTCTGATTATGAGGGTTCACTGCCAGTACTACATCATGTCTGTACTGTTTCTCCGGTATGTCAAACCAATCATATGCTACAACTGCCGGCTCATGGTTCATCATGAATTTCGGTAACAGTTGCCAGTTATGTGTCTTAAAATAGCGTTTCAATTTTCGCTTTGAGAACAATTTTCCCTCATAGAATTTATAAATCTTATCATAATCAACGTAGATATCTGCGAAATTCTGCCGTATATCAACCAATGGTTTTACCCTTGAAGTCTGCTGTTTCATAATTGTTTCGCCTTCCGGCTTCATGAGAAACTCCGGACCTTTCAGAAAATCATCCACTGCGTCAAGCAGCAAATCACATCCGACATAATTGTAACGGCTTATCTCCCTGTCAAATATATCTTTTATTCGTTTCAAATAATCTACTTCAGGAGTTACACCACTTGTCGCCTGAATAATCAGACTGTTTCTATGTACCTGATAAAATTCCATCGGCATATTAAATTTTGTGACAAATCCCATATGCCATATGCAGATGCCGTTCATCGTTATAAATTTAGCATGATTCGCAATGGAAAACTCTACATCATCTCCACGGATAAACAGTGGCAGTGATAATCTGTCTAAGCTTAATTTGGTTCTCGGAATACAGCAATACCACCATCCTGCATAATTGTTTGGCTGGTCTTCGTATATTTTTTCATTTAATAAAACAGAAGTTGCCAAATGCATTTCCATGGATGGTTTTCTTGGTCCATAGGTTCCATCTTCACTGACAAAGCCTACGTCTTCATGCTGTACGTGCATTTTTTCATAATAGAGCATCGCACCGCTGATAAAATGATCTCTATATTCCGGCTTTAAGCAGCGTAACAGATTGTATGTTCTGATAATGCTCTCCGGCAAAATTTTTACATCATCATCCATGAGAAGCGCGTGAGTTGCATTAAATGTCTCGTCCCGAAGCGTTTCAATCATTCCACGGGTGTAACCACCGGAGCCTCCGACATTTGGATTCTGATAGATATGAATACATTCCCCATTCCATTCTTCTGCGTTAAGAGTTCTTCCGTTATCAATTACCCTGACAAATATATGATCTGCGATTTCTTCATCCGAATAGATAATCTCATTTTCGATAAGTCTCAGATTACGGGTAATAAAATCTTCTTTTCTGAATGTAACCGTTACCAATGAGAGTTCCACTTCATTCATCTTATCTGTACTGATATCAGCCAGATAACTTCCCTCATAGATTGAAATATCTGAATATGCAAATACCTGAAATGATACCACTTGACTTTTTACATCAAAAGGAATCGGAATCAGTATTGTCTCTGTTTCATCACATTCATAATAGTTTTCCGATAATACCTCTTTTTCTATTATGTTGTTATTCATGTAATGTCCAAATAACTGTATTCCTAATGTTCCTTTAACCTTCAGTTGTAAATATGCATGGTCAATAGCCGTATATTTCTTCCATTTTTCCAAAGAAAAAGCATTAAAATATGTAAAGAATTCGGTTTGCTGATCTTTTTTCAGGCAATGTGCAGACTCATATATATTATGACTGAATCTGTCTCCTCTGTAAAACATATGCCAATGCTGAATTAATTCATTTTTTGGAAACAATATGTTCTGTAATTTCATCATTTTATCCATCACTAACTCTCCCCTATTCCAGACATTTACCAAGCCACTCTTTTGAATGCTCTATGAAAGCCTTTAATTTATAATCTACAACTCCATATTTTATTGTTTTTTTATATAAATAGCTTTTTTCTTTCACATCATCTTCTACGAAGATAATCCGTTCTTCCAGTCCCAGCTGCTCTAAAGTAGAGATAACCTCCAACGATTTCTTTTTATTTCTCGATAAAATTGCAATAAAAGGCTTCTTATATACAATTGCGAGATGAACGATTGCATTCGAATCTGTTATCACTAATGAACTTTTTTGAATAAGCTCGATATAATTATCAATGCAAAGCTCTTTAATATTATAATTGGCTACACGGTATCTTACTTTCTCTTCTGCCAGGCTCACTACTTTTTGTTTTTGTATATCCGGTTCCTCAATAAAGCTTGCTATGAATAATCCTTCTTCTTTCCCATTATCGGTATAACTGAATTTGTCACTTAACAAAATTGGATTGCATACACGCTCACAGGAAACATCAAATTCCATGTTTAAAATATTCAGGGTATTGTCATCCGCTACGGATATTGCATTGTATGTTTTCATCATAAAATATGCCGCATTTTTTGGTCCTACCGAGTAATCACAATCTTCTCCAAAAGACGGAGCATATGCTATTTTCTTCAACTGTGGAATAATCTGTTGGAAAAAAGTATCTTCCACTTTCTCATCTTTACAAAGCCGCCATCTATTTGATGCCCCTGTGATAAACGCATAAAATGTTGAATAATATTCTTCCCTTGTCATCCTTAAATTCATCCCAGCCACCATACAGCAACGTTCCTTTAAGTATTGGTACCCAAAAGATTTTTCATCCAAATACCTGTCATTCACCACACAGTCATATCCCAGTTCTTCTAAGGTTTTGTACAAGGCATATGTAGATAAAACCTGACCAAGATCATAAGAATTATTAATTGTGTCCAATAAAATATTCCTTTTTTTTCCCATTTTCATTTTCTCCTAATTATGTTGTGATCTATATGCAGCACACACAATGTCCGGATTACCAACCATTTGAAGTTTTCCTTTTTCAATCCAGACAACCTTTGTGCAGTTCTTTAAAATAGTGCCTATTCCATGAGATACCATCAAAACCGTACTTCCACCATGAATTAATTCCTGCACTCTGCTGAGACTCTTTTTTCTAAAGAATTCATCTCCAACAGAAAGGACTTCATCAAGAATCAATATCTCTGCTGCATCTCCGACAGTTGCAATTGCAAAGCCTAACCGGCTGACCATACCGCTTGAAAAATTCTTCACTTTTTCATCCATGAATCCATCCAGTTCAGCAAAGGAAACTATTTCATCATAATGTAAATCAATAAACTCCTTTGTATATCCGATGATTGCACCATTTAAATATACATTTTCTTTTGCAGACAATTCCATATCAAATCCTGCACCCAGTGTCAATAACTGGATTTTTTTCTTATCAACAACAACCTCACCACTTGAGGGATTTAAAGCACCGGATATTATTTTTAACAGAGTAGATTTTCCAGAGCCGTTTGTACCAATTATTCCGACAATCTCGCCCCGATAAATATCAAAGCTTACATGATCAAGAGCCTTTAGTGTACGATAATTTACCTGATGTTTTATTAATTGAATGATATACTCTTTAATTCCCGAAGTGCTTAATGTAGGTGTTTTATACACCATAGACACATCATCTACCTTAATAATTGGTTTTTCTGTCGTCATATCAGACTCATCATTCACATCTTCTGAACTGATTTCTTCACTGTCCTTTATATTGTTTTCAAGTTCCTCTTTGCTCAAATCCAGCAATTGAAGCTCGTCAGATTTTTTCTTTTTATCCTTGAAACTTTTCCTTTCTTGAAACGCAAAAAAGATTACAGCAAACAGCAATAGAAACCCAACAATGATACCTAAACCTATTTTCCAGACCGGAGTACCCGCTGTCGTATTCTCCGTTGTCATGAATACCTCTGTGTTACTTTCCTCAGTTTCAGTTTGTTCCTCACTGCTAATATCAGTTATGTTTTCCGTTGCTTCAATTACAGTTTCAGTAACTTGCTCCATAGGCGACTGTTCTTCTTCTACCTCTCCTACTGTATCCTCGCCTGACAAATTCACCTGAACATTCTGGAGATTTTCAATATCAAAATTCTCTCCCGTTTCTGTCAATGCCGTTGCACTCGTAATCTGAATATCTGCCATTCCGCCGCTTAAGGCTTCAAATGTCAGCCATAGTTTCGTCTCATCTGATGATGTTGTTCCATCGAACGTCAATATTCCATTCTCTTCATCATTGTTTCCAAAGTCGTCTGTATATCTAAGTCTCTTCTCATCATATTTGATTTCAATATGATATTGTGATATTGCGGTATCTCCCCTGATATATATTCCAACCGGGAAATCTCCTCCGCTCTCTCCCTCATAACTCTCTGATCCAAATGTTACGGTTGCATTTGCAGCATATATCCTCATTGGAAGACATCCTATTAACATCAGAAATATAAGGCATGCTATATTTATTCTTATATGATTTCTTTTTTTGTGCATAAATTATATCCTCTGCATTACATCATTTTGTTTTTTATTGAATACGATCCATCCAATTATACAGCTCAGCACTGCCGCTATCGCCAATTTTATCCATGCTGTATAATAAGGTACTCTTCCATATACCATACACTCTCTTGCAATATAAATAGACATATATACCGGATTATAGCCGATTAAGGTCTGTAATTTTTCTGGAAGAGAAGTTACCGGATAGAAAATTGCTGTAAGATAAAGCAAAATTCTTAAAAATACACTATATAAATATTTAATATCTGCAAAGAATACATATAAAATGGATAATATATATCCAACCCCTGTTACAAACATCAGTGTTAAAAGAACATCTAACGGAAACAGCAGCATTGTCCACGATGGTTTTGTGCCAAACGCAAATAATATGATTATATATGGTACACACGAATATCCGAAATTAACCAATGCTGTGTACATTCTGGACAACACAAAGGTCTGTCTCGGCAGCTTCGCTTTTATAAGCAATGTTTTATTATCAACCAGTGCTGACATTGCATGATTGGTTCCGTCGCTAAATAAAGTCCAAAAGATACTACCGGTCAAATAGTACAATGGGAAATTTTCAATTGATCTTTTAAACATATATGAGAAAACCATTGACATTACAATCATCATCAGCAACGGATTTAACACGCTCCATATGATTCCAAGATAACTTCTTGCATATTTTCTCTTTATTTCCCTAGATGTCAGCTCCTGAATTACGAAGAAATACTGTTTTCTATCCGAAAAATTTTCATTAAAAAAATCAAGCTGTCTTTTTACTTTTTTTCCTATTTTTCTCCGCTTTCTTACAAGCCAAAATGCCAATCCACCAATTATACATCCAAGAACAAGTATTAAAATGAAATATAAAACTAATTTGAAAAAATCAGATTTGCTTGTAGTTTCTTCATTTGCCTGTGTATTTTCCCACTTAACCAGTTCCCCTGTTGTCGTATATCTATAATAATCTCCGCTGCCATTTTGATTAATTGCATAGAAAACTGTATTATCCTGCATCTCTTCCATGGTGAGTCCATCCGGAATATTTTCACAAGCCCCTAATGACATGATGTAATACTTCTGGTCATTTGAAGTAATCTCACTGACAGGATAGAAATTAGCAGTCTGACTGTTGAATGCATAGATTGAGAAATTTTCATCACCATCCATGATCAGCATAACACGAACATTTCTTGCCTGATCACTAAAAAATGTCAAGGACTCTCCTGCATAGCTATCTGTCACTAATTTATAATCCCATAAATCAATCTGCGGGGTATAATCAGCAATATCCACTACATATAAAAGCTGATTCCCTTTTTTTATACTTCCAACAACTGGAACATCCGTCTCTAAACCATATGTATCAGATGATGTCTGTGTTTCCTCTTCATCCATAAGCTGCTCAAAAAATGATTTTTCTCCGGTATCTGTTCCATCTACATTTATAAGCAGTGTTTCCTGAGAACCCATTGCGTAGCTTTCTGCTTCTTCACCATTTGAATAGATTTTTGCACCTTTAACTTTTAATCCTGCATTTCCACCACCTATTGCTTTGAATGTAATATTGTCATAGGTTATTTCATTACCAAAACCAGTTCCCTCAAGCGTAATTACGCCATCTTCTTCTGCCTCAGCTCCTGATACATACTCCAAGCGTCCTGTATCATATTGAAGTTCAACTTTATAAACACCAATATTTCCATCTGCTTTAATCGTTACTTCTATCTCAAAGGTGTCATCCATATTTACTGAATAACTATCTTTCCCGAAAGAGACAACTGCGTCTGCAGCATAAACTTTTCCTCTGTCAGAAATGATTAATATAAAGGCAACAGCCATTATAAATAAAATTTCAACGATTTTATTCTTCTTTTTCATTTTGTAACTCATATATAATATTACTCTCTATTTTCTTTTTAATTGTTTACGCAAGAATACAAAATACTTATATATTCTGACATGTAAAGACTCCAACTGCGCTTTTCTGCCAGTGTCCTCACTTTTATTTTCTCTGAATTCAGCTTTTACAATGCTTCCCTCCAGCCAAGCACTTTCATATAATGTTGCTTTTCTCACACCAGATACAATCATCATTCTTCTCAAAAATCTTTGATTTCTTATCTGTTCCCATGTTAGCTCAGCCGCTGTTTTTTTGTAGTTGCCATCAATTACATCATCCGAAAAAAGATTATCACCATAAGCTTTTACCTCAACAATAGACGGTTCTGACATAAATAGATAAAATAATTTTTCTATTGTTCCAATATCTATTGTATTTTTTTCCTTTTCGAAAGATATTTGCGCCAACAACATTTGTAATGCCTCGATGTTTTTTTTCATTTGATCTGCATTTGGATTATGTGCATCATTCATAACTGGCGCATACCCATTTTCTACCTTATCATATGATTTGGTCATACCCTCCAGCGACGACACAATTGTTTCGAAAAGTGAATTGCTAAAGCAGCTTTTTCTCACTAATCCGCTCTCCGGTGAGAAATAATATGAATGAAATTTTTCATGAGAACTTCCAGTAGGATATTCATACATACCAAAATAGCACCCCTGCACCTCAATATCAGGATTCACACTTTTTACCAGTGCCTCAATGGAACATTGTAGTGTTCCGATCCAGCCACTATCCACAAGCAAATATTCGCTGTTATCACATAAACCTTCCTGTTTTAAATAACCAACCGTGTTTTCATATGCGTCAACCGAATGTCTTTGTATGTACATACGAATTAATTTGCTTTGTCTTATTTTTTCTCTGAGTTGAATCACTTGCTGATAATTTAATATGGTATCTTTTTCTTTGTTTAATTCCAACTCATTTAATATATTTTGACATTCCTCATCAGTCAATGCCGCTCTACGCAATATTTTCAAGGGTGTAACATCAATTCCACCAACGCAAATACTGTCGATGCTTTTCTCCATATTGAAATGATATCCCGGCAACCGCATAGAGAAACGTGACACATGCAAATATTTACACTCTATATTTAAGTGTTTTTGTTTAACGATTTCATTTGCAATCAAATACATCTGATAACCGTCTCTGCTTAAAAAATAAACTCTGCTTTTATGAAGCCTTACTGCTTCATCTAAAACCCACTCTGTAAAACCAACAAGTGCCGGAGCTATCACCATAAGATAAAGTTTATTATCGATCGGCATCTCTGCATTTTTCATTTTTAAATTCTGATAAAATGTTGTTGCTATCGCTCTTTTAATAATTGGTGCTGCCTGCAGAATATCAAAATATTGTTGCTGTCTGAACTGATTTATATTATTACTCTCCATCTCCTGTACCTGTAGGCTGTCCCTCTGAAGGATTTTCTGTTTCTGTTGGTGTTTTTTCATCCGTTGACGGTTTTTCTTCTGTTCCCGGTGTCTCCGTTGACGGTTTCCCTGTTGATGGCGTCTCTGTTCCTGGTGTTTCCGTTGACGGTTTCTCTGTTGACGGTGTCTCCGTTGACGTTTTCTCTGTTGATGGTTTCTGATCCGTTTTTCCGCCTGTCGATGATTGATTTGTCTGTGACGACTGACCTAAGCCACTCGATTGCGTTGTTGAATTTGACTGGCTGCTTTGTGTTGACTGTTTTGTATTTGTGTTCTGTGCAGCCGGAGCTGTCTGAACTGTCTGATTTGCAGACGTATTTTGAGTCTCTTGCTGTATCTTCTGAGTTGCCGTCTTGCCTACATCATCTGTCTTTTGCTTCTCAGTCTTTTTTTCTGCCTCGTTTTCATCGCTCTGCTTTACCTTATCAGCCTTAACGTATGCGACACGACCACTGTAGGCTATCTTGCACCACTTTTCATCATCAGATAATGCAATTACACTTATATTTTTCCCTTTTTTCAAATTTCCAACTACTGTTGCCTCTGTATCCGGTTTACTATATACATCAGCATTAGCTGCAAGTTCGCGTGTTTCTATTTCCTCATTTCCATCAGCTTCCTGTTCTTCAGTTGTGACTATTTCCTGCTCAGCCTCTGTTTCAAAAATCGTCATCTCTCCATCGTTATTCAAATTTATCATCTGTTCATATTCAGTAGATGCCACTTTCTCATTATCTGCTTTGCACGCTGTCAGCTGTGTTGCCAAACTCAAAGCTATCAATGCCATAACTGCTCTTTTCTTCATAATCTTTTTCTCCATTCCAATATCTATTTTGCTGTATTGATGATTCTTTACGTTTATACCATGCCAATAACCAATATGGAATCGCGCATGCTGCAATCGGTCGTAAAACATATATCCATCCCTTTGGGAGTAAAATACCCAAGGCTTTAAAATTACGATATCTGCATTTTGCCTCATTCCATCTATGGCGAAAACTACGCTTTTTGTAGGAATCTTTATTTTCTCGATAAGCCAAAAGTTTATCCTGTATATTAGCACCCTTTAATCCTGCCCTGCGCAGCCTCATAAATATCTCATAGTCTTCACAGCGAAGTGTCTCTTTGGACGCAACATATCCCTCATTTGTATCAAAAATAGATGCCCTGTACATAACTGTCGGATGTGCATATGGTGAGAATCTCAGATAATCCTGCTCTATAGGGAATTCCGGCATTTTGCGCTCTCCCCATACTCCATTCTGATCAAACACATCAATATTGCAGCCAACCCATGAATACTCCTGATATTTGTCCAAAAATTTTTTTTGTTTCATTAATCTTTCCGGATATGAAATATCATCTGCATCCATTCTTGCAATATATTTTCCCTTTGCCTCATCTATACATGCATTCAGCGAAAATGCCAATCCATGATTTTCATCCTGACCGATCAATTTAATTCTTTCATCCAGTCCTTCTACCTCCCTGAGTAGTGTTGCTGCCTCCGGGCATGAGCCATCATCATAAATAATAAACTCAAAATCTTCAAATGTCTGGTGTAAAATAGAATTTACCGCCTCCATTAAAATATCCTTATTCAATTCATTATAAACACCCATGATGACAGAAATCTCTGGCATAACTCCCCTTTCCAGCAACTATGAAATTCTTTTATCCATAGTTGAATAAATTCTTTCCATAGTTCTAACTGTTTCTTCTGTACTAAATTGAATTACTGACTCTCTGCAATAATCCGCTAGTTTTTTTCTATATTCAACATTTGAATAAACTTTATCGATAGCTGCCACAAATGCATTCCGATCGAATGCATCGCATATCAATCCATTTTTATCATTATGCAAATATTCTCTTGTTCCTCTGTTATCTGCAACAATGAGTGGCACTCCACATGCAAGCGCCTCTATTGCGGCAATCCCCAACCCCTCACGGATAGAAGGGAATGCAAACACATCAGCGGTCTGGAGTATTTCATTCATATCTGTTCTGAAGCCAATCAATTGCACCTGCTTCTCTAATTTTTTTTCATGAATCAGTTTTCGTAATTCATCTTCATCTGGTCCATTTCCGCATATAGTATAATATATATCTTTTTTGTTTTCCACTGCAATTGCTTCAATTATAATTTTTTGATTTTTATTTTTATTCAGTTCTGCAGCTGTAACGATATGAAAAGCATTATTCGGTATTCCCAATTCTATTCTTTTCATGGAAGCCATTTCTGGCATCGGGCGAAATTTATCCAAATCTACCCCTACACCATGTATTTGCTCAACTGTTCCATTTTTTTTTAATTTGAATCTGTCTTTTACACAACAATAATCTTCTTTATTGATGGTTATAAGTGTATCCGTCCACCGTGCCAGCAGCTTTTCAACTGGATAAAATAAAATCCAATTTAAAATTGGAGCACCTTTATAAAAATGAAGTCCATGCGCAGTGTATATAACATACGGATCTGCTTTACTGTAATGTGCGGCGATTCTTCCCGCAACGCCTCCCATCGGATTGTGACAATGTATCGCCGTTATATTTTCTTCATCAATAATTTTAATTAACTGCTTAATTGCCCTGCAATTCATTATAATCTGTGCCGGACTTTTCTCTATATCGATCTGATGCAGAATAATTCCCTGTTGTTTCAATTCTTTTTCATCAAAGGTATAAATCGGTTTTTTTAAATTTGATGCATAATGTATCTCATAACCCATGTTCTGCATAATTTCCACATCATTTTTTTCAAATTGTGGTAAAAATCCGCTAATCGTTGTTATGTATAATATTTTTTTCATCTATTCTTCATCCAACACACTTTCTATTAAGCTTTTAGCATTTTCTACATCCTGATCATTTGGAATCATAACATAGCATGTTGTTCCTGGCATAGAATATGTCGTTGTATGCTTTCCTGTTCCTGTTACTGTATAACTGTCAATTGTCCACGTAACATCATTAGATAACTTATATTTAACCAAATCGTATATCACATTAGATGGAATATCTGTCATAACACAATCAGCAACTTCATCTAATATTTCTCCATATTTTGCTAATATACTTGGAGATGTCATTTTATTTATAACTGCTTTTATCACTTCCATCTGATTAATACCCCGCTGAACATCCCCAGCAGCAAAGGCATGTCTCTCACGTGCAAATGCTAATGCTTCTAGTCCCGAAACATGATTGTATCCTACTGTATAATGTTTTATCGGATCAACAGTAAAATCATATTCCGAGTATACATCAATTCCTCCAAGCGTATCTATTATCGCCTCAAACCCACTAAAATTCATACGCACATAATAATCAATATTTATTCCGTATAAATTTTCTATTGCTGCCTCTGAACTTTCTACCCCATATAATCCAGCATGTGTCAATTTATCATTTGCCCCTTGATTTGGCAGATACACATAATAATCTCTCGGTGTATTAACAAGCTGGATATGTCCCGTTTTCATATTGACAATCGCAAGAATATTTACATCGCTTCGGCTTCTCGCATTCACAGCCCCCCACATATCAATTCCACTAATATATATTACAAAAGTATCTTCATCTGATGACAGAAAATATTTTTCTTCTGTACTGTCCACATCAGTAACATCTCCACGTACTTCAACCTGAATTTCTGCAGAATATGTATATAATTCCCTTATTCTATCTGAGAAATCTTCATATCCATCCTGATCAGATATGATATCAACATATGCACTATTCATAATAATTGCTCTTTCTGTTCCATTTAGTAATGCATCTGCCATAAACAAAATATTATTATATGCTTTATATTGAACTTCTGTTGCCACAGTACCATCAATTACTGACATAACCTGATCTGCTGCATTATCCGATTCTAAATATCCAACAGATGCCCCCTCTATATCTCTAAGTTCATTTGCATTATCATCTGAGCTGACAAATACCGACATCTGAACCACTTCAAGTCTTGAATCCTTTGCTACATTATTTAATGTCATGTCTAATTTTCCTATTGCAATTAATCCATACAGAAGACCTATTGTTATCAAAACAGATATTATTGCAAAAATAATTGCAGGAATGCTCTTTTTAGTCGAAAAAAAAGTTCCAATATTTAATATCAGAATTATAATTGTATATAATATCAAATATATTATTGGAACTACACCCATTGTAAATAATTTCACACCCAAAGCCACTGCTATGATTATTTGAAACGCAATTAGAATATAATCTATTTTTTTTATTATGCTTTGTTTTTTCTTATTTTCCTCTAACATTTCTCCACTCCACAAAAAACTAGCTTCAAATCTTATTTTTATTAAACTTATTTAATAATACACTTACACTTGTCTTATGTCAATTACGCAAACTGCCATATTTTTACATTTGTTTCTTCTATATTATTTATGCATTTTTATAAATTTTATTGGTTAGTTTTACTTATTTCCCATATGATTTTCTTATCCATTTGTTTTTCATAGTTTCTCGCTAAAATTTGTTTAAATCATCATTTATATTCATGTTTTAAACACCATTTATAATACACATCTCATTTGATTATGTCAACAGAAGAAACTTACAGTTTATTAACATACCTCTCTCATTTTTTATTCAGCTTCGCATTTAAAACGTATCTTGTACTTTCCTTTTAAACTCGCCTTTAAATTACGTTTCCATTGTGTTCTTTTTCTACGTTTTTTTCGCAAGAATATGATACAGAGAATCACACACAATAAGAAACAAATGAGAAAGGGGAGTTTTTATGAACCGAAAAAGAGAAGCATATGACCGTTTAGCCGTTGGCGACCGCATTCGAAAAAAAAGAGTCCAGTTAGGATTTTCACAGGACGAGGTTGCCGAGAGAATAGACCGTGCACCGAAATACTGTTCAGACATCGAGCGTGGCACCTGTGGAATGTCCACAGAAACAATGCTTGCGATTTCTGAGTGTCTCGACATGAGCCTTGATTATATGATGTTCGGGGAACAGACAGACGAAGAGGCAAGACGGCAGGAAAATGATGAACTTGCAGTGATCCATATTCTTTCCCGCTGCTCCAAGCAACAGCGTGATTATGCAATCCGGCTTTTGAAATTATATATTGCATCTATGCAGATTTCCCAGAATCCGTTATAATGAACCATGCGCCCGGTAATTCCAGGCAAATTTTTTTAGAATAAGAGGTGCACAAAATGGCTCTTGATGGATTTGTGATTTCCAATATCGTATATGAATTAAACCAGACAATTTTAAACGCAAAGATCAGCAAGATCGCGCAGCCGGAAAACGACGAACTGCTCTTCACCTGTAAAGGAAGTAACGGACAGTTCCGCCTTGCCATGTCCGCAAGCGCATCCCTGCCTTTTCTATATCTGACGGACCAGAATAAACCAAGCCCTATGACCGCACCAAACTTCTGTATGGTGCTGCGCAAGCATATTGCAAATGGAAGGATCATAAAGATTTACCAGCCGCATATGGAACGTATCATTCACTTCGATATTGAACATCTGGATGAAATGGGCGATCTCTGCCAGAAAACGCTGATTGTAGAGCTGATGGGAAAACACAGCAATATCATTTTCTGTAACAGTGATGGAAAAATTATTGACAGCATCAAACATATCTCATCGATGATGAGTTCCCTGCGTGAAGTGCTTCCGGGGCGCGACTACTGCATTCCTGCCACACAGGATGACCGTTTAAACCCGCTCGAAGTTACGGAAGAAGCCTTTATGGATATGGTTATGAAGAAACCGACCTCCATTGCAAAGGCTCTCTACTCTTCTTTTACAGGCTTAAGTCCCCTGCTTGCCTCCGAAATATGCCACCGCAGTTCCATTGACGGAGATATGCCGGTCGACTCGCTCGATGATGATGGCAAAAAGCATTTATTTAACAATCTCACATGGATTGCAGATGATGTAAAAAATCATACCTACAAACCGAACATCATTTTTAAGGGAAAAGAACCGATTGATTTTTCCTGCGTTGAACTCACACAGTTTTCGGATTACGAAGCAAAGAATTTCGATTCCATCTCACAGGTTTTGGAGGAATATTATGCTTCCAAAAATGTGTATACAAGAATCCGGCAGAAATCCGTTGATTTGAGAAAGATCGTTTCCACTGCCCTAGACCGCAACCGCAAGAAATACCAGTTGCAGGAAAAGCAGTTGAAGGACACGGAAAAGCGGGACAAATACAAGGTATACGGCGAGTTGATCCACACCTACGGCTATGGTTTAGAGGAAGGTGCAAAGAAGTTAGAGGCACTGAACTATTACACCAACGAGATGATCACTATTCCGCTCGACTCTCAGTTAGACGCCAAGGGAAACGCGCAGAAATATTTTGACAGATACAACAAATTAAAGCGTACTTATGAGGCACTCACCAAGCTGACAGAGGAGACAAAGACGGAGATCGAACATCTCGAAAGTATCTCCACGGCTTTAGACATTGCCCTGACGGAAGATGATCTCGTACAGATCAAAGAGGAGCTGATCGAATTTGGCTATATCAAGCGCAAAAAGACGGATAAAAAAGCCAAAATCAAGAGCAAGCCGTTCCACTACCGCTCCACCGACGGCTATAATATTTATGTTGGAAAAAATAATTACCAGAACGATGAACTCACTTTCAAGTTTGCAACCGGAAATGACTGGTGGTTTCATGCAAAAGGAATGCCTGGTTCCCACGTCATCGTAAAATCTAACAATGAAGAATTGCCGGACCGCGTTTTTGAGGAAGCCGGAATGCTTGCCGGATATTACTCCAAAGGACGCGAAGATGAGAAAGTGGAGATTGATTATCTGCAGAAAAAAAATGTCAAGAAACCAAACGGGGCCGCGCCGGGATTTGTCGTGTACTACACAAACTACTCCCTGACCATCCATCCGGATATTTCAGGGCTGACGCTGGTTTCAGATTAAAAAAATATCGTAGGGGAGGCACAACCCCTACGATATTTTTTATTTCCAGAATACCTTTCCTCCGAAATCTTCTGCCATTTTGATACATCCTTTATAAGATGCCAGATCATGATACTCATTCGGATCATGCGCGTCTACACCTACAATAAAATCATTTCCGTTTTCCACACCAAGTTTCACAAACCTGCGATCTGGATAATTGCACAACTCCCGGAAACCATTCACATTAATTTCAATTGGAATCTGCTCGTCTTTTAATCTGTCTGCAAGCTTTTTCATGTACTTTGTATACAATGCTTCATCTCCGGTGAAGTTTACGATATCCGGGTGTGCCACCATATTAAAATATCCGGTATCCAGTGCATTTGTCAGCAGATCTACATAGCTTTTCAGATGCATTTCATCCGTCCAGTTTTGCCTTACACTGATAAAACTTTCATTTTCATAGAAAAAATGCTGTGCCAAAAGCAGATAATCCATTGGATACTGTCTAATTTCTTCAATTGTCGGCTCAAAAATCCCCGGAAAATATTCCATTTCCAGTGCGAGGAAAATCGTGATATCCTCCCGATATTCTTTTTTCAAGGCCTCAATGGTTTTTACGTAGTCCTCCAACTGGGACATTGTCATGCGGATTCTTGAGACATATCCATTTTTGAATAAATAAGGGGAATGGTCGGAAAAGCCGATCACCTCAAAGCCTTCCTTAATTGCCTCCTCGACATATTCCCGCTCTTCTCCCACTGCATGCTGACAGCGCACTGTGTGCGAATGAAAATTGCATTTTCTGTCTTTATAATCATTTATGTCAAAATCAAAATAACGTTTCATTCTACTCTACTTCCTTCATACTGATTTGTCGAATGAGCAGTTTTGCAGTGACAGTGTTCAAAATGGCGTGCTATTTTTTCAGGCGAAGCATCTCTGTATAGGCAAGCAAAAATGGTCCGACACCTTTGGCATCGTCCTTGACAACCGGCTCCGACATATAATAATCATAAGTACCCGGCCGTCTGTTTGCGCCCCCTAAGCCTGCCACGAGACAGATTCCATCCAAATGAAGGTTTCCGTTTTCATCCGTGGAAAGATATTGGTCACAGATTCCATGAAAAGCCTTCTCTCCATATGCACGATAGCTTTCTGGCAAAAATCCAAGACGGACACCTTTTAAAAGTGCATATGCCATAATAGAGCTTCCACTTGTTTCGAGATAGTTTTTGTCCATGCCGCCGAAATTCACGACCTGATACCACATACCGCTCTCATCCTGATATTTTAACATAGCATCCATGAGTTCGACAAATATTTGTTTTAATTTTTCGTAAGATTCTCCTGCAGCCGATGCATCTGCTTTGTCCAGTGTATCAAGCAGTGCCATGGAAAACCAGCCCAGTGCGCGCAGCCAAAAGTTCTGACTCAACCCGGTGACTCTGTCGCACCAGAACATTGCTCTGGATGAATCATACGCATGATAGTATAATCCGGTCTTCGGATCCCTCATATTTTTTTCAACGTTAAAAAATTGCCGGAAAATATCGTCATAATTTTTTTTGTCATGAAAACGAGTCTCATATTCCATATAAAACGGCTGACACATATACAGCCCATCCAGCCAGACCTGATTGGGATAAATATTTTTGTGCCAGAAGTTCCCCTCTTTCGTGCGTGGCATCTGCGCCACCTGACTGTAAACAAGATCAATTGCCTTTCTGTATTTTTCTTTGCCTGTCAGATCAAAAAGCTCAAACAGTGTTTTTCCCGCATTCACATTATCAATATTTAGTTCATCGACATCGTACCCCTCAATTGTCCCATCTGCATTCACTTTGCAGTCAATAAAATCGTCTGCAAATTTCAGATACTTATCCTCTTTCGTGATCGCATACATTTCCAGAATCGCTTTGATCATACATCCATCAATGTAATTCCATGTGGATTTTAACCCCTGCATGATTTTTTCGATGTTCCAGATGGGACGATCCGGTGTACTTTTTTCCATTAGTTCCTCAATATACTTTTCGATTTGATCCATAGTTCTTCTCCTTTTTTAACCTTCTATATCTAGGCGTTTGCGAAACTCATCTACTCTTCTTTCAATTGTTCAAAATCAACAAAAACATTCAAGACACGCTCTCGCTATGTGTCACTCGCAACGGTACTAAGAAGCCAGACACAACTTACCGTTGTATCTGCCTTCTAAGTGCCGGCGGCTCCCCAATGTCTTTCATGTCTTTTGTCAATTTCTCACAATTCAATTTAGGTCGTTATGAGTTTCGCAATTGTCTATAATACCCATCAACCTTCCCACGCCGCAGGCTATATTGGCTTAGTATCCATCCACCTGCCAGGCCTGCGGCAGGAAGTATTCGCTGAATTTGGTGATGGCATATTGGTCGGTCATACCTGCGATGTAATCGCAGATCACACGCTCCGTCTTTTCCCCTTCATCAAGCATGGCGAGGTATTTTTCCGGCAGAAACTCAATGTGGTCTTTGTAGAATCCAAAGAGCTGCCGGATCATTGCCTTAGCCTTCACTTCCTCACCCTTGGCAATTGGATTTGTGTATACATGATCGAACATAAAATGGCGCAGCTCAAACATGGCTTCCTGAATATCTGCTGACATCCGGATGTCATCCTGATCCATGCTGTTCATGATCACGTTATGTATGAGTGTATTTAAGCGCTGTTTTGTTGTAAAACCAAGTGTTTTACGGATCTCTGACGGAATATCATCCTCCGTCAGAATCTCTGCACGGATCGCATCATCCACGTCATGGTAAACATAGGCGATTTTATCTGATAAGCGGACAACTTTTCCCTCTAAAGTATGGGGCATTGACTTGGACTGATGATTTAAAATACCGTCCCGCACTTCCCAAGTCAGATTTAATCCCATACCGTTTTTCTCAAGTTTTTCCACGATACGGACACTCTGCTCGTTGTGCCGGAATCCGTCTTCACAGATTTCGTTTAACACATACTCTCCGGCATGGCCAAACGGCGTATGCCCCATATCGTGTCCCAATGCGATTGCTTCCACCAAATCTTCATTCAGACGCAGTGCTTTTGCAATTGTTCTCGCATTCTGCGATACCTCTAAGGTATGGGAAAGTCTTGTCCTATAGTGATCTCCCTTCGGTGTCAAAAAAACCTGTGTCTTATTCTTCAACCGCCGGAATGCCTTACAATGCAGGATTCTGTCCCTGTCTCGCTGAAAAACAG
>ERZ780150.434-NODE-434-length-38066-cov-6.322696_pt1 | contig 38066 bp, 29 predicted proteins | sample MGYA00511019_ERZ780150 | MGnify/ENA primary metagenome ERZ780150 (study PRJEB29588, sample SAMEA2151633) | human gut metagenome | biome: human gut; feature: human-associated habitat; material: faeces | place: Denmark | collected 2008/2010 ...
ATATCATGTACGCTGCAGTCTGAAACGTGAAAATTTTACTATTGTGGACTTAACTATTGCAGTTCCCACCGAGGAAGCAGCTGCTGCTGTGTGTATGAACTGGAAAAATAAGAGCCAGGATATCTATGAAAATCTAATTGATCTATTGTTATAAAAATCGAAAAGGGATGGTTCAAGACCATCCCCTATATTTATTCCAGAGCTGCCAAAAGCAGCTCTTTTGTATATTCTGTTTTTGGATTTTCAAAGATTTCTTCTGTCTCCCCTTCTTCCAGAATCTGCCCGCCTTTCATGACCATCACCCGGTCACACATCTGATAAATCACATTCAAATCATGAGAAATAAACAGATATGTAAGAGAAAGCTCCTGCTGCAAATCCTTCATCATTACAGCAATCTGCCAGCCGCTGCTGGAGGATAGAACCGCGGCTTGTACCAGATAGCGGTCGCCATGATCACCGCTCAATGGAAAGCTGACACGAGCCGTTTCCGCTGGGAGCATAGGGCGAACCGTCAACTCCAAACCTTGTGCATAAGCCTGTTTTTGAGCACGTTCCAGTAATGTACTGCGCGATGTTTCCGTAGGCCAGATCCCTTGAAACTTTAGTGGTTTACCGCCGTCGCTCAGAAAGATCAATGCTTGATTGGAACGCTCCTGCTGTGCCAGCCATTGGTTGCTGATGATGCTTTCTGTCTCCAGATGGGTCAGAAGGCTGTCCATGCTACTGTCCAGATGATGCCAGGTGGCCTGTCCCAACTGTTTTTCGGCCAGAGAAAGCAATAAAATGGACAGCACCACCATAACCAACGTAACCACTGTAAAAATTGCTAACATCAATTGTCGCCGTAGACGGAGCAGTCCAGCGGCGGCTGTCGCATTATGAAAGGATTTCACGGTGATACCTCCAACCGGTAGCCCACGCCCCGAACAGTAATAATTTTTACACAGGAGTTCACGGTTGCCAAACGGCGGCGCAGAAAATAAATGTAGTTATCCAGATTGCCGTCCTCCACAGGTGCATAGGCACCCCAAATGCGGGATAATAACATTTCTCGGGACAGCGTCTGACCTGCAAAGCGAAAAAACAACTCAAAAAACGCCAATTCTTTTTTGGAAAGCGTACAGATACCGCCAGGGCCGTGCAGAGTTAGGTTGTTTCGATCCAACTGCAAATCGCCGCAAGAAAGCAAGTTGCTGCCATCTTCTAACGCACCTGGCCGCTGGGCAATAGCCCGAATCCGTGCCAGAAGCTCATCTGTTGCAAAAGGTTTCGTCAGATAATCGTCGGCTCCGGCATCCAAGCCCTGCACCCGATCCTGTATGCCGTCCAAAGCCGTCAGCATCAGCACAGGGGTGGTGATACCGTGCTGACGTAACTGTGCCACAATGGATAATCCGTCCGTTTGGGGCAGAAGCCGGTCAAGTATGATCAGATCATAGGCGTTTTGCAGACCATATTGCAGGCCATCCTCGCCGGTATATACAAATTCTGTATCATACCCTGCAGCCTGAAAGCAGATGGACAGGGCAACGCAAAGCTCTTTATCATCTTCTACCATTAAAATTCGCATGGATGTCCTCCTTTGAATGCATTTTTTACCATTATACCACAGTTTTCTCTAAGTTTTCTCTAATTCTATTTTAGAATGATACTTAGATGATTTTTAGAGCTATGAGCATTATAATAGAGATCAGTAAAATTGGAAAGGAGAAATTCAAACGATGATACAATGGAAGCAATCAATTGCGATACTATTGGCAGGTTGTCTGTCCCTGTCTTTGGTAGCTTGTAGTGGCAATGACAATCAAGCACTCCCTGAAGGAGGAGATGACACCAGCACCGTTGGTCGTTATATCGAAACACCGATAGAGGCCGATTTGGGAAGTGATGATCGGATTTTAGATATGCAGGCCAACGAAAGCGGCACCGTGAGTTTTTACACTGTATCCAAGTCCGGTGATCCTGTGGAAGTAACACGTCATGAGATTGGCGCGAACGATGTGGTTACCAGCCAATCAACGGATTGGGGGCAGGCATTGCCTGATAATAACACTATGGTGAGTGCCATAGCAGAGTTGTCTGATGGAACAGTGATCTTGTTGACCCAGGAGGACACTGGCACCAACCTATACCGCACGGCACTTGGGCAAACAGAATGTCAGCCTATTTCCATTACCGACTGGCCCACACCTTCCTATTCAGTAGAGGGTACCTATGGGCCCAGTACCATATTTCCGGCAGGCGATGGCTTCGTGGCAGTGTTCAACGACCAGCCCGAGCATGGGTTGGAGTATAGAACTGCCGATGGTGTGCAGACGTCGACCATTTCCAATAGTATGCTTTACCTAGGTAACAATGATGTGATTGCCAACAATCAGCAGGTACTGGTCCGTGACATCGCCAACAAGCTGTTACTGCGCTACGATATTGCCACTGGCAATAAGCTGGGAGAGAGTGCCTGCAACTTTGTAGATATCAATACTGCTATGCTATTGACAGAGGATGCCCAGTATTTGGTCGATGCTACCGGACTCTATCGTCAAACGCTAGATGGAGATAAATGGGAGCAAATTTTTAATGGAGAGGGTTCTTCATTGAGTGCGCCGGCAAACGTAATTACGGGTATGGCACTAGACGGTGGAGATGGCTATTACATAGCACTGTCCACCTCCATGGGTCCTCGTGTAATTCATTATATTTGGTCTAATGAGACCCCTTCACTACCAGATACAGAACTGACGGTTTTCTCTCTAAAAGATTATCCCATTCTTCGTCAGGCCATCAGCGAGTATCAGACTCAGAACCCCAATGTGAAAGTGACGCTACAGATTCCGTCCGTTGAGGGAGCTACTACCGAAGATGTCATCCGCGCTTTGAACACGGAGATCCTCAATGGCAGCGGTCCCGATATTTTAGTGCTGGATGATCTGCCCGCCCAGTCTTATGCGGAGAAAGGCGTTTTGCTGGATTTGAATTCGGTAGATGGGCTGCTGGAAGGTGTGCTACCCAATTTAACGACAGCTCAAACCTATGGCGACAGTATCTATCAGATTCCGGCTCAGTTTACCATACCGGTAATCGTCAGTAAAACGGGAACTACCCAGCCCGACAGTATGTCAAGCTTGTTGCAGCAGATCCAAGCCAACAGCGGCGATGTTCCATATCTGGTAATTCCCCCCAACCTCGATGCGGCAGAGAGTTTCCTCATGGATTGGTATTTACCCTGTGCACCCGAAGTATATTCAAACAACACTTTGGACGTGGCGCAATTGGAGACTGTGCTGGGACAGATTCAATCCATGCATAGTCAGTTGCAGTCGGATGCCGCGAAATTTGGCGTGACGCAGGAAGGTATCTGGGTTGAGACAGACAGCATGGTGGAAAGTATTGACGATGGCATTTATCAGGTGGGGCAAGGCAGTGCGACGGCTCATGTAACTACATTAACGGGCGAAGCCAGTTTATATGCTTTGAGGCTTCTGCAGGATGGTCAGTGTCAAATTGACTCTCTTTACGGAAGCGACCGTTTCTTACCCCAATGTAGTGTGGGTATCACAGCAAACAGTCAGCAGCAAGAGGTAGCAGAAGATTTCCTCAGTGTTTTGCTGAGTCAATCGGTTCAGTCGGCTTATGTAGGCATTGGACTTCCTGTCCGTGAAGAAGCTCTGAAAGCAGTGACCCTAAAAACATTCAGCGACGAAAACGGTAAACTCCAACCCTTAGGCGAACAGTTTTTGGATTTGTGTCAAACGCTCCACTCAGCCATTCCCCGGGATGCCGTGGTGGAAGAAGCGATCAGGGCGCAGGCATCCACCGTGCTTAATGGCGGTAGTGCCACAGATGCGGCCAATACCATAGCCGATACAGTTAACATTTATTTGACGGAATAACCGAAAACTCTATCAGCAGCTGGAAGACGTTTTCCCAATTGGGAAACACCTTTCCTGAGAACCAGAGCGTATTTCATGAAGCATAAAATCCCAGTTTGGTCTTTGGCTGCACAGCTGCGCCGGAACTGTCAAGTCGTTGCCGGTTAGGTTACGGCCAAGCCATAGGTTTCCAGCCGCTGGCATCTGTCCTCTGCCAGCGGCTTTCCGTTTTTTTGTCATGACATATCATCTGCTTCATCAAATATTCTCCGTTTTTAGTGATTTTAGTTTCAGTCAGATAAATATCTTGACCTACATTTACACTGTCTACAATTGCCTATTCACGTGGATATTCGCTAACGATATTTTCATCAAAAACAGCAAAAATCCGCTTATCCGGCGTAGCAGTTAACACAATGATAAATGAATCAAAATATGAGCGTACCTGACTCTACACATTATAAATAGAACTACGCCATTCACCTACAATAATGCTGTCAAAAAATTCAGGCGGGTATTTTCATTGTACATCACTTCCTTTGGCGCTTTGCTGTCAGCTGTGACATATTCCGCAAAAGATGTTTCTTCACAGATTCGTCTAACTCTTCTCCTTTGAGGATAGAATACATTCGCTAAATTGTGCTGATGCAAATCTGAACACTGGTAGCTTCGGCAAAAATGTGTAGAAGAAAAACTGATTATTCGTTTTTCTTCTCCTATCATGGGCTCCGAAGATTTTGCAGAATATCTCCAGAATATTCCTGGTACCTTCTTTTATTTAAATGTTCCTAAAAAGATTGACGGAATTTGTTATCCTACCCATTCTTCCAAGTTTGCTCTGGGTGAAAACTATTTTAGCATTGCCGCTAATGTTATCGCTCAATATGTATTTGATTACTTTAAGAATGAAAACACAAAATAAAGGAGGTTGTGTTCATGCAGGAAAAGAATTTATTATGCTTGGTATATGGTGCTCTTTGGATTTTTAGTTATGGCACTTGCTTATGCAAGTCTCGCCTCTTGTCAGGGTATTTTCATTAAACCGGTCACAGAAGAACTTGGAATCGAAAGAGCTACTTTTTCCGGAGTAACTATCATCGTTTCGGTTGGTCTGATTATTGGCTCAACATTCATGGGAAAATTGTTTGGGAAATATAGCCTGAAAAAGGTTATGGGAACCCGTTGTACAATTGTTTGTGCCTACCTTGCTGGATTTGGACTTTCCAGCCATATCTGGCAGTTTTATATTCTCGGCAGCATTATGGGAATTGCTTTTTCCTTCTTGCCAGAAAATTTCTATTATCAAATATTAATACCCGAGAAAGCTTTTATCTTTCTCGGGTATTTGTTTTCTGCTTATCAATGCTGTAGTTTTTTTCAGTATCTGAACAAAAATTTGTGAGTCCAACTTTTAAAATATCTATACAAAATTGATACAACTTCAGCTCTTCTTGAATATCTCCCTGATTGCAAAATCTTCTTATAACATTTGGAATTGCCAACACCATGCCCAAAAGAAGCGATTTATTCTTTTTAATCATGGGGTCCAGTTGCTCATTGTCAAAAAAGCTGTAATCGTATAAAGCCATATATTTTCCGCCAATTAATACATCGAAGGTCCAATCTCGTTTGATCTGCAGTGGAGCCTTTTCAAAATTATCTATAAAGATTTCCTGATAGTTTTTCATTTTTTCCTTAACAGATGAAAACACATCCATCGCCTGCACACTGTAATCTGAATTCAGCAAATCAAATTTCTTATCTTCTTGTATAGATTCTTCTAATATTCCATCAATATAAAAAGACAATATATAAAAATAGAGGTCTTTCTTATCTTCAAAATACTGATAAAAACTTCCTGTTGGGATATTCATGCTCTTAATTAAATGGTTGATGCTGATATTTTGATAGGGTGCTTTTGCAAATTCATCAATAGAAACTTCTATAATATGGTTTCGTTTTTCCTCTGGCAGATTAAAAAAAGTCTGTTTCGGCATACTGTACTTCCCTTCTCTAATAATTTCCAAAATCTACCATTGTTTTCTTTTATTATATACAAAATTTATCTGCCGGTCAAACTATTTTTTAAGAAAAAAGCTCTCTGCTATCACTTAGGGCAGCAGAAAGCTTTTTTATCATTATTGATTTAAAGGAAAGTGACAAGCACACATTCCACCTGTACATGGTTTCAGCTCCGGTTCCTGTGTCTTACAAATTTCCTGTGCAAACGGACATCTTGGATGGAAGCGACATCCTGATGGGGGATTAATTGGACTGGGAATTTCTCCCGTCAACAGTGCGCGGTCTTCCTTTCTGCGATTTGGATCAGGCTGAGGTGTGGAATCCAGCAAAAACTTAGTATAGGGATGGCAGGGATTTGCATATAACGAATCTGTGTCCCGAATTTCGCACACCTTTCCCAGAAACATCACACACACTCTATTGGAAATATATCGCACAACACTTAAGTCGTGACTGATAAACAAATAAGTTAAGCCCAGTTCTTGCTGCAAATCATGCAAAAGATTGAGAATCTGTGCTTGAATCGAAACATCAAGTGCAGAGACTGGTTCATCACAAACAATCAATTTTGGGTTCAGTGCCAGTGCTCGCGCAATTCCTACACGCTGACGCTGTCCACCGGAAAATTGATGCGGATAACGATGATAAAATTCCGGACGAATTCCAACTTTATCCATCAATTCTCGAACTCTTTGCTCCAACTCTTTTTCTGAGCGATAGATTTTGTATGCTCGCAGTGGTTCTGAAATAATTTCTCCTACATTCATTCTCGGGTCCAGAGATGCATATGGATCCTGAAAAATCAACTGCATTTTTTGTCTTGCCTGACGCAGCTGATTTTTATTCATTTTTGTAATGTCCTCTCCGTCAAAAACAATACTTCCAGCAGTTGCCGGAATCAATCGAAGCAAGAGTTTACCCAGGGTCGATTTTCCGCAACCAGATTCTCCTACCAATGCCAGTGTTTCTCCCTTATAAATGTCCATATCTACTCCACTGACTGCATGTACGATTTTTCCTGTTGCCTTAAACTCTTTCCTAACTCCACGAGCCTGCATCAAAACTTCAGTTTCCATCTTCTCCCTCCTTACTTACTGCAAGACATAAAACATCGAACCTGATGTTCTGCTGTAACATCCACCAAAGCAGGCTGTTCTTCCCTGCATTTCTGGGTTGCCATTGGACACCTTGGAGCGAAACGGCACCCTGTCGGCATATCTTTTAATGTAGGGACCATTCCATCTATGCTGTTGAGCCTTTGCCTGGAGTCCATTTTTGGAAGCGCTCCCAAAAGTCCCTGTGTATATGGATGTTTTGGATTTTGAAACAGTTCATGTACCTCTGCACTCTCTACGACCTTTCCGGCATACATAACGTATACCTGATCGCAGATTTCCGCTACTACTCCCAGGTTATGGGTAATCATCATGATTGATGTTCCCTTATCCTTTTGGAGCTGACGCATCAGATGCAGAATCTGCGCCTCAATTGTTACATCCAGAGCTGTGGTCGGTTCATCCGCTATCAGCAGATCTGGATTGCACACCATCGCCATACCAATCATAACACGCTGCCTCAATCCACCCGAAAGCTGATGCGGATAGGCATTATATCTACGTTCCGGCTCAGAAATTCCAACCTGTCGGAAAATTTCAATTACCCTCTGTTTTGCCTCTTCTTTGCTGACTTTTTCATGCAGCAGAATCGCTTCTCGAACCTGCTTTCCCACCTGGATAACAGGATTCAAGCTGGTCATCGGCTCCTGAAAGATAATGGAAATTTTGTCTCCCGTGATTTTCCTTAATTCTTTTGGATTCAGTTTGGTCAGATCCATATCCTGAAACAGGATTTTTCCTTCTTCGATATGCGTAGTATTTGGCAGCAAACCCATAATCGACATTGCTGTCATACTTTTTCCGCATCCGGACTCACCCACAATGCCAACTGTCTTTCCCTTTGGAATAGTGATATCTACTCCATCGACCGGAACCAGCTTCCCATCCTTACTGGAAATGACCGTTTTGAGATTCTCAATATGTAACAGAGCTTGGGTTGTATCTTTCATCTATCTCAGCTCCTTTCCCGGGCGCAATATACAATCTTTCCTTCTATAATGGTATACTGCAATTTTGCCGCCACATCCTGTGCAGGCATTCCATCAAACAGAACAATATCTCCATCTTTTCCGATTTCCAGACTACCAACCCGATGATCCACGCCTAAAGCTTTTGCAGGATTGATAGTGATCATTCTTAAAGCACGTTCCGGTGCTGCTCCATAACGAACAACCTCTCCTGCTTGAATCAGAAGAATATCCTCTGACAGAATCGGTGAATCGGAAATCAGTGAAACATTGACTCCTTTTTGATCCAGCAATACTGCATCCAGCAAATCAGCACCGGTCAATTCTCCGAATCCGGTCGGTACACCAGCTGGACCATAGTTAATGTCCGCATTGCTGTTTTTCAGTTCATCCAAAAAATCCTTTGCCGACCATGCATGCTCAATTGTCAAATGACAATGATATTTTTTTGCAATCTCTATTGCTGTCATCATATCAAACTGTTCACAATGAATTTTCAGCGGTATTTTCCCTTCCAATGCTGGAATCATCGCTTCATACTTTTCATTGTAGTCTGGCATCTTTTTTCCTGTTTTATATGCTTCTTCTTTTTCCAAGCGATAACTCTGTGCCTTTGCAAAAGTTTCATCCAAAAGTGCCGCAATTCCCATGCGGGTCATTGGGGCTTTTCCTTTTCCCCCATATACTCCTTTTGGATTCATTCCCAAAGCAATCTTTAGTGCACATGGATTTTTGATTGCCATTTTATGAATATCGTTTCCCACGCTTTTAGCGACAAACGCCTGTCCACAAATTACGTTTCCGCTTCCCGGTGTAACACACAGCGTTGTAACCCCTGCCGATGCCACACTCTGGAAATTTCTATCCAGAGGATTACAACCATCGATTGCACGCACCTGCGGCGTGATCGGATCAGTCATTTCATTCAAGTCCATTCCGTTCTGATCGATCATATCAAAACCGCCCTGATGAGTGTGTGCATCCACAAATCCTGGCATAGCCCACAATCCAGATGCATCAATCGTTTCTTCCTCAGGCATCGCCTGCAAGGAGGTTCCAATCTGTTCAATGCGACCATCTCGAATTAAAATATCTCCAACATAAGGAGCCGCACCTGTCATGTCCAGAATTTTTGCATTTTGAATCAGCATACAGCTCCACCTTCCTTTTGATAAACAATTTTTCCAGAAACCAGTGTTGCCTGAACATCTGCCGTCCAGCTCTCCAGTGGATTTCCATTGTAAATAGCAAGATCTGCAAACAGTCCTTCCTGAATTGAACCGATCAGATCTTCTACTCCCAGAACTTCTGCTGTTTTTACTGTCATCATATCCAGTACGTCTGCCGGAGAATAGCCTTCCTGAATCAAACGACATCCATTCCACAATAGATTTTCTCTACCCACTCCACCAGATGAGCAGCCAATACAAACAGGCTGTTTTTCTCTTAATGAGAGTATCTTGTCAATTTCTGTCTGATACCAGATTCTTGCTCCAGAATCGAACAGATCTCCCAGGATTACAGAAGCCTTGCTTTCTTTGATCAGATCTGCGACCAAATGTCCCTCATATACGCCATTAAGAATCAGCCGGATACCATATTCTCTACCAATCTCAAGAACATCAGCGATATCTGTCACCGTATTTGCATTCATCAGCAAAGGAAGTTCTTTTCTCAGCACCTTAGCCAAGGCTGCATAGTCCGCATGATATTCACTATTACCCGTTTCCATCCATCTTTTTGCCGCGTCCAGTTCTCGTCTTAAAAGTGCGGACATCCCCATTCTGGTCATCGGCTCCACTCCCTTTGACTGAAAAGTGGATTTTACATCAGACAAAAAATTGCCCTTCACTGCTACTGTATCACGCACACACATTTGTGATGCTGTAAACCCGGTGATGTGATAGACACCCATCTGTCCAGCAAGCAGTGCCCCATTGGCAGGGGCAGCACCAAAGCTGGTGATGCCCCCCATCCAATATCGTTGCCGCTCTACCTCTCTGCCATCAAGTGCGTAGCGAACATGCAGTCCCGGATGACAGGGAGATGAGATTTCGTTTGAATCATTCTGTCTTAAGTTTGCATAATCAGTCAAACCTACGGAGGTGAGTGGAAGAATTAATCCTGGAAAAACCTCTTTTCCAGTTGCATCCAAAACCTCCGCTCTTTCATCTGAGAGATTTTTTCCAATCTGTTTAATATATGCTCCCTCAATCAGAATATCTCCTTCTTTCAGAACCTGTTGTCCCGGAAGATGCAGATTTCCATTTTTAATTAACAGCATTTCATTCTACGCTCCTTCAATGGCATTTTATCCGCAGATTGTTTTCCTGTTATGCGTTTGCTGGTTTTACCTTACCAAGATAGTAAACATAGTTAGCACCACTGACAGGATTAAAACCTGTTAATTCTGCACGGTGAACAAAGTTAAAGTAGCTTTCGTACATTGGAACCATGTTGTAGAAGCTGTACTGCATCTCAAGCGCTTGCTTAACCAGCTCACGGCGTGCCTGTGCATCGTATTCATTGTCGATCTTTTCCATCACTGCATCATATTCTGGTGTTTTGTAAACATAAGCACCATAATAACCATCCGAAACGTAGAAGTTAAGCATATCCTCTGTGCTGACCTGATCAGTACCAAAGTCCAGAATGGTCATCTGGCAACCGCCATCTGTAATCTTTGCATAGTATGCATTGGTGTCCAACTGAACAATTTCAACATTGATACCGATTGCCTGCAAATCTGCCTGAACCGACTGTGCGATCAAAGCTTCACTCGAGCTGATATACAATTTCAGGGTCTCACCATTATAGTTGGACTGTGCCAGATATTCCTGTGCTTTTGCGACATCATAACCATCTATTGTCTGCAGATCAGCATAATCTCCCATGACACGCAGTGGATAAAGAGTTTTTGCTGCCACTGTTTCTGGTTCATTATTAAACATTGCCGCATTTTCACGATTAATTGCATAGTATACTGCTTTTCTTAAATTCTCATCGCTGGTAAATGGCTCTGCATAGAAGTTCAGATATTTAATGGACCATCCAGTATTTACCTCTGCAACCAGATTTGGGTCTTCCTCTACCAAAGCCAACTGGTTTGGTGTTACGTTGATTGCAATATCTGCCTCATTATTTTGGAGAGCTACAATTGCTGTGCTGCTGTCCACTGGTGTACGAATAATTACTTTCTTATAGTAAGGTGCACCGTCAAAATAATCTTCATTTGCTGTCAGATGAACGTACTGGTCAGAACCCTGAGACTCAAACTTATAAGCTCCAGTTCCTACCGGATTCTTTGCAAACTGATCTGCTCCTTTTTCATAAGCTGTCGGAGAAACGATAAATGGACCTTCTGCCATCATTGCAAGCAGAGCAACATGCGGTGTTGCTTTTGTAATCTTAACGGTGTAATCATCCACTTTTTCGCATGCTGTATAATAGGTTGTAACATACGAAGTCAGTGGGTTTGCAAACTGCTTGTCAAAAGTATATACAACTGCGTCTGCATTAAATGGGGTTCCATCATGAAATGTAACATCTTGACGCAGATGGAACAGCACAGCCTTTCCACCATCTGTCTCTTCCCAACTTTCTGCCAAGCATGGAACCGGTGTTCCTTCATTGTCAAACTGCAGCAGACAGTCAAAGATCTGATGCATTGCATTTTTATCAACACCGCTGGAGGATGCTGTAGTCAGTGGATCGAGCGTTTCACTGGTCATATGGGAAATAAATACCAGTGTGTCATCATCTGCCTGTACTGTATTTTCTGTACTGGTTGTTTCATTGGTTGTTTCTGCAGAAGTTGTGTTTTCTTCTGTCTGTGTCTGCGAAGTTCCTCCACAGGCTGTCATGCTGACTGCCATGGTCAACGCACATAAGAAAGCCATCAATTTTTTCATTTTATTCTCTCCTTTTTTATTTTTTATCTTTCAGCCTGACGAGGATCAAGCGCCTCTGTCAGACCATCCCCCAACAGATTAAAGCAGAGGGCAGTTAAAACAATCGCTAAACCTGGAAAAATAATCATGTGAGGGCTTTGTCTCATCCAACTGGTTGCCTCACTGAGCATATTGCCCCATTCCGGTGTTGGAGGCTGAATGCCCATACCGATAAAGCTTAATCCTGCTGCTGACATAATCAAGCCTGCAACATTCATCATTGCATTTACAATAATTGGTCCAATTGCGTTAGGCAGTACATGATGAAAAATAATATCCCGGTCTTTTACACCACAGCTTCGTGCTGCTTCAATATAATCTTGACGAACTACTGTCAAGACAACCGCCCGAATCATGCGGGTAAAGCTCGGCACACTCGCTACTACAATCGCAATCGTCATACTTTTTAGTCCACTTCCCATAGCTGCTACCAAACTTAATGCCATCAGCATATAGGGAATGCACATCAGGGCATCAATAACTCTCATAATCCAGGTATCAACCTTACCGCCAAAATAGGCTGCTGTTGCTCCAAGCACACATCCGCCAAACAGGCTCAGTGAGGTACAGACAACACCAAACATCAGAGAATATCTTGCACCATGGATGACCCTTCCAAATAGATCTCTGCCCATATGGTCAGTTCCAAACAAGTGCTCCAAGCTTGGTCCTAAAAGTCGTTCCTGCGGATTAGGTGTAATGACTGTCTGATAATCCACAATTACATTGGCAAATAACGCAAAGAAAATAATGATAATCAGAAAAATCAGTGCTGCAACAGAAACTTTGTTTTTACAGAATAATCTCCAGATTTCTCTCCATTGACCAGGTTCTGTGTTGGTCACAATCTTTTTCTTCTTTCCAAACATTTCTGCACCCCCTTCCTATTCATATTGTGCTTTAATTCGAGGATCCACAAAAGCATAAATCAAATCGACAACCAGCATGATCACCATAAATGTGGTTGACAGGAACACTACTGAAAACATGGTCAGCGGAACATCCTTTGCCTTAATCGCTGCTACAATCGCATTTCCGAACCCTGGCAAACCAAAAACAATTTCTGTGATCATGGCACCTCCGAGTAATCCGGCAAAATTCATTCCCAGCTGTGTAATAACTGGAATTAATGCATTCCGCAGTGCATGTCCAAAAATTACTCTTCCGTCCCTTGCACCCTTTCCTTTTGCTGTTCGGATATAATCCTGATTCATGCTGTCCAGCATTGTGGTTCGTGTCAATCTACTGATAAATGCAGCGCTTGGCAACGCAAGTGTCATAACCGGCATTACAAAATGCTGCCATGTTCCAACACCACTGCTCGGGAGCAGTCCCAATCGTAAGGATAAAAACAACATCAACATCAACCCCAGCCAAAATCCTGGTACCGATGCCAAAAACAATGCGATAACGGTCAGCATATGGTCAAGTAGAGAATGTTTCTTGACTGCAGAAAGAATTCCCAGTGGAATTCCAAGAAGTGCCGAAAATACTACCGATAAAACTGCCAATTTCAATGTTGTTGGAAACTTTGGCATCAGAACGCTGGTAACTGGAACATTGAAGGTATAGGATGTCCCAAAATCACCATGCAACGCATTCCAGATATACTCTCCATACCGAACCAACAATGGGCGATTTACACCAAGAGATTCGTTGAGCATATCGACCTGTTCCTGTGTTGCGGTTGGTCCCAGCATGATTCTTCCTGGGTCTCCCGGTGTAATGTTAAGGATAAAAAACACTACAAACACGATAAATAACAACGTTGGTATTACTACCAACAATCGCTTGATAATATATTTTGCCATTATTTTCCCTCACTTTTTAACCTCTCATACCTAATGCATGTTCGATAAAAACCTGCATTTCTGCTGTAGTTTGGTAAAACACCTCACCCGAACCTCTATCATGGCTTCCTTTTGCCAGAACCCGAAGCAGGACATCTCCACCCGTACTTGCCTGCTGCATCGCCGCGGCAAATTTTTTTCCATGATAAGGTGGGACATTATTATCCTGTTCTCCCGTCTGAATATAAGCACACGGATACTTGGTTCCCTCATGAATGTTGTGGTACGGCGAATAACTCTTCATGTACTCAAAATATTCGTCTGTTCTCGGATCTCCATATTCTGTCACATACATCGGTCCCCGATCATCCAGACTAAAATGCAGCATATCTGTATGTGGAACACTTGCAATCACGCATTTCCACAGAGAAGGTTCCATTGTCATCAATGCTGTTACCAGCAATCCTCCATTGCTTCCGCCACAGATTGCGGTGTGTTCTGGTGTTGTCCATCCATCCTGCATTACTGCCTTTGCGATATCAATAAAATCGTAAAATACATTTTTCTTGTTCAGTTTGCATCCGGCCTCGTGCCACTTAGATCCATATTCTTCTCCGCCTCGCAGAATACAATGAACATATAATCCTCCCTGTGATACCCAATCCGGGATATCCAATCCAATAAATGGATTGTTGTACCATGGAAGCTGGCTGGCGGAATATCCACCGTAACCATACATCAAAGTTGGAACTGTTTTATTTGGAACTGTTCCTTCCCGATAAACCAGAAATGCCAAAACCTGTTGTCCATCTCTTGCTGTGACAAACTTTCGTTCCACTACCATTTTTTCTTCTGTTAGTTTTTGTATCTGATACACTGTTTCCAATGTTTCTGACGCAATATCATATTTCAGGATAGATTTTGGGCAACGGAAGCTTTCAAAGCTAAAGTAAAGATTCTTTTCCTCTGGTCCATGCTGACGACAAATGGATAAATTTCCCACACTGTCCGGAAGTTCTATTTCTCTTATCTTTTTTCCATCTTCTCCATACATCTGCAATGTACTTGCTGCATCTTCCAGAGAAAGCAACAGCAGCCTGTTCCCTGCTACAGCTGCTCCTTCCAGCGGGAATACACCTTCTCCAATCACTTCCTTTATTTCTGAAAAAACTCCATTCTGTTCTTCTATGAAAACAATCTTTCCCAGCGGTGCTTCTTCGTCTGTTAAGAAATAATGCTTTGTTTGGATACTGCCAATGTAATGTACCTTGGAGAAACCATTTGTTTTTATATGAATATATTCACTTTTAGGATCTAAAAAAACCAATTCTGTGTCATGATAATTCTTACAAACATGAACAAATATCCCACCACACGGCGCTGCTTCCAACTGTAAAAACACTGCATGTCCTGGCCAGGTATAAACTGTTTCCTGTTTACCTGTTTCACATTCCCATCGAACCACACTGTTTTTTGTGCTTCCATCTTCTCTTTGTTCTGCAGTAGTGGAATAAACATATTTTCCATCTGACGACCAGCTAAAAGAAAACGTTCCATCCAATTCCGCCAGTGTAATTTCATTCTCCACATCTCTTACAATCACCGATAGTCTTGCAGCTCCATCCTTTAAAGCTGAGCAGGCTACAATTTTGTTGTTTGCAGGACACAGACTAACCTCAAACACCTGCATTCTGTCATCCAGCATCTGACGATTTAAAAGAGTTCTGATTTTTTCAAAATTGGAATGAAGCAAAACTACTTCCATACTTCCATCGCCCAAACTCTGTGAAGCATATAAAACACCGTTAGATTCTGTTATTCCCGAATAAAATGGTTTTCTTTTCTTGTTTTTGAGAAAATGAATTTTTTCCTCCAAACCTTTATTGTGAAACCATCTGCTGGTATATTCATTTTCCTGAGCCACCCAGGAAGACACCTTTACATCCTTTGCATTCTGCATATAAAGGTATGGATCCTGTACCATGTGATTTCCACACTGCCATTCCTGCCAGCATTTTTCCGCAACTGGATATTGATTGGATTCCATACAACGACCTCCTATGTTTCTCTTAACTTTCTTCCAAAATTATGATATGAATATATTCATATCGCTTTATCTTGCTAATAAGATAACACATTAACTTCCTGTTGTCAACATTGTTTTTTGTGATTATTAAAAATATTGTATTCTTGTAATTTTGCTTATATATGCAAATATTTGCGTTTATTCTTCATTGTTATGAAAAATCATTCCCTTTTTCTCTTTTGTATTTATTATTGATTCTCTGCGCATTTCAGCCTATATTTTATAAGACATAAGTAATTATTTATATTACAACACATCTTCATCCACGCTGTTTACAAGTATCTCAGCAGATATCCTCAAACACCAAGTGATATCTATTTTATTTTAAGCAAATATTCTTAAGTATCGAGCTGTTTGATTAAAACTGGCTAAATCATCTTGACGATTGTCCTTTGCACAAATTCTCCCGATTATATTGCTCTTACTTCGATAGATTAACTTTCCCTTCAACAAACTTCATTCTTTTACCGCATCCAATAATTTAAAATGCCACTCAAATATAAGAAATCCAGCATGAGTAATTCACACGTTTATTTTTGCGTGAATTACTCATGCTGGATTTTTTGAATAATACTATACTAAATTTATACCACGAAAGGAGTAAAGATATATGAGTACATTACTACAAGTTATGGATGTAACCAAAATTTATAGGAACCAACCCAAGCCCAGTCTTGATCATGTCTCGTTTGAAGTTGCACAGGGTGAGTTCCTAGGTATCATGGGGGCCTCCGGGTCTGGCAAAACAACCCTTCTGAATGTTTTATCTACAATCGATGTTCCAACCAGTGGACATATTATAATGGGGAAAACCCATATTGAAAAACTCGGTCAGGAACAGTCCGCTGATTTCCGCAAAAACAACCTAGGTTTCATTTTCCAGGAATATTTTCTTTTGGACAGCTTGACTGTACGCGAAAACATTGCTGTCCCGCTAACTTTGCTGCATAAATCAGTACAGGAAATTGACAGAAACGTTAAGGAACTGGCTGAATTATTTGGAATTACCTCCCAATTAAAAAAATACCCCAGCGAATTGTCCGGTGGCCAACGGCAACGTGTAGCAGCTGCTCGTGCAATGGTGAAAGGGCCTTCGTTAATCTTTGCAGACGAACCTACTGGTGCACTAGATTCCAGTTCAGCCACTGAGCTACTTGCTGCATTGACAAAAGTCAACCACACCTTGGGAACCACAATTCTCATGGTTACTCACGATCCTTATGCTGCCAGCTATACGGATCGCATCCTTTACTTCAAAGATGGACATATTATATCCGAATTGCAACGCCACCACACGGAACGACGAAACTTCTATGAGACTATCATGCAGGAATCTGCGCGTCAGAATGAGAAACGATGATTTGGGGTGAACATATGAATTTAGCGACAATAGCATTAAAAAACTTGAAACGGAACTTTTCTTTTTATTCACTATACCTTGCCTCCATTTCTTTCGTTCTAATGGTCTATTTCTGTTTTATTTCTTTTTCCATGAATGAAATTATCATAGAGAAAATCTCATCAGATGGCCGCGTAGAAATGATGTGTGACATAGTCGCAATATTTATTATGGCGTTTGTTATATTCTATATGTTCTACTCAAACAACTTCTTCATGCACCACCGAATGAAAGAATTAAGCATTTATGCACTGCTTGGATACCGCAAGGTAGATATACTTTGTCTGCTGACCATAGAAAATATTTTCATCTGCCTTGTTGGAACACTTGTTGGTATTCTTGCTGGCAGTTCGCTACACACCAGTGTAACGATAGGGGTTGTTGCTTTGCTCGATCTAACAATTGATATGGAGGCAGTTCCATTTATCAATTCCCAGGCTGTCGGATTGACATTCCTGTTTATCCTTGCTGTCCTACTTACCCTTACACTTTCTAATTCTGTGTTGCTTTTAAAATCAACTCTTTTAGATCTGGTCCGACTGGAGAAGAAAGTAGAGAAGCCAATCCGTCCCAATATTGTTTTATCCATTATTGGAATTATTTTTCTTTTCAGCGGGTATGCCTTGGCACTGGATATAGTTAGGGGTTCTCAGTCCTTTTGGACAACAATCGGCTTTTTTCCTATTGCATTGCTAACGTTGATACTGGTAGTGCTTGGCACCATATTGTTTATTTATTCCTTTGTTCCATTTGTGTGCCAGTGCGTCAAAAATCGACACAAAATTCTTTATCAGGAAAACACAATTATTGTTGTTCCAAAATTCATGCACCGTATCCGTTCCAATGCAACGTCATTGATTCTTCTGATTCTGTTGGTTGCTGGAACACTCTCTATTTTTGGAGCAACAACGCTTTCGGTCCGGTATCCTTACAGAGCTGTGGAACGAATCATTCCTTCTGCTATCGAATACCGTGTTGAGAACAAGCAGCAGAGCAAACAGGCACTAGAGGAACTGGCTGAAGAATTAACCAGTCAAGAATATCAGGTACAAGAAACTAATTTGCTGAAAATTACAGCCACGTCAGATAACCTTCCTGATGAATACAGTATTAGCGGCAAAGAAGTACGGACACCTGGGTTTGAGTGTATGAGCCTGACAGACTACAATACTTTACTGAACAGCCAAGGAAAGGAAAGTTCCATTTCTGAGCTTAGCGATTCTGAATGTGTTTTGGTAAAATATCGCCCAGACCCACAAAATTCTGATTTAGGGGCTGTCTATCACCTGGATCTTGGAAATGGGGCAACAAAAGATGTAACAGTTATTCAGACAACTTTAGATAACCCTATTGGATTTGCAAACAGTATTGCTACACTTCTTATCTCCGACCATCTTTACCAGAGCATAGCAAGTGAACACCCTGATCAAATCGCTATTGTCAGCATCAATGGAGGAACAACTCGTTATGATGAGGCCGCTTATATGATCTTAAAAGATGCCATGCCAGATAATATTTATCTTGTGAGTGCATGGCAACGGCAAACAGAAATTATTCAACTGAACAGCTCCACATACTTACTGATCACGTTTGCCACCATTATCTTGCTGATTGCAACTGGCAGTATTCTCTACTTTCAAAATTTATCTGCTGTCACTTATGACCGAAATGATTACGAAATCCTTCAGCGCATAGGTTACAATAGGAATATGATAAAATGCTGTGTGCGTCGTCAGATTCAGATTTACTTTGTGATTCCTTATGCGATTGGTATACTGCATAGCATATTTGCCATCATTTGTTACAAATCGGCCTTGATGGACGATGTACTTGGGCAGGCCAATGAATTTATCTTCCCTGTAGCTCTTTCCATTGGGATTTTTACTATCGTTTATGTTATCTATTATCAAGTAACCAAGTACTCATGTTATAAGGCTGCTATGAACTAAATCTATCACAGGCGGATGATTTTTTCACAGGAGCTAACCGCCTGCCGTTGCTTATTCGTATCACTTGCAGATATTGACCAGGTCAGGTAGAATAGGTACAGATAGGAGGTGCTGTTGTGAACCGAAAATATATGACAAAGCAAGTACTTATGATACTCAACCAACTGGCTTTAATTGGCTTTTTATGTATCATGAATGCTATCGGAGCCGCCATTCCGGTAGAAAACATCGCTCATACTGGACTTTTGTCATTGTTGTTTTGGGATGGTTATTACATTTCATATAAGAATGTAAAAGGAAATCCGGCTTTGTCTCAATTTTCAATTTTCCTGATCTTATTCGGATGGTATTTTGTATTATCACTGTTTAGTAGATACACGTTTATTGATGCCGCATCAGTTCTTATTCTTCCAATTTGCGTGTTTCAAATGCTGAACTTTGTGCAAGCATTTCTCTTTCAGGGATCTAACTACAAAGGCAGGAAAATGTTTTTATATGGAACCGCAATGCTCTGCCTTGCAGCAATGTTCAGTTTTTTTGCTGATAGAGATGCATTTTATCTCCTATACTACATTCAGTTTCTAGTTTCCTTTGTTTGGTGCATTGTTATATCTACAATCCATTATAAACGAGTATGGTTTGTTTTAAGGAGCCAAAGAAAGCAGATCCTATTTTTGCTAATCTTTGTTTTATTTCCATTTATCTGTTACATAACAGTTTTTTTCAGAAAAGAAAACTATGTTGAGCAGATGGGGCTATACCTAATAGTAATAATTATATTTGTAGGTATCCATAGCATCATTTTTCAAGCAACTCGTCAGAAAAAGCTATTTTTTTCATTAAGCTGGTCTACAACTATTATTTTTCTTTTAATGTTCATGGCTAGTTTCGCAATAATTGTATGGTTGTTTGCTTTGCCCATTTTAACAGCGATTACCATAATTTACTTGTTTGTATTTTGGGGATTAATTTATTATCTACTGTTATTTTGGAAAGCGAGCAAATTAGAGAATAACACCTCAGAAGCGGTTCCTTCATTTTACGAATACACCATAATACAACTTAAACATGAAGAAACCTTGCGAAAAGAGTTTGTTAATTATCTTCATGATAATATTTTACAGGATATTCTTTCGATGAAAAATCTAGTACATAAGTCCGATCAGCTAGAAATCCAGCACCTGTTGGAAGATACTCTGCAAAAACTTACCTCTTCCATACGTTCTCAAATGCAAACATACCGTCCGAAATTATTAAAGGACTTAACATTTAAAGAGAATCTTCAATGCGTTATGGATTCTATTACAAATGATAGCGATACTTCGATTGCTTTGGATTGCAGGGACGATATTTTTTTAGTGGAACCATACACGATGTTAATTTGCCGATTTGCGAGAGAACTCGTTATAAATGCTATTAAACACGCCTATGCAGCAAAAATTCGTGTAAAACTTCAGCAAGAAAATGACATAATTACTTTGCAAGTATCAGACAACGGTAATGGTTTTTCACTTAGTTCTGAGAATTATTTCTCTCATCATGGCCTTTCTTCAATTCAAGAACAAGTGGTCTTTTTACATGGTAAAATTACAATAAAAACTAATCCAGAGAGTGGAACGAATATTTGTATCCTAATCCCCATGAAAGGAGATGAATCCTATGAAAGTTTTATTAGTCGATGACCATATATTATTTGCCAAAAGCCTTTCAATTGCCTTATGTGACTTTCCTGAAATAGAACATTTTTCCAGTACGAAGAATCTTCAAAATTTGGAAGAACAGATTACTAAAGAGTTACCAGATATTTTACTAATTGATATTAATTTAGGTGGGATAACCGATGAGGACGGGTTATCGCTCACACATCATTTATTAAAGCGTTTCCCAAAACAAAAAATCGTTATCCTCTCTGGTTATGACCTTCCTGGTTACCGCAAGGAAGCCAAAAGACTGGGAGCAAAAGGTTTCGTCAGTAAGGATGTTGAACCAGACGAATTACTACATATTTTGTTGTCTGTCAACAATGGAGCTTCTCACTTTCCTGAAAAAGAATTATTTATAGAGGATCTGACAGAAAGCGAAAAGAAGGTCCTCGAATTAGCTGCAACAGGGGCTAAACGCAAAGAAATATCAAAACAACTTTTTATCAGTGAACGAACCGTATCAAATCACTTACAGCATATCTTTGAAAAATTGCAGGTCGAATCCACAATAGAAGCGATAACAAAAGCAATTCAAATTGGATACATACCACCAGTAAAATAATTACTGATTTATATCAAGTTGGATTGGATTGCATTCTTATAAAGTTAATTGGTAATCATCTTTCGTTATATACAGCAGTTATTTACAGTTTCATCAGCATTAAATAAAAGGCTCTACCCAGAAATTTTCTGAGTAGAGCCTTTTTGTTATATATCACTTTCCGTAATAATGAATAGTGGACCTGCGTACTCGGTCTGCGAACACCTCAGAGAAAAAAATCAGGGTCACCCCCGTCGCCTGTTAGGCTCTCCAGCGTCGCATCCGGCGCTTTGCTTTCTGGCTTGCCGTTAAGCATACCCAGTATACGCTGCTGGTTCTCGATCATCTCTGACGTATTCTTGATAGCCATAACTCTGTGTTCCAGTGTGTAGTGAATGATGACTTCGACCGTATCGTCTGTGACTACAACCCGCTCGACATACTCGTCCAGGATACGCTGCCGAACCACAGGGTCGTTGACGTCCCCACCGATATCATCTAAATACTTGATAATGTCGGAGAGCTGCAGGCTACATCGCTGCCGCATCTGCTCGGCCTCTAATGCGTCCGTCAGTCTGCCGCGGGCTGCTTCCAGAGACTTGAGCCGCTCGCCGGTGGTCTCTGTGATAATGCCTGCCTCGATTGCTCGCATGATGTTGCTGATTTTGGTCTCCGTCTCGTGCATCTGTGCTTGTATGGACTTGATATACGCCCCGCCGTCATCGTGCTGGCGAAGATAATACGCATAGCAATGTTCCGCAATCTGCAGGCGGTTTGTCGGGTCACGAACAATCTGATCTAAAATATATGTAACAATGCGCTCTATAACGTCCTTCGGCTTGCTTTTTGCAGGGCATTTGTGTTGCCTGTGGCCCTTGCAACTGTAATAGTAGTGCCTTGATCCAGACTTTCCGGTGCCGGCCGTGCCCTGCATCGTTTCGCCGCATAAGCCGCAGTAAATATGGCCCGTGAGCCAGTAGTCTTCGATTTCTACCGATGGATCAAGTTTTCTTTGGGCCCTCTTGCCTCCGTGCTTATTCTCTTCGAGTCGCTTCTGGACTTTATCGAAAGTACCATCATCAATGATACGCGGCATGCCGTCCGGAATGACATGCTCGCCCCATTTATACTCACCGATGTAGGAACGGTTGGTCAAGATACGCCGCAAAGAATTGACTGTCATGGTCTTTCCGTGTATAGACTTTATACCGTCCGCGGCCAGGTCGTCACAGATACGCTGCATGGGCGTTCCGTCGGCGTAGGCGTGATAGATACGCTGCACAATAGGTGCGGTGGCCGGGTCTATCTCATATGGCTTGTCTGGCTCGCCTTTATAGCCGAGCAATCGGATCCCATTATATAGGCCTCTCTCTGCGTTGTAATTCAGACCGCGCGTGACGTTTTTTCGGTGCGAAGCGATAAACGCTGCGGCCATACCCTCGTAAATACTTTCCAGCAGGACCTGCGTTGCATCGTCATCGTCTGGGATTGCTTCGGCTACATAGACTATCTTGACGCCACACTCCCTCAAGCGTTTTTTTGCCAATACAATATCGATTTTATCGCGTGACAGCCTGTCTGTCTTCCACAGAATCAATACCGCCGGGCGCAAGATTTCAGCCTCATAAAGCATCAAATTATAGCCAACACGGTCGTCTCGCGTGCCGGATACCGCATGGTCTTCATATTCTTTGACGATGTAATATCCGTGAGACTGAGCGTATTCGTGGGCAGCCTGCCGCTGCTGATCGATTGAAGCGTCTCTCTGCGCGTCAGAACTATATCGATAATACGTGACCGCGGTATTGCCCGGATTTTGTGTAAATCGTTGAGCTGCTCCCATTACCTCATCTCCATTTATCATGCCATCTGAAAGGTCACTATGTGATATTTTTCAAATTATATCTCAGTTATAAGGCGTCGTTTTGCCACCGTTGATCCATAGAACAATATGATCTACGTACACCTGATTGAACTTAAATTCTTCATAACAAATAACACACTCATGCCCTTGCTTCTCGTAAGCAACCATGAGATCTCTCCGTTCAAAAGCGAGAATCGATTATTTTTCTCCTTGCCTATCAAGAAATACTCATGAACGTCAACTTTTGGGGTTACATATTCGGCACTCATATAATTTAATTATTTAACGCCACGAATCCTAATTCTTCCAGTGTTAGTCTTTGGGTATCTGTAAGGGTGTGGACTCCCCAACACAATATATAGCGAGGACGCGTACTCGCAACATATCCTATTCTCCCCGATTCATCATCGGGTTTTAACCAACTCTCCCAAAAACCCGTTTTACCACGGAAATCCGGTGAAGATAGTAACAACACAGCATCAAATGTACCTCCCTTAACCGAATGGATAGTCTCAATGCGCAGGTGTTCTTCTTCAGTCAATACTACCCGGCAAATTGGCTGCTTTGCAGTCCCCTTAGGGGTTCGGAGCGTTATCTCAGGTAAGCTTTGACCAATGGTGTCAAGATAATGTGCAATGATGCTAATAATTCTCTCTCTATTTTTCGAATACCATGAGCCATAAGTCAACTCGTCCATGGTTGTCATCGCAGGGTCGGAGCATAGTTCAACCAGGATGTTTCTAAGCAGCAATCTCCAAGACACCGCGTTCGGGCATACCTCATCTGAATAATAATAGTTATTGCTTTGTCCATGAAATCCCATCCATCGCTGTAGTTGAAGTGCTATCAGGCTTAAAGCTTTTTGCTGCGCCGCAGGATTATTTTGGTTCCATAGTTGAATGGCGTTTATAACAGGATGCGCCCTGTAGTCAATTGTAAAACCATTGCTAAGTTTTTGCTTTGCACTTTTTGTTCTAACAAGAACGGCGGCATTTTCACTTGATATGCCGAATCTTTTAAGAATGTCAACAAAAGCCGCAGTTGCATCATTTTCATCTTCATACTCTATATAGCAACAATCATAACCTTCGCATTTGCCCTCTACAGAGCCTGAAATCGGATAGTCTATTCTACCTATTATCCGAGAAAGGTCAACTATTTTTTGTGTGCTTCTAAAGTTCTGACTTAGACGCATTGTTTTGAAATGGTGGGCTGTGAGATGGTCCAGAAGCAGATCTGGACAAGAATCTTTGAAGGAATAAATCGCTTGGTGCAAATCACCTATGTAATGAACAGTTGTACCAGCGCTAATTAGGAAGGAAAGAATTCTTAATTCGCTTGCTGATAGATCTTGACACTCGTCAATCAGAATTACAGGAAACTTACGAGAAATATTGTGGCAAATTGTTTTGTCACGAAGACATCTGCAAGCAATAAGATTCATATCATCAAAATTAGCAAAACCATCATGCCAGAACTTTAATTTGCACTCCTTTATCTGATCTTTCAGATAATTGAGCTGAAACAAATAGGATGCATTTTTGCGCTGACGGATCTCTGCAATATGTTGTTGACATTCTGCCGAGTTATACAGCTCAGTAAGACTTTTTGCAGACTCTCCTTGCCCGATAAACCAGTCTTTACAGCTAACCTTATAATAGAGCTGGCTAGCATAGATTGTTGGTTTGGGGAAGGGAAAGTTTAGCTTGTAGTTTTCAAGCCATTGATTGCTGTATGGGCTTACATCAGAATCTACAACCCTAAACGATTTATCTGCTTTATCCTCTGGTATATCATAAAACTTGTAACCGAAGCGCTGCGCGATATGTCCGTGAACAAAACTGGAGAATGTGCCAATGAAGTGATTGGAAGGAACAGGCTTGCCGTAAAATGAAGAAACCCGATCCGCGATAGTTGCAGTTGCCTCATTTGTAAAAGTTAAAACGGCAATTCCGGTTTGTCGGGATCTCCACCTGCAAATCTCATAAGCCGCTTTAAGCCCCAATACTTCAGTTTTTCCGCTTCCCGCACAAGCCTCCAAGTAGATGCACCGATCTATCGGAGAAAGAATATAGTCTAGCTGCTCGTCAGTTTTCTCATCTATTCGCTCTTTTGCTTGTTGAGTGAATATCTTACCGGCAGACAGCATTTCAGTAAGTTTTTCAATTTTTTCTTCCCTTGTCACAATAATTTTCCTCCACAAGCCCAAAGAACGGCATTAGAGATATAGTCTGGTACTATAAAATCATCCGTGATTTTTTCGGCCAAAGCATAAGCAAACACACCTTTTCCAATCTTATCGCTTTCTATGTGCTCATAAAGATATATTGCGTCTTTTGCCAGAAGCGACATATCGCTGTAGCTATTCTCTTTAGCGATAATTTTATCGAGTTCGGTACAGACAGATCCATTAGGAGTAGGCCAGATAGATTTTAAAACAGTCGCTAAAAGCTTGGGGTTGTATGTAGCGAGATCGTACTCAAAAGTTTTTAAAGGCGATACGAAAAGCCTTGTCCACCGATTACTATCAATTTCATCTTTTATCGCGACAATTGGATTCTTGCTTGCCACTTCCGTGTTTTTCTCAGGATAGATAACTTTCTCTGTGGCATCTTTACCGGGATCCCTATCTGTCAAGCCGGAACAGAATATTGGGATATTAGGGCCAGTAGACCCCTGAAAGTTGCCAAATAACTTCATAAAGTACTGAAAGTTGATGCCATTGATATTGATTACAGAAACACCCATCTCATCCAGTGTAGAGGCTAATCGCATAGGCTCCTCTTGTCTCTGGTTATATTTTTTCAGAACGATCTCCGCGAGCCTTGGCAATACGAGTGCTTCCGCAATCCCCTCGACCAATATGATTCCTCTCGAGAAAAGCATTGTGGATTTAGTAACATCCAGCCATCGGTTAATATAACTTTCGGAGTTTGAATAATGATTCGGATCATCATTCGTATCATGAAAGTCTTTTTGACTTATTGTTGTAGAGTGGATCGAATTTTCTTTTCCAACCAAGTGAATTAACCTATCTATCTTAACTGAGGATGCCAATACCGGCGAATGAGTAGAGACGATAACCTGCGCGTTAGGAAGTGTGTCGGCCAATGTTTCAAGATATTTAATAAACTTTACTTGCAATTGTGGATGAAGATGGGCCTCAGGCTCTTCAATCAGAAGAATTGTGAATATATCAGAATCCTTAATCAACTCAAGTTCAGCAAACACCGTGGCAATGTAGAGCAGGTTGTTATATCCCAGACTATTTGTAGCTAAATCCCTAAACTTTTTGATATCTGTTTCGCCAGAAAGAGGGAAAAAGACCATTCGGATGTTTTCTATAATTCGGTTAAATGTTGTTTCGGAAAATTGTAAATTTACGCTTTGCCCTAGTCTTGTACCCAACGCCTGAACTATTTTACCGTTGATAGACGCTTTGACCTCCTGAATCTCGGTGTACTTTCCATCCTCATTTTGTACGATGTTATCATTAAATTTGGCCACGTTAGTCACAAGAGATTCTGTATGATCACCGTATTTCCTTTTTAGCAGCCAGGCAAGCCGCGAACGTCTGCCGGCAGAGAGTTTGGATTCTGCATCGCGCAGAGGCGGAAGGTAGATGCACTCTACTCTGTCAAAAGTGTCTTCCTCGAAAACACTAGCAGTGGACTCACCACCCCAGTATTTCCGCTTCATTGCACCAGGCTTTGTTTGGTTTTCTGTAATACAAAGATGCAAATGTGCATTAAAATCGCCATTGCACCAAGACAGAAAAGTGATTTTTTCATCTTCAGTTAATTCTGTCAACAATGCATCTATCTCAATTGTGTCGGCAGCATGAGTTCTATCCAATGAACAATAAAAGTCATCTGGAGAACAAGCATAAGTTGATTCTGGTTCGCGAAAAAGAAGGCGAAGCGCATTGATAACAGCGGTCTTTCCGCAACCATTTTCTCCAAGCAACACATTCAACCCTTTGTTGAATGAAATATTGGATTTTTCATGAGTATTTTTATACCCTTGGATTGATAGTTGAGAAATATACATTTTATAGCCTCCTTATAGACGATGGCCTCGAAACAGATATTGAAAGTCACATTCCAAATTACTACGTATATTGCTTGTAGTTCTCTACCTGCTTCATGATCTCATCGTAGGCGACATCGATGGTCTTCGGCGGGTATCCGTTCTTTTTCAGCAACTTGGCAACATCAGCATAGAGCTCATCCTTAACATCCTGGCGATTCGTCCAGTCTGTGTATTTTGATTTGTTGCCAACAAGTTTCTGGATCTCTTTAGCCAAGAAGATATAGGTATCCTCCGAAAGCTGCTCTTGGAAGCCATATTTTTCGGCCACAGCAATGAGGATGTCATAGAAGGCTTTTTCCTCAAAGGTAATGCCGAGATCCTCAAACGACTGTTTTTCTTGTTTCAGGTCGGTAAAAATCTTCTCCAGTTCCTCACTCAGGTTATTTACCACGTCGTCGATGATATCTTCCACATCGCTGATGGTATTCCTAGAATTGTAGCGATCAATAACATTCTTGAGCTTTTTAGAAAACTCAATCGCTTTCAAACGGTTGGTCTTTCCAAACTCTTTGATTGCCCGCTTCAACAGCTTTACCAACGCTTGGTACTTGGTATTCGGGTAAGGAATCTTTTTCAGCTTATCGATAAACTCATCGCTAAACAGTATTTGAATATCATCGGTGGGTTGCTCATCAAAATTGAATTCCTTCCCGCTGTAGGTAGAGCTGATGGCACGGTTTACGAGCTCGGTAATGTGCTTATTCATTAAAGTGGCATCCGGTGTATCGCCAGCAGTCATCTTAAAGATAACCGAGCGCACACACAGGAAGAAGTGGAGCTGCTCCACCTCCTGATCCGTAATCTGATCATGTCCGATGCAGACATCGAAAGCTTTCTTGCAGCGTAGTGTAAAGCCCATAAAGTTATCTTTCCGGGCTTTCTCCGAGAGTACATATTCAACGCCCTTCTGGATGATGGTTAGCCGCTCCAGTGACGAAATGCTGTCCGTAAAGAAGGCGCTGTAATCATATCCGTGCATCAGTTGGATCGTGCGGTCTAAGAAGTCCTTAAACACCACAAGCGAGGTATCAATGCCATTTACCGGTGTTATATCGCCATTATAGAGCTTCATGGCGGTAAGGATTGCTCCTTCCAACCCGATGTAGTCAACAATTAACCCTTCCTTTTTCCCCTTGAACACACGGTTCACTCGGGAAATAGTCTGGATCAAGTTGTGCGTCTCAACCGGCTTGTCCAAATACATGGTGTCCATGGACGGGACATCAAACCCAGTGATCCACATATCAACCACGATAGCAATTTTCAGATTGGACTTGTCGTCCTTAAAGGCTCTGGCATAAGCTTTGCGGGTTTTGGAGTCGCCGATAACAGCAGTCATTTCCGCCGGATCGTTTTTCCCGTTGGTACAGACCAACGCGATTTTCTCAATCTCAATGGCATCTCGATCAAGATGAGTGCCCTCATATTCTGGGGCGCATTTACGCTTTACAAACCACTCCGGCCTAAGCGTCTTGACTTTGTTATATACCGTCCACGCGATCTCGCGATCATAGCAAACAAACATCGCCTTTCCATTCACCGTGGCATGTTCCTCACAGCGCTTTTCATAGTGCCAAATAAAATGTTTGATCACGATGTCCAACCGATCTGGGTTTCCGAGGACAACTTTCAGATTGGTCATATCCTTTTTGGACTTTTCAATCTGATACTCGTTTGCTCCGGCCTCTGCCTGTAAACGGTAGTATTCGTCACAGGCTTGTGCCATTTTTTCGTCAAGCTGCACCTCTCGTGGGCCAGGCAGACGGGCAATTCCTACGGTAGAACCATCGTCAAGGGATTGCTTCATGGTATACTGAACAACAACCTTACCGAAAACGCGTAAGGTGGCATCAATCGGTGTACCGGTAAAGCCCACATACGTCGCATTGGGGAACGAGTCCCGCAGATATTTGGCGAAGCCGTAGGTTTTCTTGGCATCGCTCTTTGAAATAATGTACTTTGCCTCGGTATTTGTCTGAGTTCGGTGCGCCTCATCCGATATGCAGATAATGTTTTTGCGGCGGCTCAAAAGGCTGATATCCTCGGAGAATTTCTGAATGGTCATCAGGTAGATGCCACCGCTCTCAATGTTCGCCAGCTTTTCAAGGAGTTTCTTCCGGTTAGCAATGCTGACTGAGTTCTCATCTACTAAATATTCCTTGGCATTCTCAAAATCGCTGGAGAGCTGCTCATCCAGATCATTTCTGTCAGTGAGCAGAATAATCGTGGGCTTATGCAATTCCAACGACATAGTCAGACGCTTGGAGAGGAAGAGCATGGTATAGGACTTGCCACAGCCGGTAGCTCCCCAATAGGTACCACCCTTACCACTCCCGGTCTCGTATTCCTCCAAAATATGCGCATACATTTTCTCTGCACCGTAGTATTGATAATACTTCGGCAGAATCAGCAGACTACTATCACTGTTATCTGGGAAATAGATATAGCTGTTCAAGATGTTCAACACGGTTCTGTGCGCAAAGAGGCCATGAATCAGGACATGGATCGACTCGATTCCATCAGCGTTGCTGTAATCTTCACCATTTGTGGAGTTCCATTTGAAATAGAACTCATAACTACTGAACAGCGATCCATAGCGGGTATTCGCGCCATCACTGATAACGTTGATAAAGTCAAATTTCATCAGTGATGGGATGTCCTGTGCATAGCGGATGTGGGTTTGAGCATAGGCATCCGCGATAGAGACGGTTTCATCCGCCGGGTTCTTAAGCTCAAAGACAGACACTGGAATACCATTGATGAACAGGACAATATCAGGACGGCGGGTATGGTACTCCTCAAATTCAAACTGGTTGACTGCACGGAACACATTGACCGTTTCTGCATCTTTGCCAAAGTCAAAGAAGTCAATAAACTGGTCTGTCCCGTCATCTCGATGTAGTGTATAGCCTCGAGTCAGAATTTTGTAGGTTTCCTTCATGGAGCGGTACAGCGATTGATTGGAGCAGCTGGTTATGTAGGAGATCAGGGTGTGCAGCTCATCCTCAGAAAAATAGCCATACTTTCGGCCGAGATATTCCTGAAAGTCATCCAGCAGGATAATATCGTCCTTTTCCCGATGGACGTCGTAACCGCACTGATACTCCCAGCCGCAGTTTTCCAGCAGTTCCAGAACAGCTAATTCATAGTCGTCCTCGTAGTATTTGAAGTGTGCCATATCAGCGGCCTCCTTCTTCAATTGCTCCTCTGACTAGGATTGGGCAAATATTTTTCTGCACAGCCGTCAACCGATCTATAAGCCGGTTACGCTCGCTAATCACATGGAATATACACACTATGTCTCGCTGAATTTCCATTGACGGAACTGGTATTCTTAGCCTGCCCAAATCTTCCCAAGCAATAGTTTCTCGAGCACTTCCCCAAGAGTTGTATCTTGCATATCTATCGAATTCTGCCCTGCAAAGGAACATAAACAAGTAGTCTGGCAGCAATTCTTCTGTCTTGTCCTTTTTGACCTGAAAAGTAGTCGTGATAGAGGAAACTAAGTAATTTTCCGTCTCCGCATTATAGGCTAGGGAGATCTTATCTCCGCGCCGAGAGGTATCAGCCACATATGCAAAATATCCAGGGTGTACGATTTTGTAATTATCAAGAGACACTCCAGACATATTGGCTTTCGTTGGGATAAATTCTTTTTGCGTAGCAATCCCACGCACACTTTTTAACCCTAGTATCAAACTACTATTACGCTCATCGGTTTGCTCAATATATGCGCCGACAGCTTTTGACGGGGTGGTTTTCGTCAGCTTTTCCAGATATGCCTCGCAGATGTGCTGCATCTGCTCAACACTTTTGTTTAGCGCGTCAAGATTTTCCTGCATACCAAGATAGATGTCTACATACTTCTTTTGGATAGTGGTATCGGGAAGATCTAGCTCGATTCCACAAAATACATCCCAGTCAAGATTGGAACGGATACTACCATCACTTAAAAATGCTCCATATCGATCCATTTCTTTAGATTTGAAAATCATGAACAGATATTCAGGAAGAATCTCCTCGGAGCTCACATTGAACGTAGTATACGCAGGCGAAATTAGTGCATCAAAAGGGTAATTATACAGACCAATTCGGATGCACATATCACGACCAGTTTGCATCCCACTGAACACAAACATGCCTTTAGAAATAATCTTGTACTTTTTTTGATCAAGGCCGTCTGTTGTTGCAATAGTAGGCATAAAAGTTTTGTCTTTGTTAATTCCGTAAAACGGAAGTTCTAAGTTGCTGGTATTCTTTCTGTTATCCAGAGAAATTAGATCTCCGATCTTTCGTTTAATCAATCCCATACCCAATACCCTCAAAAGCGGCACGGAGGACCTCCTGCGAATGATGCTCCTCGGCCATAATTGATTTCATCTCTTGTTGGATGCGGCCCATTTCTGTCTGAAAATCAATGCCCAGATCACGATCCACAAACTCGATGTATTTAGACGGCACAAGACTCCAGTCCTTACTCCGTACTTCATCCATAGTGGCAGAGTAACAAAACTCAGGAACATCATGATAAAGGCTCTTCCAATCCGGGGACTGCCATGCAAAAAGAGTCGAGGCGATTTTCTGTTTATCAGCCTCGGTGAGCTGGACATACCCGTCCTCGTTTGCGCCACCGTCACCAAGTGTTCTGGCATCAATAAACAGGATCTCGTTTTCACGATCTCGCAGCACAATTTCCTGCCCTTCACGTTTAACCTTCTTGCTCTTTTTGTGGTTGCCCACGATCCACAGAGTTACGGAAATATCCGTGGCATAAAACATCTCTCTGGGCAACACGATAATGGCTTCTATCTTCCGATTCTCAATCAGTTGCTTGCGGATCTTATATTCCTCTGCATCAGCGCCTAGAGCACCGTTGGCCAGAAGAAACGCCGCAGTACCGTTGTAGGAGAGCCTAGACAGCATGTGCAGAATCCAGGCATAGTTGGCATTGCTGACGGGAGGAACTTCATAGCCATCCCACCTGCGGTCATTCTTCAATTGTTCTTCTGTGCGCCAGTTTTTCAGATTGAATGGAGGATTTGCCAAGATAAAATCAGCCCTCAGATTCGGATGTTTGTCAGAAGTAAAGGTGGAGGCATCCATGTCGCCGAGATCACAATTCAGACCACGGATAGCCAGATTCATACGGGCCAGCTTGTAGGTCTTGTCATTGGATTCTTGGCCATAAATGGTGATGTCCTTCTTGTTCCCCTGATGCCGTTTGATGAACTCTGCACTCTGCACGAACATACCGCCGGAACCGCAGCAGGGATCATATACCGAACCAGAGTAGGGCTGAATGAGCAAAGTCATCAGTTCAACAATGTTGGCCGGGGTATAGAACTCACCTTTTTCGGATTTGGCGGCAATACAGAATTTCTTCAGGAAATACTCATACACGCGTCCAATAACATCATCAGCCTCACCTTGGGAGTATTGAATCCGGTCAATCTCGTCGATCAGGGATGAAAACTTGGAAGGCTCGATGTGCAATGTAATGTAAAAGCCGATGGGAAGAGCACCTTTCAGCGAAGGATTGTTCTTCTCAATGTTGCGGAAAGCATCGTCAATGTAAGTAAAAATCTTGTTGGATTTGGAGTTGTCTTTGATATAACTCCACCGGTCGTTTTCATCTAGGAAGAAAACATTGTCCTTGGAATAAAAGCGTGGGTTCTCCACAAAATCCGCAGTGTCCTCGTCAGCCAGAAGCTTTTCGCGCTGTGCGTTGAACTTATCATAAGCAAACCGCAAAAACAGCAGTCCGAGCACCACATTTACATAGTCGGTTGCGGATACACTGCCTCTTAATTTATTACATGCGTTCCACAGCCCAGCTTCCAGCGAGGCCTGATTTTTTGTCTTTGCCATTATTATAACACCCCTTGGACTACAAATTTCATTCTTATTCTATCATTCGGAAGAGATTGCCCAAAACCGATTCAACTACTCATCCACAAACTCCATGATTTCGTCCAATGAGCAGCCCAGAGCCTTACAGATCCGCCCCAGTACGTCAGTCGTAACATTGTCGCCGTGGACAAGCTTATTCATAGTGTAGTGACTCACCTGTGCCATCGCTTCGAGATCCTTCTTCTTCAAATCTCGGTCAATGAGCAACTTCCAGAGTTTTTTGTAGCTTACAGCCATAGTCGTGACCTCGCTATCTCCTTAGTCGTATGTTTTAATGACCTTATTATATCATATGGCGTCCGTATTTTCAAATATATGTTAGCGTTCAAAAACAAAAATCGGAGAATGGGGACACGTACAGATTTTCGAGTTTTGTTCCCGCATGGGGTGATGTGTAAAAGTCTTTGACCTGTATGCACGCGCCTGTCGGCGCGACCGGGTGTAGGCATGATTACCTGACCAGGCCGGCAAGCCGGCCTTGCATACAGAAAGGAGAACAACCATGAAGATCTTACAAGTCGCGCCTGAGAAATCCCCGGAAATCGTCGATATCGACGGAAGCCTGAAATCTCTGCAGGCCGCAGTCGGTGGCTACATTGAGGCTGTATATCCATGGGAAGATCCTGTCGCAATCATCTGCAACGATGACGGCAAATTCAACGGGATGCAGCCGAACAGAGCTTTGTACGACGAAGATGGCGAGATCATGGATATCATCGCTGGCACGTTCCTGATCGTTGGATTGACTGATGACAACTTCGGCCCACTGTCTGATGAACTGGCTCACAAATATGCCAACATATTTACTGTGCCTGAATGCTTTCTGCGCTCGGCAGACCGCATCATTGTGCTGCCGATGGCACCGTTTTAATTGACAACTTACAATATAGTTTATGCATAATGGTAAGAAAAAAGGTAATGCATCTATGAGTGAACTGACAAAAAAATACATCAAAGAGCTTGACGCTGGCATCCGCGATCTGTTCGAAAGCGAACGCTGGACCGGCTACCTGCGCTTCTTGGCACGTTTTCATCGTTACTCGGTCAACAATACGCTGGCAATCTATGCACAGCGCCCTGACGCCACTCTGGTCGCATCATTCACTGACTGGCGCCGTATGGGCCGCAGCGTCAAGAAAGACGAGCACGGCATGAAAATCATTGCAAAACACGAAACAAAAGAGACAGACGAGACCACCGGCAAAGAGAAGCGCCGCATCGGCTTCCATCTGGCCCACTGCTTTGACGTCAGCCAAACCGCAGGAGATGCTCTGCCAGAGAACCCTTGTCAGACACTGCGGGCCGACATTGACGGCTACGATGCCCTGCTGGCCTCTCTGCGTGACGTATCCCCGGCACCGATCGAGATCAAGGCTATTCAATCCGCAGCGAACGGGTACTACCTGCCGGACAATGACCAGATCGTCGTCAAAGCCGGCTTATCTCAAGCTCAGACGGTCAAGACAACAATCCACGAGATCGCACACGCGATGCTGCACGGCCGCGGCAAAAGCCACGAAAAGACGGATCAGCGGACACGCGAAGTGCAGGCCGAATCGGTCGCGTATGTAGTCTGCCAGTGCATCGGCGTTGACAGCTCTGACTATTCCTTCGGATACGTTGCAGGCTGGAGCCGTGACAAGGAATTGAAGGAACTAAAGGCATCTATTAAAGCAATCAGCAGCACTGCTGACCGTATCATCGCCGGCCTGAAAATACAGAAAGGAGGCGCAACATGCGTCAAAGACTAATAGACGAGATGTCTGTTGCAGACTATCGTGACCTTGCGCGCAGCGAGATGTACGACTGGAGCCCGAAGGAAATCGAAGCCTGGATCCACACAGGCGGCGGTATCATCGGGCAGGACGCCGCGGTCAAAGCTGCCGCCTTGACTGTGTATAACCACTATGAAGGCCGCCCGTCTGTCTCTCTGTTCATCGGTCCGACAGGCAGCGGCAAGACAGAGATCTGGAGAACGCTGCAGAAGGAATACCGCGACCACAACATTGTCATCGTTGACGCAAGCACCTTGACGGCCGAGGGCTGGAAAGGCAGCAACAAGTTATCGACGATTTTCAGGGCAATGGACTCTGACTCCCGCCGGCGCCGCGTGATTCTGGTACTGGATGAAGCCGACAAGATAATGGAGCCGGTATACGGCGGCAGCGGCACGAACTACAATGAACTTGTGCAAAATCAGTTACTGCGCCTCTGTGACCACGATACGATATTTTTCGGCTGCGACGATGGATCAGCAAGCGGCAAAGAGTTGAGCGTTGACTGCTCCAACGTCTCTGTTGTAATGCTGGGCGCATTTGCCAAGTTATACGACAAAAAAGCGAACGACAGCCGCCGCATCGGGTTCGGCACGGGTTCCTCTGGCAATCATACACCGGAAAAGCCGCCTGAAATCACTGTCGAAGACCTGATCGGCTATGGTATGCGGGCAGAGCTTGCAGGCCGTATCAATCGTATCGTATGCCTTGACCCTCTGACGGTACGCGACATGGCACGTATCGGCCAAGCAGAGACTGAAAGGCTCTCGGAAGTCCTGCATCGCCCTGTCAAGATATCCCCGGACGCGCTATTGATGATCGGACGGATGGCGCAGCGGCAAGGACTCGGTGCTCGCTGGGTCAAGTCACGGATCGGCCAAATCATTGACGAGATGATCTATGAAGACCCCACAGCTCCGGAATACGTCGTCGAGTACGAGCCGCCGGACGCGGACGAAATGCGGCAAGCGGAATGTCAAATTATACGGCAAAAAGACCTTTCTGATACAGTCAATAATCCTGTGATGTAACCATGAACATTTTCTACTTAAAATTGCACATCACATCCCACTAAATGCATCCTAAAATACGCAAGATTTCAATGTTACAATCTGCGTCAACAGGACATTCAAAAATGTGACGTAATAATCGCCACGAAGCCGCTCTGTGTAAGGGTAATGTAACAAGTTGTGACGATTGATCACATTGAATCCAAGTGTGTTTGTCACATTGAAAACCCCTTCTTCAAGCGGTTTTATCCCAATATATCTGATTGTATCTGAAAAAGGTGGTGAAACAAAAAAAGGGCATAAGGGGGTGTGACGCAGGCTGACGCTGCGCCCGGCATAGCCGGTACACCCCCTTACTGCGCTGCGCTTGCCGCTATGCGGTGCCCATCGCCCGGAAGCCGGGCGGAAAATGGATCAATAATGGACCACAAAACGGCCACAAAGTGGATCAAAAGTGAGCCGAAAAGTGGGCGCGAATTGGATCTACAATGGACCACGAGTGGGTGCTGCGTCCATCATACAGCAAGCAGGCGGGGGAGAAGGTCCCTGGGTGTGATGTCGCAATGAAATCAAAACGCCGGGAACTGCGATCCAGCCTGGCGCAACCATCATACAGTCAAACGCGTTCTAAGATTATAAGTGTAGCCAAACGTAGCCAAAGTGGTTTTTGCGAGTATCATTGGCTTAAAATCGATTTTCAGCAATTTTTGCAAAAACAGTGTAGCCAAAACGTAGCCAAGCGATTTTGCAAGTATTACTGGCTAAAATCGCGATTTTCGCGATTTGGCTACGTTAGCTACGTTTTTTGGGTATTTATTATCTGAAAGCTTATTTATTTGACTAATTACTTAAAGCTGTTATAATAAACACATATTAATTTAGGTATTACTAAAATAAATGAAAAGTATAGGTGAGTCAGATGCTGCATATCAAATCGCTGAAGGAAGGGCTGGATATTTTTAAGGCGCTCGGTTCAGAAGTCCGTATAGAAATTATTGAAGCGCTTTTGGAAAACCGCGGGATGAACATGAATGAACTGGCAGGCAGACTGAACATCAGCAATGGAGCCCTGACAGGCCATATAAAGAAGCTGGAGGAATGTGGTCTGGTAAGTATTTCCAATGAATCTGCCGGACACGGCAACCAGAAGAAATGCTTTGTGCATCTGGATAAAATCCTGGTCGATCTGGATGGCCGGGCTGATGATAAAAATGTGTATCAGACTGATATTAAGGTGGGACATTTTTCAGATTATAAGGTATATCCCACATGCGGCCTCGCTTCAGGCAATGCAATTATTGGCGAAGTGGACGACGTAAGGTATTTCGCACATCCTGACAGATATAATGCGGATATGCTGTGGTTTACACAGGGCTTTGTAGAGTATATGATACCGAATTTTATTCCCTGTGCGCAGAAAATCGATCAGATTACCATTTCACTGGAAATCTGTTCGGAGGCGCCCGGCGTCAATGATATATGGCCCTCGGACATATCCTTTATCTTAAATGGCAGGAAAATCGCACAATGGACAAGCCCGGGAGATTTTGGCAGCGTAAGAGGAGTATTTACGCCTGACTGGTGGTACCCCAACTGGAATCAGTATGGCCTGCTGAAGATTCTCGTCATTAATAAATCCGGCACCTTTATAGACGGCTTGCAGGTATCGGATATTTCTGTAAAGGATTTTAATTTAGATTATAAGAGTGTGATAAAGTTTAAAATGGAGGTTGCGGAGGATGCGGCGCATGTGGGCGGACTGACCATTTTTGGCAAAGGATTTGGCAATTACAATCAGGATATTTCCGTAAGAATTAATTACAGCCCAATGAATGAATCGGTGGAACGTGAAACGGAGCACTGAAGGGCTGGTTAAAGGTACGGCAGAATACTGCAGGAGCTGTGCTCCCTTCCGGACAGACAAGTGAAAAAGACGCTTGCTGCCCGGGAGGGAGTTTTTTTGTTGTCCAAATTGGCTGCAAAATTAAATTGTAAAAATATAAAACAATAAAATATTTTA
>ERZ780150.435-NODE-435-length-37981-cov-6.822496_pt1 | contig 37981 bp, 36 predicted proteins | sample MGYA00511019_ERZ780150 | MGnify/ENA primary metagenome ERZ780150 (study PRJEB29588, sample SAMEA2151633) | human gut metagenome | biome: human gut; feature: human-associated habitat; material: faeces | place: Denmark | collected 2008/2010 ...
TCCCGATGATTTCCTGCCATTGGTTTAAGGGATACCGGTTCTGCATCTGAGGCAGGTTTTGGAAAATGCAGGCTCAGGCCAAAGACGGCAGAGAGCGGATTCTGTCAGAGCGGAAATGGCTGTGCCTGGGACAGATCCACCGGCACCGGCATATCCAGCGTCATGGAGTTTTCGGTTACCAGACAGTCCAGAGCAAGGATGCGGACACCGGCCTGCCGCGCTTTTTCCAGTGCAAAGCCAAAGGCGGGATGGGTTTCCATGTTGGGACGAAACAGGCGGATCCCTTTCATCTGGATGACCAGGAGAAGAAAGCAGGGAAAGCCTTCCTTGCAGGCAAGGATCATTTCTTCCAGATGGCGGACTCCGCGTTGGGTTGGGGCATCGGGGAAGGCTGCGATGCCGTCCTGTTCCAGAGTCACGCCTTTTACTTCCATAAAAGCCTGTGTGCCGTTCAGCCGGAAAGCAAGATCAAAACGGGAATTGTGAAAGCGGACTTCCCTTCGGACATCTTCTACCAGGGAACCTGGAGGAAGATGGGAAAGAAAGCCGCCGCCAAGGATCCATTCCCAGGCCGCAGTATTGGGAGCCTGGGAGTCCATGTTGATAAGGAGTTTTTCCCTGCGGAAACCGGCGGGTTCCTTATAGACGCCGATCAGATCCCATGCAGTCCTGCGCCCCTTTTTCAGGGCCTCCGGGTGATGCTCCAGGATTACCGGAGTTCCGGGAAGAAGAAGTTCCCGGCAGCGGCCGGTATTTTTAACGTGGCAGACTTCTTCATGGCCGTCAATAAGCACATTGGCGATGAAACGGTTGGGGCGGTTTTGGAAGATGCCGCTGCAGGTGTGCAGATATTGCATATAGGTTCTCCTTTCAGGCTTTTTGTGGTTCCCCTGCAGAGACTGCGGCATGACGGCGCAGGATTCGGCAAATAGGGAATCAGCAGAGGATATGTTGGAGAATGATTATAGGCAGACTGCGCTGAAAAGTCAAGGAAAACGCTTATTTTAGTTGCACCGCCATGTAAAATATGCTAAACTTTTTCCAGCGAAAAAGGGCCGGTCATACCGGGCTTCCGCAAAAACGGCGGAGAAAGGAAGAAAATCATGGCATTATCGTATCAGAGTACCAGAGGCGGCCAGCAGGGCGTTTCCGCTTCCCAGGCGATTCTTCAGGGACTGGCATTGGACGGCGGCATGCCCTGCGCCGGAAAGACCGGAACCACAAACAGCAACCGGGATACCTGGTTCTGCGGCTACACCCGCTACTATACCACGGCTGTATGGGTGGGATACGATATCCCCCGCAAAATGCCCGGCATATACGGGAGCACATATGCAGGGAAAATATGGAAAAATATCATGAACCAGATACACGAGGGTCTGGAGCCCTGGGACTGGGAGCAGCCGGAGAGCGTGGAATTAAGGACGGACCCCAGGACGGGAACCGAGGATTACTTCAGCACCACCGCTGAACTGCGCGCGCAGCAGAGCCTGCACGACAAGGAGCAGGCAAAGCTGACCGCACAGCTGGAACAGGATATCCGTGTATTCACCACAAGGGAAATCAGTTCCGTGGAGGATACCTACGCGGTCAGGAGCCAATACCAGGATATCACCTCCCGCCTGCCGCTTCTGGACGACGGGGAGCTGAGGGCCAGCATGCTGGAACAGGTGGAAAACCGGTACGATTACTTTACGGGAATTATCAGCCAGATGGGCGATACCATTGCCCTTTATGAAAAGCAGAAGGCCATCGACGATGCCAGGGCCAGGGAAGCAGCCCAGAAGCAGGCTGAGGAGAACCGGAAACAGGCTGAGAAGGATGCCAAAAAGAACGAATTCCTGCAGGCTCTGGAGGCTGTGGAGGAACTGGAATACCAGCAGAAAAACGCTCAGGATCTGGTGCAGGATGCCATCAGCAGGCTTTCCCTGGTGGCAGGCGACCCGGATCAGCAGGCTCTGTCCGACCGGCTTCAGGCAGCCATCACGCGGATTTCCGGCCTGCCCACAGAGGACCAGTGGAACGCGGCCCAGGCCGAGAGCAGGGCGGCCGAGGAAGCTGCCATGAAGCAGGCCGAGCAGCAGGTACAGGTACAGCAGAACCAGCTCCGCTCCTCCCTAAACAGCGAGAAATTAAAGTGGAACAACATGGAATATTACGGACCAGGAGGCAGACCGGATAATGAAAACTGATTTACATAAAAAAACAGGACATACAGGCGCCCCGCGTCTGAAGCTGGACAAAAAGGTCCGCGGGGAATCCGGGAAGGATAATGCCAATCCCTACTGTATGCCTCCCAAACGCTGGTTCCTCACATTCATGTGCATGAACATCCCCATCGCGGGATGGGTTTACCTGATCTGTCTGGCCTTTGGAAAAAAGGAGAACCAACTGCGGGACTTTGCCAAGGCTTATCTGATTTATAAGCTGGTATTCCTGGCAGCGGCTTTGATCATCCTGGGAGTTCTGGTATACATCGGACTGGACCTTGCAGACAAGCTGCTGGCATATATGGAAATGCTGTAGGTTTACCTGTCTGATAAAGGAAAAACAAAAAGGTTCTTTCTGAATCTTTGGATAACCCAAAGAGCAGAAAGAACCTTTTTTCAATACAGCTGCCAGCCGCTATACGGTTTCAGCCGTCCTGAGAAGCGCAAGCTCCTCCTTAAGGGCTGCAATCTCAGCTTCGTAAGCTTCTATCTTGCGGTCCTTTTCCTCCAGAATCTTCTTCTGCTCCTCCACAATGCGCTCAATCATATTGCGGTCCATCATTCCCTCAATGATGTCCCTCAGCGCATCCACCGTGTCTCCCGGAGTCTTTCCCTCCTCATCAATGGTGATGTCCGCGTATTTCTCATAATAAGGCACACGCTCATTGTATAGGTCCCGAAGGGTAAATCCCGGTTTTAGGGCCACGCCCCTGTCCACCACATTGCCAATGCGCTTTTCCATCTCTTCATAGCTCATCTTCAGATAGACCACTTCGCTGATTTCCTTCAGGTGCTCCATGGCCTTCTCACCATATATGACGCTTCCGCCGGGAGCAATGACAGAAAGAGCCACATCCAGTTCGGCATTGATTCTCTCCTCCACTTTAAGGAATCCGTCCATGCCCTCCTGTGCAATAATTTCCTTTAGAAGCCTGCCCTCCTTTTCCTGTATCACGATATCCACGTCCACAAAGGAAAATCCCAGCCTCTTGGCCAGCAGTACCCCAATGGTGCTCTTGCCCGACGACGGCATGCCTATCATGGTAATGTTCGGTTTCACGCTTTTTTCCTCCTTGAAGTCCTATTCCTATCATTCTGCCTTTTCACCGGTTTCTTCACCGAATACCCAAAGCTTCCCAGCTTCTTTCCCAGCTCAAAATACTCTCCGTGGGAATAGCTCACAAGTCCGGACATATTAAGGTTAAACTTTCCCCTATCGTCCATATACCGGTTGTCAATGGTCACTCCCATCACCTTGGCAATGAACATATCATGGCTTCCCAGCTCCTTCACTTCCACCACCTTGCACTCAATGTTCACCGGGCTTTCCTCAACCCCCGGCGCCTTCACATACCTGGATGCCTGCGGGGTCAGCCTTGTCTCCTTAAACTTATCCACGTCCCCGCCGGATTTGACGCCGCAGTAATCCGCGGCCCGGACCAGCCGCTTATTCACCAGATTGATGACAAATTCTCCTGTATCCCTGATGATGCTGTGGGAGAAACGCTCCTTGCGCACGGATATGGACACCATGGCGGGATCCGAGCAAATGGTGCCTGCCCAGGCCACTGTAATGATGTTGGGTGTCTCTCCCTCCCTGCCGCAGCTGACCATAACAGCCGGCACCGGGTAGAGCATGTTGCCTGGTTTCCAGTATTCCTTTGACATAACTTAATCCTCCTGCCCCTACCGGGCCTAATCCTGCTCCGCCAGCATCAGCTCCGGAATCAGCTGTTTTTTACGGGATACCACTCCCGGCAGACTCAGCACCGGTTCCGGCTTTTCCGCGGCCTCCTCTATATCCAGATGGAACGCCTTGGCTGCCAGCTGCACCGCGCCCTGTCCATAACAAATCAGATCCGTGGATTCCTTCAGTATGTTGGTCAGCATGAAAAATACCATGTCCAGGCTGTTGCTCTCCCTGGCCTTTTCCATATAGCCCAGCATCTTCTCCTTCAGGGTACCCAGCTCTATATCGTTTAACGACGTAATCTGCCCCACGCCAATCAGCGCTTTGCCCACAGAAAACTTCTTGAAATCCTGATAGAAAATCTCCTCATCGGACTTATCCTTAAGATTACTTCCCGCCCCGAACATTTCCATGGCGTACTTCTCTATATCCAGTCCGGCTATGGCTGCCAGAGACCTGGCTGCCATCTCGTCCACCGGTGTGCAGGTGGGGGATCGGAACAACAGGGTATCCGACACAATGGCGCTGCACAGCAGCCCCGCAATCTTTGGCTCTATCTCCACTTTATTTTCCAGGTACATCTGGTAAATAATGGTGGCTGTGCAACCCAGAGGCTGGTTGCGGAAGAACACCGGTGCCATGGTCTGGACCGTTCCCAGCCTGTGATGGTCGATAATCTCCATAATTTCAGCGCTCTCGATACCTGCCACGGCCTGGCTCTTCTCGTTGTGGTCCACCAGAATTACCTGCTTGCCCTTGGCGCCCAACAGGTTCCGGCGTGATATCATTCCCAGATACCTTCCCTCCTTGTCCAGGATGGGGAAATCCCGGTGCCGCTTGCTGGCCATAACCTCCCGGATTTCATCCGTATAATCATCGCTGTTAAAGGTAATCAGGTGCTCCCTGGTCATGAAATAGCTGATGGGCATGCTCTGGTTAATCAGACGGGCCGCCGTATATGTGTCGTAGGTGGTGGCAATAACCGTGCATCCCCTATCCTGGGCAATTTTCTTGATGGTCATGGACACGCCTGCGCCCTCACACACAATGATGCAGTCGGCCCCCATCTCGATGGCGCAGAGCTGGGACTCATAGCGGTTGCCCAGTATGACCAGGTCGTGGGGTTCAATGTAAAATTCCATCAGGTCAGGATTAGCGGCTGCAATCAGCACCTTTCCCCTGTCAAAATAGGCGTCCGCATTTCCCACCACAATATCGGCTTCCAGTGTTTCAATGATGTTGGAATACTGGGTATGGGCCTTGGACAGGATGCTGCTGTCATAAATATTCATATAGGTCTTTGTAATATCGCCCACCGTGATAAGCCCTTCCAGAGTCCCGTCGGGCCTGACCGAGGGTATGGTCACCACGTTGTTTTCCTGCATGATGTTCCATGCCTTTTTTAAGGAAATGTTATCCGCAACTCCCCTGGTCTTGCGGATTTCAATGTCCTTTACCTGGGTTCTCACGTCCTCCACCAGCTTAGGCTCCTCCATGCCGAAGTAGTCCAGGACAAACCTGGTCTCCCCATTCACATGGCCTGCCCTGGCCGGAATATACGCATCCCCTGTAATGGCCCGTTTCAGGTTTGCATAACAGATGGCCGAACAGATGGAATCCGTATCAGGATTCCTGTGGCCGATGACCGTTGTCTTTCTCTTTAATTCCTGCTCCATTTTCTCTCCTTCGATTCTGCATCTATGGTAATATATAATGTTTCATAATCTGTTTACAACAAATTCACATTTCGTTCACATTTATTTTTTATACTATTTTCATAAGAACAAGTTGCTTACACAAATGATAAATAGTAAAATTGCACATAGATTTTTCATAATTACCCCGGTTGTTATACAATCGGGGTCTCCTCATTTTATAAGGCTTTTTCGGGTTTAAAACTCCGGCTCTATCTTTATACTGTATACAAGATACGTCCCGCCATTTCAGTATATCAGACCGTATTTCTTTTTTCAACAACAAGCTGCATGCAGGAATGGCATAATAAAAATAAGGCCAGGTTTCTATCCAGGCCTTATTTTTGATGATACATTTGTATCTCTTAAAGCTCATATACCTGATCACATGTAAAATCCGGAAGCGTGGCGCCGCTGTCTGCCTTCTTCGTCTTCCTCCCACTGTCATCCGTATAGTAAACTTCCCTGTCCTCAACCAAATAGACATAATCCCCATCGCTCTTATAAGCCTTCTCATTGGTCTGTACCTTACCGGATTCATTGACCAGGTAATATTTACCGTCCACCTTATAGACCTCGTACCGGGAATCCCCGTCCGCTGTCACCAGCAGCCCGTTGTAGTACAGGAATCCATCCTTTTCTCCGCTGAAGCCAGCTCCCTTGTTGGAGCCGGAAGTGTTGAAATAGAAGGTGCAGCGCTTGCCGTCGTCGTCAACAATACCCGTATTCCTGCCGGTGAGCATCCTGCCGTCAGACCCCTTCTCTCCGAAATACCCCACCATCACACGTCCGCCGGATACAATCTTAACCAGACCGTTCCTTCTGCATCCATACTGGTTCACAAAATAATTCTCGCCGTCCACCCGGACCGTGGCTGCATTCATGGTGGAGATACCTGTCTTAAGGTATGCGGGAGTGCCGTTGTTCTCAAAATAATACCACTCCTTATCCCCTTCCTTTGGAAGCCCCTCATCCCCCTTCATGGAGATGGCTGCCCCGTCGTCGGAATCACCAGGATGCTCAGACAGCTGTTTCCACTGTCCCTTTGCAATGGCTCCGTCATCCTTGCCGCCCAGGTACACGAAACGGCTGATGCCTGTGGCATCGTCGCTGTCCGCTTTCTCTTTCACCGCATGCCAGCCCGTCAGCATGGCTCCGTTCTGGTCAAAATAAAATTTTTCTCCGTGAATGGTCTCCTGGTCATAATTGCCGGAAAGGGAGCGCTTGGCCTTGCCGTTATTCTGGAAGAAAAACCACCGGGAATTCTCATCTGCCTTCTTATATTCCCTGGAGATGTCCCCAATCTCAGGAAGATTATCCTCGTCAAATTCCAGGCATACCCAGCCCCGTCTCATGGCCCCGTCGTCCCTGCCGCCCAGGTAGTATATATTATCGCCCTCGTAGAACCAGCCTGTGCGCATCTTACCGTCGCTGTCAAAGTTGTAGCGGCCGTCTCCCACATTCTTCCAGCCTTCCTCCGTCTTGCCGTTTTTGCCCAGGAAATACCAGCCCTCTTCCTTCAGACCGTCCTTGCCGTCTGTGTGGACCCAGGAATTCTTCACCATGACTCCCTTGTCATCCACATAGTATGTATTCTCTATCCAGGTACTCTTCTCAATCTCCCCGTCACTGCCCAGGAAGTATGATTTTCCATCCCGTGTCCTCCATTCATTGGTCACATAGTTTCCCTTGTTGTCCACGAACTTAAGGACTCCGTCTTCTGTCTTCCATCCGGACTCCGCGCCAAAAGCAGTGCCGGCAGCCATCACCCCCATCAGCAGTCCTATGGACCATCCTGCCAATATTCTTCGTCTGGTCATATCCTCCACCTCCTTATAGTATCATTTTATCAGAAAATGAAAGGAAATAACAGGAGGAGAAAGGGGAAAAATTGTGTAAGAATTACTTAATTTTATCTATCCGGGCAAATAATCTCACAGTTTACTCCGTTCTCGTCAAAATAATATTTCCTGCCGTCCACGGTCATGGTTGCCCTCAAAGTACCAGCCGGTCCGCATCCGGACTCACTTGTCCACCCTGCGGCCAGGGCTGTCCCTGCCGCGGCAGCGTTTAACAGCAGGCAAAGTCCACATCCTGTCAGCATTTTCACCGGTTTCTTCATATTCTACCTCCTTTTGCTGCCATTTTACCAGAAGGACAGTGAAAATTTCATGAACAGCCGGTGGAAAAAATGTGAAATCAGTGCTAAAATGTATGTTGCGAATACTCTGAAATATCCGTTTAGAAAGGAGTCACCCATATGTCAGAAACAGCCATCACAATCCGTATGGCGGAGGAAGGAGACGCCGAAGCCCTTCTGGCCATATACACACCCTATGTGGAAAAAACAGCCATCACCTTTGAATATAAGGTGCCCACTGTCCGGGAATTTAAAAACCGCATCGCCTCCACCCTGAAACGGTACCCTTATCTGGCTGCCGTCCGGGACGGACGCATCCTGGGATATGCCTATGCATCTGAATTTAAGGAAAGGGCTGCCTATGACTGGGCTGTGGAGACCTCTGTCTATGTGTCCGAAGACGCGCGGCGCACCGGCGCGGGCTCCATTCTCTATAAGGCATTGGAAAACTATCTGAAACGACAGAATGTTATCAACGTCAATGCCTGCATTGCCTACCCCAATCCGGGCAGCATTGCCTTCCACGAAAAACACGGCTACCGCATCGTGGGCCATTTCACCAAATGCGGCTATAAACTGGGCCAGTGGTGGGATATGGTGTGGATGGAAAAAATGCTGGGGCCCCACCCGGAACAGCCGGAACCTTTTATACCGGCAGGCAGACTCTAGAGCCTGGCTTGAAAATTCCGGTCCTTCGCTACGCCCTCAGCCGCCCATATATCCCGGCCAGCCGCCTGCACCGTTTCACGGTTTCCTCATTCAAATCTTCCCCGCTCATCCTCCACCGCCAGTTCTTCCCCAGGGTAGACGGCTCGTTGATTCTGGCAGACGTGCCAAATCCCAGATAATCCTGTCGGATCCAATAGCCCACGTTATGCCTGCATTCTCTGCCTTTCTTTGCGTAATTGGAAATCTCATACTGCTCAAAGCCATATTCTCTCAGAATCTGTGCTGTTGCCTCATACATATTGTACTCCGCATCTTCATCCGGCAAATTCAGCGTCCGCGATGCAAAAGGTGTGCCCTCCTCAATGATCAGGCTGTATGCGGAAATATGTTCCGGATCCAGTCCTGCAACAGTGCGAAGATTGTGGATCCATCCTTCATAAGTCTGATCCGGGATCGCACTCATCAGATCAATATTGATATTGTCGAACCCTGCCTCTCTTGCACTTCTGTAAGTCTCCAGAAACTGCTCATAATTGTGGATTCTTCCAAGGATCTTCAGTTCTCTGTCATCCGGCGACTGTAAACCTATGCTCAGGCGGTTGATTCCATATGTTCTGTATGCCTGCAGTTTGTTTCTGTCTGCAGTCCCCGGGTTTACTTCTATGGTGATCTCAGCATGATCCGCAATCTGAAATTTTCGTCTTATATGATTTAAAATTTCTCCTATGAATCTCTCATCCAAAACAGAAGGAGTGCCCCCTCCAATAAATACAGAGGATACACTCCTTCCTTTTCCTTCTTCTGCTGCATTGATTTCTTCAAGCAGAGCATCTACATAATCAGCCTGCTCCTTTGGACCTGACGGACCGGAAAGGAAATCACAGTAATCACATTTTTTTATGCAAAATGGAATGTGGACATAGATTTCCATGGGAGAATCTGTGATATTCCTTCTCTCCATTGTAATCTGCTCCTGTTATGACCTGTTTTCTATTCCTCAGTATCTGATGTACTGCTGTCTTGCTCATTGTTATCTGCTGAGTCGACACTGTTATCTGTACTGTCGGCATCACTTTGGCTGTCTGAACTTTCCGCAGATGAGATACCTGCTGCATCCTGCTCTGCCAGATACGTATTTACCATTGTCAGATTACCATTGGTGGTAACTGCTGCGGAAGCTACCTGATCCGGTGCCGGAGTGGGACTTGTCTCTTCCGGCGCAACACTGATCTGGATCACTTTGGAGGACGCTTCATCTACCTTCCTGGTTTTCCCACATCCGGAGACAGAAATTCCAAGCAATAACATACATAGTATAACTGTTTTTCGCTTAATCATTTTCTTCAATATTTTAACCTTCTGTTGAGATGAGCACTATTCACAGATAACTGTTCAGTACCTTCACAGTTATGTGGACAGCAGGCTGCCGAATAGTTACCATTCATACTTTATTTATCATCCAGTTTCAATACACTCATAAATGCTTTCTGCGGAATCTCCACATTGCCTACCTGACGCATACGTTTCTTACCTTCCTTCTGTTTCTCCAGAAGTTTCTTCTTACGGGAAATATCACCGCCGTAACATTTGGCAAGTACATCCTTACGCATGGCTCTGACTGTCTCTCTGGCAATAATCTTGCTTCCGACAGCTGCCTGGATCGGAATCTCAAAAAGCTGGCGGGGAATCTCGTCTTTTAATTTCTCGCACATCTTACGGCCTCTCTCATATGCTGTATCTGCATGCACGATAAAGGAAAGAGCATCCACTTCTTCTTTGTTTACCAGAATATCCAGTTTCACAAGCTCGCTGCGCTCATATCCGCAGAGTTCGTAATCCAGAGAAGCATAGCCTCTGGAGCGGGATTTGAGGGCATCAAAGAAATCATAGATAATCTCATTTAACGGCAGCTTATATTTCAGAAGCGCACGTGTTTCTTCCATATAATCCATTCCCAGATACTGCCCTCTTCGTTCCTGGCAAAGATCCATAATTGCACCGATAAATTCAGTTGTTACCATGATCTCGGCATTTACCATTGGTTCTTCCATGTATTCAATCTCTGATGGATCCGGCAGATTGCTTGGGTTTGTCAGATTGATAACTTCGCCGTTAGTTTTGTATACTTTATAAATAACACCGGGAGCTGTGGTCACAAGATCAAGGTTGTATTCTCTTTCCAGACGTTCCTGAATAATCTCCAGATGAAGTAATCCCAGGAATCCACATCGGAAGCCGAAGCCAAGGGCTACTGATGTTTCCGGCTCATAGAACAGAGAGGCATCGTTGAGCTGAAGCTTCTCAAGGGCATCTCTCAGATCACCATATTTGGCACCGTCTGCCGGATATAATCCGCAGTATACCATAGGATTTACTTTCTTATAACCCGGAAGTGCTTCTGCACATGGTCTGTTTTTGTCTGTAACTGTATCACCTACACGAGTGTCACCAAGGTTTTTAATACTCGCAGTGATGTATCCTACCATACCTGCTGTCAGTTCCTCACATGGAATAAACTGACCTGCACCAAAGTATCCGACTTCCACAACTTCTGTGGTGAAGCCAGTTGCCATCATATGGATCTGGGTGCCTCTTTTCACACGGCCATCCATGACACGGCAGAATACGATAACGCCTTTGTATGCATCATAAATGGAGTCAAAGATCAGGGCTTTTAATGGTGCATCTACATCGCCATGAGGTGCCGGGATCTTTGTTACGATCTGTTCCAGGACTTCTTCTACATTGAGTCCTGTTTTGGCAGAAATCCTTGGTGCGTCATGGGCTTCAAGGCCGATGACATCTTCGATTTCATTTACCACACGATCCGGTTCTGCACTTGGCAGGTCGATTTTGTTGATGACCGGAAGGACATCCAGGTCATGGTCAAGGGCAAGATATACATTTGCCAGTGTCTGGGCTTCGATTCCCTGAGCTGCATCTACTACCAGGATTGCACCGTCGCAGGCTGCAAGGCTTCGGGATACTTCGTAATTGAAGTCTACATGGCCGGGGGTGTCGATCAGGTTGAAGATGTATTCTTCGCCGTCTTTGGCTTTGTATACGATTCGCACTGCCTGAGATTTAATGGTGATTCCACGTTCTCTTTCGAGTTCCATGTTATCCAGTACCTGTGACTGCATTTCACGTTCTGTCAGAGTGCCGGTCATTTCGATGATTCGGTCGGCAAGAGTGGATTTGCCGTGGTCTATGTGTGCAATAATACAGAAATTTCTGATTTTGCTCTGGTCTATCATTAAGGAATTCCCTCCTGAGTTCTTTCTTATATACTGTAATTGATGGGTTTGCTAATTTTGTATTATAACATATGGGGGAAGGGTTTGTCATCTATTTATCTACATTGGACGCACAGAAACAGTTACTGTTGTTACTGTTCACACACCTCGCGGGATAGTAGATATGAACAGTAACCAGAAACATCCTAGTACATCGTTTCGTAAATAACTATACCAATCGCGTAGGATGCGGATTCGAGTGTGCTGGTATAAAAACGCAGGCGTAGCGGGCTACGCTGAGGCTTTTAGACCTGTGCAATCGGATTCGCAGACAAGTGAGTGGTATAGTTATTTCGAAAACGATGTACTAGTAATTGGAATTCAGCCCTGCAGTACCTTGTCTAAGATGTCGGCAAATGGTTCCATGGCATTTTTTACTTCCTGAACAGTGTTGGTCTGGGCTCCGGCTTCCAGAAGAAGGGAGCGGGGACGGAGGTGGAGATTGTAACGGTAACCTGCAAGGTAAATTCCCCGGTAAAATTGAGGATAGTATTGGGCTGCCTGATATTCCAGCTGGAAGGAAAATGCCAGGTTTTGCTGTATGTAGGGATTTGGCAGATAGTCCAGGGAACCTTTGGATGTCGTATAACTCAGTCCATTGTAAAAAAGGATCTGGGCTGTGGGTTTTCCATTGATTTCTGTTACAAGATGGCGGTCTTCGGGGATGCCGTCCCGGTGTAGGTCTATGATCACCTGGATATCCGGGTTTTCCTGAAGATAAGGTTCCAGATAATCGCGGGCATAATCGTAAGCGGCGCTGCGGTCCAGTTCACCTCCTGCCATGTCGAACTGCTCTTTGAGATGGACTACCTGATAACTGTAGTTTTCTGTGAGAAGCTGTGTCAGATAATCTCCTACTCCTACAATCGTGTCGGATTCTTCTCCTTCTCTGGAATCTGCGAAGGTTTCCTGAGAATGGCTGTGATAGATCAGGATCTGAGGAGTATCGGTTTCTTTGGTGATTTTTAAGTCCTGTTTCAGAAAATCTTCGGCATTGATCTGTACGGCATCTGCTTCTGTGTTGGAATCTACGATATAGAATTGTCCCAGAAGATAATTATAATCTGCCAGTTTTTCGGGGGACAGGTCAATCATTGGATGAGGAACTGCAGCAGCAATGGTTTCTGTGCTGTTCTGAATATTTTGGTCATTCTGCGCTGCTGACTCTTGCGGCTTCTGTGATTTGTCCGTTTCATGATTTTCCGGTGACGCAGTTATCTTTTTCGGTTTAGGTGTCTTGTCTGATTTTTTTGAAGTTTGTTCTGATTCTGATATTTTCGCTGACTCTGATATTTTCGCTGATTTTACTATTTTCGAAGGAATTGCTGTTTCTTTCGGTACCGGTGTAGATTCTGGTGTCTGTAATTCTTCAGATTCGTTTTTTTCTGCCAGCAATTGTTCGGACTGTGCACGCTCTCCCAGATATTTTCCGTTTTCTCCTGCTATTTTTTTATAGGTTTCAAGATCTTCACAGGAACTCGTATGAGCTCTTTTTTCCAGAAAGCGGTACAGAGGCAGATGCCTGTACACATTTTCTCCTGTAAAAAATGTCCCCGGCAATACTGCCAGAGTGGCAAAAAAGCACATGCTAAGCAGAATGCAGAACGCTTTCTGAACGTTTGTCACATGGATCACCTCTTGACTTATCCTATGTCCATGTTTTCCCATTTATACCCTGTTCACACTGACGGAACAATTTTCCGGTCAGCCGCCTATTTCCTCAAACGCCATGTTCAGTCCTTCTGAGATTGTGAAGCTCAGGTATTTTACTGTCTCATCCACATCTTTGGGAGTTACAAACATGGTGTGAAGATGAGGAGATATCATTTCTTCCAGAAATTCTTTCTGTTCTGCCTCTTCCAGAGCTTCCAGAAGGTGTGCCATGGAATCATGGACGATAGTTGCCGCATCTACTACGGTGGGTACTCCGATCCCGATCACTTTTACCTGCAGATTTTCTTCTGTAAGCCCCACTCTGTGATTGCCTACACCGGAACCCGGGTTGATTCCTGTATCTGTGATCTGAATTGTACGGTTCAGGCGTCTGGTGCTTCTTGCTGCCAGCGCATCAATGGCAATCACTATGTCCGGCTTTGTCTCTGCCACGATTCCCTGTATGATTTCAGATGTCTCCATCCCTGTCTGCGCCATTACTCCCGGGATAATTCCGCTGATACGGTGCATTTTTTCTTTTCCAAGACTCTGCAGGCCATACTCTCTTATCATATGTCTCGTTATATGAAGATTTTCTACCACATGAGGCCCCAGGGAATCGGCTGTGATCGCTGAATTTCCCAGACCTACTACCAGAATGGACAGCTCACGCTCCAGATTGATCACATTCTGTAAATGACGGGCGATTTCCAGGGAAATTTCTCTGTGATAATCCTCATCATGTACAGAAAGCCCCGGAGCTTCTATCGTAATATAGCTTCCCTGGGGCCGTCCCATTGTTCGGGCACCGTTTTCTGTGGTGATCTTTACCACAGTGGTACGGATATCTTTCTCTTCGTTATAATCTTCGTGGATCTCCACTCCCCGGACTTCTACGTTTTCCTCTGTAAACCGTTCGGTTGCCTCCAGCGCCAGGTCTGTTCTTATTCCGTAATTATCCAACATCTCTTTTCCCTCCGTACTTCATTCAATATTTGTTACTGTTTGCTCCGTTCTTATAACAATCTTTTATATCTATTTTTAGCTTTTTTTATGGAAATATGTATTGACAAGGAAGATTATTTGAGATAATATATATAAGCATGTTCATAGGAGCGCCCGTGTCTGTTTCTATGACAGGAGTATAATAATATTTTATCGAATTAAATTGGAGGTGTACGAATTGGCTAACATTAAATCTGCTAAGAAAAGAATTTTAGTAAACAGAACTAAAGCAGCAAGAAACAAAGCAATCAAATCTGCAGTTAAAACTTCTATGAAGAAAGTTGAAGCAGCAGTAGCAAATAAAGATAAGGCAGCTGCAGAAGTAGCATTAAAGGATGCTGTTTCCACAATCAGCAAAGCTACATCCAAAGGTGTTTATCATAAAAACAACTGTGCAAGAAAAGTTGCCCGTTTAGCTAAAGCTGTTAACAGCATTGACTAATTATAGATTGAATTTTTAATTATAAGCTTATGATTAAAAAGGACAGCCATCACCGTCATGTGGCTGTCTTTTTTGTTATTATCTTTTGTAACTGCCAGAATATCCGGCAGTTACCGTTTTTCTTATTTTACTTTACTGCTGTACTTAATGATCAGTAATTCTACGCTCAGCTTATCTTCCAGTCGTCCTGTTTTTACTGATTCTTCTGCATCCACAAAATCTTTTACTGCCTGTTCCAGTTCTGATATAGTATAGGCTCTGGCACATGTTGTAATGTTTCTCACAACAAATCCGGGAACTCCCAGTTTCGAAGCTATTTCTGTCTGCGCAAGTCCTGCTGCCGCAAACTGTTTTGCCAACAGCAGCTGGCGATACTGCTTCGCAAGAAGAAACAGGATCCTCATCGGTGGCTCTTTCAATGTCAGCAGATCATAATAAAGTTCCAGTGCACGCTTCTGATTTTTCTCTGTTACTGCACGCACCATATCAAAAATTCTGTTGGTTGTCTGGGTGGTGCAGATTTCTTCAATATCCTCTGCAGTCACCACATCCCTGCCTTCTGTATAACTGATAAGCTTCTCCATCTCCATCCTGAGATTCCCCATATCAGTTCCTGTTTTGGTCAGCAGAAGTTCCATATCTCTCTGGGTGATCTTTTTCCCGGCTTTCCCCAGGATCCCTGCTGCCCAGCGCATCAGAGTTTTTTCATCCTGTCTGATAAATTCCGCAATACTTCCGCAGGCTTTTACTGCTTTGTACATGCGGTTTCTCTTGTCTACTTCCGTTTCTGCAAAAACCAGATACAGATAGTCCGGCAGCTCTTTCATATAATCTGCCAGTTCCTCACACTTATTTTTGAAAAAACCTGTATCTTCCAGCAAAACAACTCTGCGCTCTGCGAAAAATGGCATGGTTTCACAGAGGTCGATCAACTGTTTTACATCAATCCCCTTGCCTTCATAGTGATTGAAGTTCATAGTATCACCATCCGGATTCAGTGCCTTTACCAGATTCTGTTTATACTGTTGTTTCAGATATGCTTCCTCTCCATAGAGAAGATACACCTGTTTAAAATTTCCTGATTTAATGTCTGCCTGTATGTTTTTCAATTTTCTACTCCTGAGGCTGTTTTGTCTGTAACTGTTCAGCAATCTGTTGTTCTATTCACAGATACCAAGATATCAGACTGCAGAGCAGTTACTTTGTTACTGTTCTCAGTAACGTTACTTTTATTGTATCAATTCCATGACATAATAGCCAGCAGAAAATTTCAGATTATTATTCAGCCGCCCAGCTCCACCATTCTGTGAATGCATCTTCCGGCGCCTTCCATGATATTTTCCGGAAGGAAGATTTCTTCCCCGCCCTGTCCTTTCAGGCAGTTGTAGATGTCCATTAAGGTGGTAACCTTCATATTCATGCATGTAAGCTGTACTGCAACCGGGTAAAATTTCTTATCAGGACATTCAAACTGAAGATGCTCTACAATGCTGTTTTCTGTTCCGATGATAAATTCTTTATGTTCAGATTTCTTTGCAAATTCCATGATTCCTGTAGTGGATCCTACATAATCAGCTTGCTCTGCTACTTCCTGACGGCATTCCGGGTGTACCAGGAAAAGTGCATCCGGATGTGCTGCGCGGGCTTTTTCTACATCTTTTGCGCTGACCACGATATGTCTCGGACATCCGCCCTTATAAAATGCAAAAGTTTTCTCCGGGAGCTTCTCTGCCACGTAGTGTCCCAGGTTCGGATCCGGAATAAATAAAATCTTATCCTGCTCCAGCTTTTTGCAGATTTCAACTGCTGATGAGGACGTAACACATACGTCACATTCTGTTTTCAGTTCTGAAGTTGTATTAATATAGGCGACAACTGCATAATCCGGATACTGTGCTTTTAATTCACGCAGACCTTCCAGATCCAACTGCTCTGCCATGGGACATCCGGCTACAGGATTAGCAAGCCATACTCTCTTCTTCGGGCTTAAAATCTTGCAGGTTTCTGCCATAAAACGAACGCCGCACATGATCACACCGCTGCAGTCTCTTTTGGACGCCTGTACACTCAGGCCATAGGAATCTCCTGTATAGTCTGCTACTTCCAGAATCTCCTGACCCTGATATGCGTGTGCAAGAATACAGATATCCTGTTCTTTTTTCATTCGCAGGATTTCCTGCTGAATTTCTGCTATTGTCATCTTCTGAATCCTTTCTTACTTATATGTTATGATGTTTTTCCTTTTCCCAGGGCTGAAGTGGCGCAAGGAAACCTGCTTTCTTCAGCTGTTCTCCGATCAGATCCAGCCTTTCCTGGCTGGATGCTTCTATCAGATGATAGTGATACCCGGAAGTAGCACTGCTTAATACACTGGAATGGCTGTTGTTGATCGCCTGGACAAATTCATTCACATCCTGTCTGGAACGAATATCCATTTCTGCAGTGACACGGCCATAAACCCTGTGGCTGATGCTGATATTTTTCACCCGCCCGCCACAGTCCACGATCAGATTCAGTTCCTCCGCTGCATGCTCCTGCCCATGGCGTACTTTAAATTCCCTGGTGCATGCAATATCTTTATCATGCTGCAACACATATCCTCTGGTCGTTGACAGGATTCCCGGTGTAGATGCACGTATCACAGCCATATCCTGCACGATCACCTGTCTGCTTACTCCGAACTGTGATGCCATCGCCCTGGCAGCCACAGGTTTTTCTTCCTGCTGAAGGAGCTTTAAAATTTCAGTTCTTCTCTGAGCAGTATTCATACTTTCCCATCCTTTCTCCACGATATAATCCTATAGCAAATTATCCGCTGCAAAACAGCTTCGCTGCCATGTTATTATATTGCATGAAGATTCTTCATGGAAATGTCAAGGATTGGAGCAGAATGTGTCAGTGCACCGCTGGAAACAAAATCCACACCTGTTTCCAGGATTTTGGCGATATTTTCCTTTGTGATATTTCCGGAGCATTCTGTCTGTGCCCGGCCTGCGATAAGCTCTACTGCTTCTTTCATCATTTCCGGTGTCATATTGTCAAGCATAATGATATCTGCTCCTGCTTCTACTGCTTCTTTTACCTGTTCCATAGTCTCTACTTCAATCTCGATCTTACGGACAAATGGTGCATATTCTTTTGCCATGGCCACTGCTTTCGCTACGCTTCCGGCTGCTCCGATATGATTATCCTTAAGCAGTACTCCGTCAGAAAGATTATATCTGTGGTTGCATCCGCCGCCTATACGTACAGCATATTTTTCAAAAACACGACAGTTCGGAGTTGTCTTTCTGGTGTCCAGAAGTGTTACCTTACTTCCTTCCAGAAGCTTTGAAACCTGTTTTGTATAAGTAGCGATACCACTCATTCTCTGGAGATAATTCAGGGCAACTCTCTCTCCGGAAAGAAGCACCCGGATATCTCCTGTTACTGTTCCAAGAAGATCGCCCTTCTTTACTGCCTCACCGTCTTTAAAGTTGAAACTGATCTCTGTTTTCTCATCCAGAATCTGGAATACTCTCGCATATACATCCAGTCCGGCAATGATTCCGTCTTCCTTTGCGATCAGATCTACGGTTCCTTTTACTGCGCTTCGCATCACTGCATTCGTGGAAACATCCTCACTGGTAATGTCCTCCTGAAGCGCCATACGGATCAGCTTGTCTGCCTGCATTTTCATTGTAATACTATTCATGACTTTTTTTCATCCTTTCAATCTCTTTTAATACGGTTTCGTGGCAGGCATTAAGCAGTTCTTCTCTGCTTTCATAGATATTCATATCAATTGCATCTGCCCGCACATATTCCGGTGTCTGTCCAAATATCATATCATCTGCAGCCTTTCTTGCAAAGACCAGAGATTCCAGAAGAGAATTACTTGCCAGACGGTTTCTTCCATGGACGCCATTACAGCTTGTCTCTCCACAGGCATAAAGTCCCTTCATGGAAGTTTTGCTTCCCAGATTTACCTTGATTCCACCCATAAAATAATGCTGTGCCGGAACAACCGGGATTGGCTCTTTTCTCGGATCAAAACCTTCTTCCACGCATTGTTCATAAATATGAGGAAAATGTTCCAGAATTGTTTTCTCTCCCAGAGGGCGCATATCTTCCCATACAAACTCTGTTCCATCCTTTTCCATCTGGGCAAAAATCTTCTGGCTCAGCAGATCTCTCGGCTGTAATTCGTTTGTAAAACGCTGTCCGTTCTTATCATACAGAAGAGCACCTTCTCCTCTGACTGATTCTGAAACCAGGAAACGCCGTCCGGGTTTCTTTGAATAGAGAGTTGTCGGATGAATCTGGATATAGTCCAGATTTTCCATTTCCACACGGTGCTTCATTGCAATTCCCACACCATCTCCCGCAATATGCGAAAAGTTGGTAGAGTTTTTAAAAAGCCCGCCGATTCCGCCGCAGGCAAGAACCACATACTGAGAATAAACAGGAAATGCCTGGTCATTCCGGTCCATTGCAATGATTCCGCAGACTGTATTGTCTTTGGAGATCAGGTCTACCATAGTCATATATTCACAAATTTCAATATTTTCTTTTATTTTTGCAGCAGTTAAGAGAGTCTGTGTGATTTCTTTTCCTGTAATATCCTCATGAAAAAGAATTCTTGGCTGGGAATGCGCTCCCTCTCTGGTAAATGCCAGATTTCCCAGACCATCCCTTGCAAAATCCACATGATAACGCAGAAGATCTCTGATAATATCATTGGAGCTGCGGATCATCAGATCTACTGCCCGTTTATTATTCTCATAATGTCCTGCCCGCATGGTATCTTCAAAATAATTTTCATAGTCATCTTCGCCACGCAGCATACAGATTCCGCCCTGTGCCAGGAATGAATCTGACTGGTCTGCCTCCTGCTTGGTGATAAGCAGGATTTTCATTTTCTCCGGAAGGTTCAGTGCACAGTACAGTCCGGCTGCCCCTGTTCCCACAATAATGACATCATAATGTTCTTTCATCTTTCTTTCCTCACATCATGCCTGATTTTCGTTTGTCTGTGCAATTATACTCCCCGGATATACAGGTGTCAAGACACCTGTATATAATTATGACAACATTGTTTGCTTTGAGTTACTGTGAACGTAACCACTTTGAAAATCCTACTGCTTATTGCTTTTCACATCTCCACAGGGGTCTTACTTGATTCGGTTAAAGGCAGAAACAGATTTTCCATTGACTATTGTAACCGCCCCACAGTCTCTGGTGATCAGCACTCTGCTTCCACTCTTCTTCAGCCGTTCCAGCGTATCCGGCGACGGATGCCCGTATGTGTTTGTTGCAGAACAGGAAACAACAGCCAGTTCCGGTCTGACGATTTCCAGAAACTCTGCTCCTGTAGAATATCTGGAACCGTGATGAGCAGTTTTCAGGAAGTCCACATCTTCAAGACACCCATTCTGTATCAGTTTTTCTTCTGTCACCATCCCGATATCTCCGGTAAAAAGCCCTTTGAAATCTTTGCTTATCATTTCCAGAACCATCGCATCTTCATTTACTTCCTTCCCTGATGCTGTGGACTCCGGCCACAGAACCTTCAGTCTGACAGTTCCATGTCTGATCTCATCTCCTGCTTTCACAGTAAGCACCCGGACTCCTGCTGCCTCTGCCAGCTCTGTCAGCTCCCGATAATTTTTATTCTCCTGAATATCGCTCCATTTGGGCAGGACCAGATTCTCTATGCGCAGAGAAGTCAGATCTTTCTCAACAAATTCCAGAAGTTCCCGCACCCCGCTGATATGATCTTCATCTGTGTGAGAAACATAAATTCCGTCCAGTCTGGAAATCCCTCTGCTCTTCAAGTATGGGAGCAGCTGATATTTTCCCAGTTCATTCTTATTCGTACTGCCCCCGTCGATCAGGATATTCCATCTGTTTTCTATTTCCACCACAATTCCGTCTCCCTGTCCCACATCCAGACAGGCGATACGGAAATCTTCATGCGGTCTGTAACTGATCAGCAGAATTGCAAAGCATACCATACCTGCATATACAGCCCGGATTTTCCACGCAAAGATCTTACCATTTTCACTTTTCTTCACACCCGCTCTGTATATCCACACCGCTGCTGCCAGAACCAGATAATATCCAACGATCTGCCACACTTCCGGCTTTCCGCCGATCCATGTACAAAACGAAAGTCGCCCCAGCAGCACTGTCAGAAACTCATATCCTCTCAGAATAATCCTGCCCGGAACAACAGCCAGAAACGCTCCTCTGACAGTGACTAATCCAAGTAATGCACCGGCAGTTCCGCTTCCCAGTACAATCCCCACAGTAGGAAACACCAGCAGATTCAGAAAAATCCCCAGCACCGACACTTCTCCGTAAAGCCACAGCACTATGGGAAGTGTGGTAAGCTGCACAACTCCGGATGCCAGAAATGACATCAGAAGTTTATCTCTGATTTTTCCCTTCTCATTAACCTTACTTCGTTTTTTCCGGTTTAATACATCCATCCCCTCCTGCACCATTGGCCAGACACAGCCAATCCCAATCACCGATCCAAAAGACAGCAGAAAACCTCCATCAAGCAGATACGCCGGATTTTCCATAAGGATCAGGATCGCCGCAGCCGCCATTCCTGTAGGCATATCATAAATCCGTCCTGCGATCTTTGCACCTACAGAAAGTAAAAACATACATACTGCCCGCATAGTTGAAACAGTCCCTCCTGTCATCATCCCATACTGAAGCATGATCACCAGCGCCAGCAGGCCTGCCGGCCAGATACCCAGACCGATTTTTTTCAGCAGATTATACAGTCCCATTCCAAGAAGACTGATATGGAGCCCCGAAATCGCCAGGATATGTATAATTCCTGCCATCTGATAACGCATTTTCAACTCCGGATCCAGATTTGTTTTATCTCCCAGCACGATTGCTTCAAACGCTCCAGCTTCCATTCCACAGGTCTTCTCCAGAATACCTGCAAATTTCTGCTGCATATCGATCAGGAACTGCCCATATACAGAATGACTCTGCGACTGCTTCTTTATCTTTCCTTTCTTCATCACATAATAGATCCTCTGGCAGCCATAGTATGCTTTACTGTCAAACTCTCCCGGATTCGTGGGGCTTTGCACCTCTTCCAGTTTTCCGGACACCAGAACAAGACTTCCTGCCAGAAGTTTATCAACATCACTGTTACCGCTATGATTCTTTTTTTGTTTTAAATAAACCTTTATATTATCAATGGAAACTTTTTCAGAATTGTAAATAAGATAAGTATTTCTAAGATATACAGATTGAAAATCTTCATTCTCCCGGCACCTGACCACCTCCCCGCAGATGGTGGATTCCGGATGCTTTCTGATCCATGTCTGCACAGACTGTGGCAGTGGATTCCCCCTTATCAGGGAAAATCCCAGCCAGTCTGTCACACACAGAAAAACAACCAGAAGCATGCACAGGATACACACAGGGCGTCTCCTCACTTTTGTGCCTCCTCTTCGTTTATGAATATCACTCTTTTTCCTTGACTACCAGCTTATCATTTCTTTCATAAAAATGATACAGCTCCATCTTCTTACCAAAGGTATCCAGCCTGTCCTTCCCGCCGACCGTAATCTGCACTTTGTCTGCATCCAGCGCATCCAGCAGCGAATTTACCACAGAATATACCGGTATTTTCTCCGATACATCCAGCGCATAGGAAGAAAATACTCCGTCAAATGCCACATAGCAGATCCTGTCTGCTATGGTCACATTCAGAACCTCCGTATTCTCCGGAATTGTGGGGTAATGCCCTTTTTCCAGCGGTCCCTTCATTAACTGTTCCAGAACGATCCTCTCTTTGGGGATACTGCGTTTATACCGCACAGTACGCTGTTCTTTTACCAGCTTCTGACCACTCTTATCAGTAAAATAAAGCGTAAAGGTATTGCTGCAATAGGCATCCGGTTCAGTTCCTGTGAACTCGGCAAAGGTATCTGCAGTCATATTTCCCACAGCCTGTCCCCTGGAATCTGTCAGATCTTCATTTTCTATTGTAAAACGCACAGAATTAATCCCCGGAACCTGAAGGAAAGTCTTCACAACACCTGCCCGCACAAGTAATTCCCTGGCGCGGCTCATGCTGCTGTACTGACTGTTAAAGTTAACCACCAGCACGTCCTCTTCTACACTGTAATTCATCTGTACTCCTTCAGGAAGCAGACTGACCCGGTTCTGCGAATCTGTCTGCTGGCTGTTCATCCGCTGCATCATATCCTTAAGCATATAGTCTGCAGTTGTCTCCTCCGGAGAGTAGCTTTCCTTCTGAAGCTGAGTTTCATCAGAGCTGATATCGTACAGATAATATTTGGCATCCTGTTTACCCGAATCTTCATGTATCTCCACAGAACACCCGGCCGCAAGGATGCTTAGTATTAACGCTGTTATAATGATTGAAAGTTTCTTTTTCACAATGGCACCTCCTATGACGGTATATAAGACAGAGGAATACGCACAGAGAATGTAGTTCCCTCTCCTTCTTTACTGAATACTTTGATCGTTCCATGGTGCATTGCAATAGAACTCTTGGTGATCGCCAGTCCCAGACCGGTTCCCCCGATTTCCTTGGAATGGGACTTGTCCACACGATAGAAACGCTCAAAGATTCTTTCTATACTGTCCTCAGGGATTCCCATACCGGAATCTGCCACTGTTATATAGAAATATTTATGGTCTGCATCCAGAGACACACGCACCCATCCATCATCCACATTATATTTAATGCCATTCTCCACCAGATTACTGATGGCAAGCGTAAACTTCACCTCATCCACATCTGCATCCACAGGGCGGAAGCAATCCAGGATCAGATCGATATTGCGCCTGTCTGCAATGGGACGCAAGCGCTTGAGGATATCCTCCAGAAGCTGATTGATATCCATATGTGTAATGTTCACATCTGCTGCTTTCTTATCCATCTTTACCAGTGAGAGCAGATCTGTAATGATCTTATTCTCTCTGTCGATTTCAGCAGTAATATCACTCATAAACTCCTGATACAGTTCCTCCGGGACTCCCTGCTGTCCAACCAGAGAATCTGCCAGAACCTTCATAGAAGTCAGAGGCGTCTTCAGTTCATGGGACACATTGGATACAAACTCCTGTCTGGATTCATCAAGGATTTTCATACGGTTGACCATCTTGTTGAATGCATCTGTGATCAGCTCTGTCTCCGTATAGTCAGGAACACTGATTTCTTCATCCAGCATGCCATCTGTCAGGTCTTCAATGGCCTTCGTCACTCTTGCAAGTGGTTTTACAAGTATTGTAGAGAGCAGCCATGCCAGAAATACCGAAAGAACAACAATACTTCCGATCAGCATCACGCCTCTCTGTTCCATCTCTGCCAGTGTTTCCGCAATATCAACAGCCGAAACACTTACCAGCATCACGCCCTGAAGCTGCTGCACATCCGGACTCTGTACAGGAACTGCAAGCTCCAGTACTTTACTTCTGGCGTCATAATTGCTTGTCTCTTCTCCTTTCAGACAGGCTACAGCCAGTGAACTGAGAAGCGTCTTTCCCTCCTCTGTGTGGAAGGTATCACTCACTATCTTAAAATCTCTGTCAGCCAGCAGGATGCGTCCGTTATACACATTGGAAAACAGTTCCAGCTTGCTGTTTACAATCTCTGAATCTGTATCATTGAGATAATTCTCCCTGATGATCAGATTACATAAAATATCGCACTGATCACCCACTGTCTCTGTAAGCATTGCAACCGCCCGGTTCTGATAGTTATGAAGCATCGTATATGTTACAATAACCCCCGGCACGATTCCCAGAATGATCAGGATGATCAGAATACGAAAACGCAGACTTCTGAAAAAATTTTTTCTTTTTTTCACCTTTTCAACTCCGTTCTCTTCTGTCATGCAGTTTGATGCATGCTTTCTGTCTGTTCGTAAAACAGTCATTGTTTATCGAATCCTTATCATCTTATCACAGAAAAATGGGCTTTTCTACATCTTAGCGAAAAGTAATTTATTTTTTGTAGCAATCAATGCGCAAGACATATCTCAGGAAATATTACCTCAATCGCTCTTTTATTATATACGCTCACTTTTGCTTCTCCGAACAGATATGACATATTCAAGCTATACAGCAACTGTCCTTACAAAATTTACATTTCATGGTTTTTCACCTCTTTTTTCTTAAAAATGGGTACAAAAAGAACGGTCGGTGGGGTGAAATGCCAACCGCTCTCTTTTGTTTTAAAGTTATTCCTTCCAAAAATCATTATAATATTTTGTCATTAATTTTTGATATTCTTCGGGTAAAAGTTTATAAACCTCAGGATTTTCAATTAGTCCAGACAAATAGTCCAGCCAATTTATATCTTGATATTTCAGTGCTATTTTTATTGCATATATGTAATTTTCCATTATACAATCTACATTCATTCGCTTAATTCTTGCATATATATCAAATGCACCCGGCCAATTCATATCTTTTATCCATTCAAACATATTATTCATATATTTTTTTAATTCATTATCTGATTTTGAGCTAATTACCTTTGCACAGTTTTCCCATACAGATTTATCTTCTATTGGTTGAAATAAAACGGAAAGATATTCTATTTTTTTCGCTTCGTCTATTCCTCTCAATTGTTCTTTTTCTGAACTATTCCAACTTAACATTTTAAAAATAGTATCAATATCTGTTCCCATTTAGTTTCCTCCATCCCATTTTACTACAACACTCTTTACCGCTTGAGTCCAAATTGAACCACTCCCTGCATTTATCCATGTTTGAATACTTACTCCTACTGGCACCACACTAACATGTGTTAATTTGTCCTGATATGCATAAACTATCCCTGTCTTATTTAATGTATTAATTGTTGTAACAGCTGCTTTTCCTCCCATCCTAGGTGGAATTGTTGAGAACGATAAGCCTGTATCTGAATCTTTCTGAGAAGGCGTTAAATTTCCAGGATTCGTTCCTCCATACCTATAAATAACAACATCTTTTTTATTTCTAGGCAAACTTAAAATCTTTGTTTGTGTATTATCGTGAATTTTATCCTTATAATATTCATAAATACTAAAACCTAATACAATTCCGGCTGCTACAAAATCCATTACTGGAGATGGTCCATCTGATGTCGCAATAGCAACCGCAGAGCCTCCAGATATCGAAATGCCTTTACTTACCGCACCGACAATATCCTTTACAAATGATATTGATTTTTTTACAAACGATATAAATGAATATCCGTTAACATCAACATTCATAATCGGATTATTATTACAATACAAAAACATATTACAATCATGTTTTCCTACTCCAGTAGAAAAATATCCATCTGCGCAAATAAATCTTTTAATTTCCGCATCATAATATCTACTTTTCAGATAATACATGCCTGTTTCATTATCATAATAATATCCCTTATAGCGGAACGGATTCTGAACACCTACTGTATCTGCCAGCTCACCTGTAACAGCAATCACTTTTCCCCAACTGTCAGAAGTATATTTTACTACCACTTTTCCATCTGCGTCAACAAGGGCAATGATGTCACCCTGTACATTTCGTACATAAAAATAGGTGATTCCCCTGATAGTCACAAAGATCAGATTGGCCTGGGAGTCATAACAGTACCAGATGATTCTTCCGTCAGTTTTCTCAGAAAGGAGAAGATCTCCTGCCCACTGATATTCAGTCACTGTATTGTCTACTGTTTTTTTCACTCTGGCACCAATATTGTCGTAAAGATATTTAATACTCTTTCCATTTTCTACACCGGAAAGCCTGCGTCCCTGTGTCCAGGTATAAGTTGTTCCTCCTCCGGTAAGCATATTTCCAATGGCATCATAAGTCATTGCTGTGCCATCCCAGCTCAGGAGTTTATCCTTCCATGCACTGTCATAAGTTCCTGTCATTGTCTTCACAGGTGTATCAGGAAGAGTTTCCGCAGTCGTAAATGCGTACTCTTTTTCTACTGTCAGATTACCACCCAGATCATAGGCATAAGTGATGGTTTTGTTTAACTGATGATTATTTTCCCGGATCAGCTGATTTAATTCGTCATATCGAAATGTACTCTCACATGCAGAATCTTTGATACTTATGATATTTCCGTTTGCGTCATACGTATAGTTTAAGGTTTCAGAACCATTCTTAACTGTTTTAGGAAGACTGTAAAGATTCTCTTTAATACCGGAAATGCATCAACAATTTGCTCCGTTAGACTTTTCTGAAATAAGTAAGCATTCAATTACTCGCTTATTTTTGCCGCAACATAATACCAGCCTTTTTCTGACAGATTAATTTCATATTCTTTCACTATCTGAATCACATCCGTCCGGTTATCATTCTTGCTATAAGCAAATAAAGAAAATCCACTGTACAACCACCATTATTCTGCCAGACTACAGTTCCTTCAACCAGATAAGTCACATTTAAGTTGTACAGCAACTGTCCTTATCTCTCAGATATTCTGTTCCCATCAATGCATCCAGACGGGCAGCAATGAGAACATACAACAATGTCATGCCTTTTCTGCACAACCCTTTCTAGCCTGCTCTGCTTTCCAGTGCACCATTTTCAGATTTCGGACTTTTTCCAAATACTGCCGGAAGAAAGATTCCCCCTGTAAACCAGTCGATTGCCATAAACAAAAGCAATGTCTGCAGGAATTTATCCCAACCTCCAAAACACACTGCCAGAGTACTTCCGGCAAGACTAATTAATGTAATTATTCTGTATTTCATAGTTTTTCACCTCTTTTTTCTTAAAAATGGGTACAAAAAAACGGTCGGTGGGGGAATGCCAACCGTTCTCTTCATAATCAACTTTATTCATCTTTAACTTTGTTCCTGTCAAACAATCATAATATCACTTTCGTTCCAGTCTATAGATATCTCTTCGCCATCTAAGTGAATCACATAATTTTTTGGTTTTTCTTTTCCAAGATAGCCATTATAACTTATCTGTTCTCCATTTTTATTTACAAATTCTTTTTTTGTAAAAATTGTATTTTGTGTATCTGATATCTGGAAATCTTTATTATCTTTCTTTCCACAAATAACACTGATATACAGTTCTCCGGTTATCGTACATTCTCGCACAACAATTGTATTATCTTTCTTAAAATCAGCCCTATTATAAAGACATTTTATCTCAGAATGTGATGTACATTTCCACCCTCCTTCTTCTTTATAAATTATTTTACTATTCATTTGTCTATCTTCAAGATATAATACCTCTATGGAATCTTCACCATATATTTCATCTATTTTATTTTTTTCAATTCCATAATACTTTTCTGCCTGATCTGCTGTTGAAAAACTCACATATGCATTTTCTATTTCGCAAAACGACATTACAATTAGAAATACCGTACATAATATCGCCCATGTTATAATCCACTTTGACGCAAGCTTTTTCATTTTCTTCATGATTGCCAGGCCTAAACAAAAGACAATACTATAAATAAATATACGTACATTATTATATGTAATCCCTGCCTGAAATTTACTCTCTCCCGGGTGAGTTCGATGATAATTAGTTCCAGTTACCATAGCATAGAATATAAGGTTTATCAAAAACATAATTAACGTTTTTAACGATATTTTTCCTTTTTGTTTCTTTTGTCTGTATATCCATATTTCTGTTCTCCTTAATTCTAATTTGAACCGCCAGACATATTTCGCTTTCATTTTCTCAATTACTCACCGACTTTTACCGTAACATAATACCAGCCCTTTTCTTTCTCAGACAGATTAATCTCATATTCTATTCCTCCATATTCTTTTACCATCTGAATCACATCTGTCCGGCTGTCATCATTACTATAGGCAAATAAAGAAAATCCACTGTCCAAAAAGCCTTGTGTATACCAGAATCCCACTGTATAACTGCCATTATTTTTCCGGACTACAGCTTCTCCACCTGAAGAACATTTTTTATAATCTTCTGGTAGTTCGATTAATTCCATATCTTTCCTTATTTTTATCTGGTTATTCTGTACCATCTGAACAATTTCAGTCCTTTTTTCCTTATATACCTGAAAGTTTAATTTCTTTATACCATCATTAAACAAAAATGCCAGATATATTCCAAATAAAAAAACTGGTATTGCCGCAAACCAAAATACACGAATCTTTCTCAAACAGCAAAAACTCCGTATGATATATATAAAAGTTAAAATAAATGATGCAAAAATAACATACCAAAATCCCCTGAAAAAAAGTTCTTCGAAATACCAGATTGTAATAAAATTTGCAGTTATCACAGCTATGCATTGTAATATAATTAATTTTAATTTTTTTCTCTCATCCTTCATTCCCGATCCTCTAGCCAAATACCAATTCTTATACTTAGCCATAATCACCACCCTTATTCTTTAATGTTGAAAATACATCAACAGTTCATTTTGTCAGCTATTCCTGTAATAAGCAATCAAACGTTTCTGTCGACTCTCATCACAGTTTTCCAATTGAATCTAAAATGATTTCCCGCTATTTCTTTATATGTTTCCGAATCATTGATATTAGAAAAATACCAGTCCGCGGCCTGGCTTTCGTAGCATTCGTATCCATTTTTCCGTAGAAAAGCAAAGACTGCGCCTTTCCGCTCTGTGATTTCTTCAAGCATGGCATCTGCCAGGTCTGTACAGTATACTCCCATAAGAGGTTCCTCATGCCCGCCGTGGCTCAGTATCACTGCTTTTGCATCTGAATGCAGAGATTGGCGAATCAGTGCAGCCAATTCCTCTGCCGAAACCAGAGGAACATCTACACCAAGTACCAGGCAATATGGATTCTTTGCTTTACGAAAACAGGCTTCCAGCCCTCCCAACGGACCTTTTCCCGGGAAGCGGTCTGGTATAATGGGATATTTATATTTATTTTCACCATGATAGCCAGACAGAAGAATATCACTGATTCCAAGCTTTTCCCCCTTTTCTATCTGCATCTCAAGAAATGTCTTCCCATCTATCGTCAGATCTGATTTGTCCCGTCCCATGCGGCTGCTGGCACCGCCAGCAAGAATAATCATAGAAATTTCTTTCTTTCGCATTATCAGTTTTCCTTTTTGTTTATATAAATCATCAATAAAAGTATTGATTTTTTCTTCATATTATATATAAAATCACAGACAGAAATGTCTGCATAGTGGTTAAAGTGTCTTACATACCTCACCCGCCAATCTGTGACATTCCTCTGATTTCATCCTGCTCTGTCTTCGCTTCATAAAAATTATGGCTCACCGGTTTATTCCAGATCACCTGATAAATTGCTTTTTTCAGTTCCGAATCCATGCAGCCGCCGCGCATAAGCCCCCGCAGGTCTGTACCTTTCTGATACTGGAGGCATCCTTTCATGAATCCTTCGGATGTAAGACGTACTCGGTTGCACTGACTGCAGAATTTGTGAGTCATGGCACTGATAAATCCGATTTTTCCCTTAAATCCTGCGATTTCATAGTAATGGCATGGTCCGTTTCCGTAGCGTTCATTGACTGCATGCATCGGACCGTAGGCTTCTTCCAGTACTGCTTTGATAGATTCTTCATCCTGGAATGGGAACTGTTTTCCGAATCCGATTGGCATCATCTCGATAAAACGCACATGGATTGGATATTTCTGCGCCAGTCCTGCAATCCCTATGAAGTTTTCTTTTTCCTTGATCACCGGAACGCTGTTGATCTTCAGGGAAAGTCCCGGATGTGCAAGTGCTGCTTCGATTCCCTCAAATACCTTTTCCAGTCCGTCACGTCTCGCTACTTTTTTAAACAGTTCCGGATTCAAAGTATCCAGACTGATATTAATGGCGTCAATTCCTGCATCCAGTAATGCATCCAGCTGCTCGGCGAGCAGGATTCCATTTGTTGTTAATGTCACTTTCTCAATTCCCGGGATCGCCTTGATCTGTTTTGCAAGACTTGCACAGCCCTTACGAACAAGAGGCTCACCGCCTGTCAGTTTAATCTTACGGATTCCCAGATCTGCTGCGCACCTGCAGATGCGGAGAATCTCATCGTATGTGAGGATTTCTGCATGAGAAAGGGATTTTACGCCTTCTTCCGGCATACAGTAAATGCATCTCAGATTACATCTGTCTGTCAGGGAAATCCTTAAATAATCTATTTCTCTTCCATATTTGTCTATCATCGGCTCTACCTGCCTTTTACTTTCTAATAATTGATTTTCCTGTTACCGGATACGGGTGAACCGCAACCTTTGTAACCTTTTCTTCTGTTATTCGCCGTCAAAATCACAGGCAATATTTTCTCTCATAATCGTTTGACACTCCATACTCCGCAGTCTATACTTAATGTATCAAGATTATTAAAATCCTTACCGGACGAAAGGAACTGTCCTATGAAAATCAACGAACAATACCACAACCTGAATCTGCTCGAGAATGTTACCTATGAGTTTCTGGGTCGTGACGGAGAAACTCATGAAGAAACAGAACCAATCCTTGTGGAACACATGATGGATGTATATGTAAATGAACGTCTGACCATGAAACTGGTCTGTATCCCACAACATCTGGCTGAACTGGTTCTGGGGCGTCTTTTTACTGAAGGAATCATCTCTTCTGCTGATGACGTTGACCAGATCTACATCTGTGAATTCGGCAAACGTGCCCGCGTGATCCTGAGTAAAAATAAATCCGGGCAGTCTCATGAGGAAAATGAAGATTATGTTGCTCCTACTCCGACCTGCTGCACCGGAAATCGTGTTCTTAATGATTATTTTATCACAGATCAGCCAATGACGCCAGTTACACCTGTCCCATGGAAAAAACAGTGGATCTTTGACCTTGCAGACTGTTTCGCCAATGGTACCCCGCTTCACAGCCAGACCTGGGCAACTCACAGCTGTTTTCTTGCCTGTGACGGAGAACTGCTCTTTCAGTGCGAAGATATCGGACGTCATAATGCTCTGGATAAGGCCATCGGTTATGCCCTGCGCCATAATATTGACCTGAAGAAATGCGTGGTTTATTCCAGTGGACGTATCCCTACAGATATGGCGATCAAGGCAATCCGCGCCGGAATACCGGTTCTGGCAAGCAAGGCATCCCCTTCCGCCGAGGCAGTTGCCATGGCCAAAGAATACCACCTTACCCTTATCTGTGCCGCGCGACGTGACCGTATGAAACTCTTTACCGGAAATAATCCGACAGAATAAATTCTGCAATACACTCTGCATTGTCCAGTTCAAAGAATGGAACATTTTCCAGTACAGACAGTGCATCTCTTTCCTCTGCATCCAGGTTTGTGGCGATCGCCATCAGTTTTTCCGGATTGCAGACACTTTCTGCCGAATTTCCCTTACGGATAATTTCAATTTTCGGATAAGTACTGTATTTAAATCCTTCCAGTAAGATCAGATCTGCCTCCGGAAAAAATTCTGCCAGCTCTTTTTCGGAAATCTGCGGCTGCTGTTTTACCAGCATATATTTGCCTGCTGAAAAAACTGCTGTGCCGTAGGCTCCGGACTGAAGCTGACAGTATGTATCTGTTCCCGGTACGTCCGGCACGAAATCATGCCCGTCATGCTTCAGCACCGCCACTTTAAGGCCCTTGTCTTTAAAAATCTCCAAAAGCCTGCAGATCAGAGTTGTTTTCCCTGAATTCTTTACACCGCTGATTGCAAATATTCTTTTTCTTTCCACCTGTTTCCTGCTCCTCTCAAAGCAAAATCGCGCCCACTTTATCCCCTGCGTTCAGGCTTCTGCTTTCCTGATTTTCCATGGTTTTTGTATCAATCAGGCAATTGCAGCCGGCCATGGAACTGAGGACTCCGTTAGAGTGAAGACCATTGGGAAGATGAAATTTTCCATTTTCCAGATATGCCCGGATAAAGCGGCGGCCCTTGATTCCTTTTTCAAAATTATCAGCCATAATGCCATTTACTTCTTTCAGACCGATTGATGGATCCTGCATCATTTTTTCCAGTGCAGGACGAATCAAAAGTTCTATGCTGACTGCAACACCAAAAGGATTTCCGGAGAGACTGATGATCGGAATCTCTCTTTCTGAAGCGCAATTATCTGTTGCAGTTATATCGGAAGTCTTTTTATATGCAGAAAACAGTGTAGGCATTCCTGGTTTCATCTTTACCCTCCAGAAAATCCGCTCTGCCCCCATCAGTCTCAAGGACTCATGCATAATGTCCTTCTTGCCTACAGATACACCTCCCGTAGTGATGATTATATCTGCCGCTTTTGCTGCTTCTTTTAATTTCTCAGACATAACCGTCGGATCATCTTTGACTGCTTCCATATGGAAAGATTCGATTCCCAGTTCACGCAGTCTGGCAGACATCATTGTCATATTGCTGTTGTAAATCTTTCCTTCCGACAATGGAATTCCCGGTTCTACCACCTCATCTCCTGTAGTCAGAAGCACGATTCTCGGCTGACGGTAAACCGGCACTTTCGCCACTCCCATTCCGGCCAGAATTGCTGCCTCCACATATCCGATATGTGTTCCTTTTTTCAGAAGTGTAGTTCCTTTTTTGAAATCCTCTCCTGCGAAGCAATAATTACTCCATCGCTTCTGTTCGCTGTAAACTTCTACCGTATCTTCTCCATAATCGGTATCCTCCTGATAAATACAGCAGTTACAGCCATTGGGGATTGCAGCACCTGTCATAATGCGCACTGCCTGTCCCTGCTGGATTTCTCTTTCCGAATACTGTCCGGCATCAATCTCTTCCATGACTTTCAGCCTCACCGGATGCTCTTTAGCGGCACCTGCAAGATCCTCTACCTTACACGCATAGCCATCTACCGGAGAGCGGTCAAAAGGAGGATTGTCAAACCCTGCCACCATATCCTGCGCCAGGACTCTTCCCCCTGCTTTATTCAGTTCTGTTTCTTCTGTCTCGTTTATTACAGGCGTATGCTGCAGAATCTGTTCCACTGCCTGTTCTACACTGATTCCCTCCACGCACTAATTCCTCCTCTTGTATATTACATTTTTATAGTCTTTTCAATGCCTTTATAACCACCGGGTCAATTGACGGATATATTAGTTTTACCTTTTGAACTCTATAGCAATTTCAGAGAATAATATCACTAAGATACTTCATTAGAGCCTTATTTTTTATAAACCAGATTGTCTTCAGTATTTTGGAAATTGCTATAACATCATAATATTCAGCCCACTGCTGAAGAATTACATATTTTTCATCTCTGTTGGAGAATGCTTTCTCCTTCTCTCAGCCTCCCTGCCTCCAGAATCTGACAGAATACAAACCAGGGCTCCATGGGCGTGCATACTTTTTCTCCCTTATAGGCATCTGATGCAGGACCGCCCGCACCGATCCTGACTGCTTCCAGGAGTACATCTCCACAACGAAATCTGTTCCCCTCCGCAATACTGTTCCAGTCAATCCCTTCCACAAGGAGATTTTCTCCAAACCGGCCATATCTGAATTCTTCTTCGGACTGTTCGAAATATTCTTTTACCTTCTCATAAGGAAGAAGACTAACCTGCTTTCTTCCGCCCATTCCATAATGCACATCTCCCACAAGTCCCTGCAGATCAGCTTCGCATTCATGAATGTTCTGCGAGCAGGTCTTGCGTTCCTTACTGATGCATACACATAATATCTTCGCCATTTTCTGTCTCATCCTTCCTGATGTGTTACTGTTCACTCCGTTCACAGCAACACGCTTCGCGATGCAAAAAATATGAACCTCCTTGCGCAAAGCCCAAGGAGTATCGTTTGCTTTGCAAACTCAATTTATGCTAATCGCATAAATTCGCGCGGTATGTCTCGGGTTTTCTGTGACCTTCGCTCACAAAAAATACCTTGCTGGATATTACCAGTGAACAGTAACAATTTTTATACTTTTTTTATAAAAGTTTAATTTTCTATTGACGAGTTCAAATTTAAGAGCTATAGTATACCACAGTAACAGCAAATTAACGAGGTGAAGTTTGCAGGAAAGAGGAAGCCACACAAAAGGCTATACCCGCCGAAGGAGTAAAACTCTCAGGTTCCCTGGATGCAGGGAAGAACTGCAAATGGATCGTTTCTCTGGAGACACCCGTTAGATCGGGGGCCGAAGGTGCAAATAACACGAATTATCAATAGCTACCCACAAATGGTTATCTGATTCGTGTCTTGAATCTCTCAGGCAAAAGGACAGAGGATGCTTTATCATCCCCGCTGATTCATATGAACTATATGAACAGTATTTTCTGAACTTCTGATTTTTGAAACGGTCTGTTATTACTTTGTTTCCCAGCTGTACAATATATTACACTTTTTAAAAGAAAAAGGAGATTTATTATTATGTGGGAAGCGATCAATTCTTTTTTGACAACAGTAGACAATCTGGTCTGGGGCGTGCCCCTTATGGTCCTGATCATGGCAGGTGGTATCCTGTTAACTGCCAGACTTGGACTTCTTCAGATGCGAAGACTCCCTCTTGCATTGAAATGGATGTTTAAGAACGAAGAAGAAGGCGATGGTGAGATTTCCAGCTTTGCAGCTTTATGTACAGCACTGAGCGCCACAATCGGAACCGGTAATATCGTCGGTGTTGCAACTGCTGTCTGTGCCGGAGGTCCCGGAGCTTTATTCTGGATGATTCTTGCAGCATTCTTCGGAATGGCAACAAAATTTTCCGAAGGTCTTCTTGCAGTGAAATACCGTGTGGTAGCAGAAGACGGTCACAGCCTTGGCGGTCCTTTCTATTATATTGAGAAAGGTATGGGAACAAAATGGAAATGGCTTGCAAAGATCTTTGCATTCTTTGGTGTATGTGTAGGTCTTTTCGGAATCGGTACATTCAGCCAGGTAAATGGTATTTCCAGTGCAGTTCAGAACTTCTTTGATCCGAACAAATCAAACTGCGTAAATATTCCGTTCCTTGGAGAGTATTCCTGGGCAGTTGTAATTTCTTCCCTGATTCTTGCAGCCTGTGTTGCAGCAATCCTCATCGGTGGTCTGAAACGAATTGCAACAGTCAGCCAGATTATTGTACCGTTTATGGCGGTAATCTATCTGATCTTCAGTGTAGCGCTGATTCTTTTAAACGTTACAGAGATCCCGGCAGCTATCGTAACAGTTGTGAAGGGAGCCTTTAATCCGTCAGCAGTGACAGGCGGTGTGGTAGGAACAATGATCGTATCCATGCAGAAAGGTGTGGCTCGTGGTATTTTTTCAAATGAAGCAGGTCTTGGTAGCGCACCTATCGCAGCGGCAGCAGCTCAGACAAAAGAGCCTGTACGTCAGGGTCTTGTAAGCATGACTGGTACATTTATTGATACGATCGTGATCTGTACAATGACAGGTCTTTCCATCGTACTGACAGGTGCATGGCAGGTAGAAGGTCTGGAAGGTGTTCAGGTAACAACCTATGCATTCCAGCATGGACTTCCGATCCCTGGACAGATTTCTGCATTTGTATTAATGATCTGTCTGGTATTCTTTGCATTTACTACAATTCTTGGATGGGATTATTACAGTGAAAGATGTCTGGAATATCTGACAAACGGACATAAGAAAACAATCCTTACATACCGCTGGCTTTACATTCTAGCAGTATTTATCGGACCGTACATGACAGTAAGTGCTGTATGGACGATCGCAGATATCTTCAACGGACTGATGGCGATTCCGAATATGATCGCATTGTTCGCATTAAGTGGAGTGATCGTAAAAGAAACAAAAGCGTTCTTTGTAGCAGAAAAGCATAAAATGTAAGGAATCAAAAGTAATAAAATAACAGAAAACAGTAAATCCTCTGATTATGGAATTTATAGCAATCCTGATCAGAGGATTTTCTTGCTTACATTTGACTGACTATGATTTTTTTGCGCAAAGTAAATCAAAATCAGTCATTATTTTTATGAATCAGTTTGATTGACTTTGAACAAATATGACAGTATACTAAGAACGTAAACAAAAAACAGTCATGAACATGCAGAAAAGACATGACAATATGTACTTTTGGAATCTTTTGGTGCAAGTGAAATAAAGACTCCGAAAGGATACCAATATAAAACGGGAGGGAAAGAAGAGATGATTTACACAGTGACTTTTAATCCATCTCTGGACTACATCGTTTCGGTAGATGATTTTAAACTGGGGCTGACAAACAGAACAAGTTCAGAGCTGATGCTTCCGGGGGGAAAGGGAATTAATGTTTCCACAGTCCTTATGAATCTTGGGATTGAGAACACTGCACTTGGATTTACCGCAGGGTTTGTGGGGAAAGAAATTATCCGTAGATTACATGAGATGGGAGTAAAATCTGAGTTCATTCAAATTAGTGAAGGGGTTTCAAGGATCAATCTGAAACTGAAATCTATTGACGGAACCGAGATCAATGGTGCAGGACCGGTGATCAGCAAGGATAAAGTAGAGGAACTGATGAAGAAACTGGAAGAACTTGGAGAAGGCGATGTACTTTTTCTGGCAGGCAGCATTCCATCTTCTATGCCGGATGACATGTATGAACAGATCATGGCAAGGCTGAATGGAAAAGGTGTGATGATCGTAGTTGATGCCACAAAGGATCTTCTGGTCAATGTCCTGAAATATCATCCATTCCTTGTAAAACCAAATAATCATGAACTGGGCGAGATCTTCGGTGTAGAATTAAAAACAAGAAAAGATGTAATTTCTTATGGAAAGAAACTTCAGGAAAAAGGTGCAAGAAATGTGCTGATCTCCATGGCCGGCGAAGGTGCAGTTCTGGTAGCAGAGGATGGACAGGTATTTGAAGAACCTGCACCAAAAGGCAGGCTGGTAAATGGTGTGGGTGCAGGAGATTCCATGGTAGCAGGATTCGTTGCAGGCTGGATGGAGAAGAAGGATTACGAACATGCATTCCACATGGGAATTGCAGCAGGAAGTGCAAGTGCATTTTCTGAAAATCTTGCAACAAAGGAAGAAATAGAAGCGGTTTATCGTCAGATAACCGAAAAATAATAAAGGGGGAAGAAGAGATGAGAATAACAGACCTGCTTGACAGACGAAGCGTATCGTTAACAGCTGCTCCGAAAACAAAGTCAGAAACTCTGGAAAAGATTGCCCCTGTTTTAATCTATCCTGTAGTTGGAATCCTTATTATATTATGGGACTCCTGATGACATTTATTGTAGAGCCGGTTAGTTATTGTTCACACGCCACTGTCCCGCGAGGTGTTTTGGCATGAATATGCCAAAATCCCGAGACATACAA
>ERZ780150.444-NODE-444-length-37300-cov-3.671526_pt1 | contig 37300 bp, 25 predicted proteins | sample MGYA00511019_ERZ780150 | MGnify/ENA primary metagenome ERZ780150 (study PRJEB29588, sample SAMEA2151633) | human gut metagenome | biome: human gut; feature: human-associated habitat; material: faeces | place: Denmark | collected 2008/2010 ...
GGTATACCAGCCGCTTCACCGACATCACAGGCTTGATCCGCTTTTTCAGCGCCGGGCACTGGTCCACCATATCTACCGCCACATCAAAGACAATGGAAGCCTGCTAGCGGTCCTAAGCACAGCCGTAAACCTCCGCACCCCATTCTCCGTCCCCGCAGGTCATATACAGTGCCACCCCCGCAACCAGGTCCGACTTCCCGTTTTTCTTCGGAATCTCCACATAAGCCGTATTATACTGGCGGTATCCATTCTCCTTCACCGTCCCGAATACATCCCGCATGATCCTGTCCTGCCAGGGGAGCAGTTCAAACGGCTGCCCTCTCCATATCCCCTTGGTATGTTTCAAACAGTTAATAAACTGCACCGCATGATCCGACTTTGCCTCATCAAACATCAGCGGCCACCGCCTTTGTACAGCAGCAGCTCCATGGCATCGCTTTACTTATCCTCTCCGCCACAATCCTGCTCCGGGAAGAAGGGGTCAGCCCGAACTGTTCACAGAAACGGTTCATGATTTTCAAATAGGTCTGGGCAATGGACACCTACGGAACCTGCTGGCAGTAACCAGACGGCGCTTTCATGACCGTCCCATGCTCAGAGATATATTCCTCTGCCTCTTTCCACCGGGCATACGCCTGGCAGTATCCGGCAAAAGCCGCCATGTCAATCTCCGTCAGAACCCCTAGTTGCTCCATCTGTTTAGCCATCCGCTTCCATTCCTTCTTCGCCTCATCCTCCAGCCAGGCCGGACATCTGGGAGCTTTCTTTTCCGGCTTCGGCTCCTGCCTGTTCAGACTCCGTTTCCCCGGATTCCCTTCCAGCACCTTTACCGCTGTCGGCTTTGGCTTTCTTCCGCTCTGTGCCACTGTTCACACCTCCCTCCTGCTGCATCATTTCAGTCATAAAAGCTCTTTTTCCGAACCTTGCGGCTATTATTTATTAAAAATGGCATAATCCCATTCTTCGGCCACACCATTTCAGACTTCCGATTTATTCCTATTCTTTTCTGGACTGACAAACCGTAGTTCATAAAAATAAGCAACCTAACCTCCGGAAACTGCCGCTCGAAATCCTCCAGATAACGGTAACAGGCACTCTGTCTGCCATTATGCTCGGCAAACTCCTTAAACTCAGCCTCTTGAACATCCCCGGCTGGTTCGCCCATCTTGCAATGGAAACATACACGCCCCTGTACGGGCTTTCCGTATACCGGATGAACCGCATCACATACGGATTCTTTCAAGGCGGATATCTTTTTGCTCAATCCATTTATTATGGACTCCGGCTTGATAAAACCTGCCGCAAAATTAAGTCCAGACACAAATATCAGTTTGACCTCAACGCTATCCTCTCTGACCTGATTTATAACCGGATTCTGGATCCTCAAAGCAAAGAATCTGCCTACCATGCTGCTCAGGAATTTCTGGAGCCGCCGTCCTATGAACTGCATGATGTCTATCGCGCATTAAGTATACTTGCCGCTGAAAGTGATTTCATTCAATCAGAAGTATTCAAGAACAGTAACTTCCTGGAAGAACGTAATTCCCGGATCTTATACTATGACTGTTCGAACTTCTACTTTGAAATCGAACAGGAAGACGGCATGAAAAAATATGGGAAAAGCAAAGAACACCGCCCTAATCCAATCGTTCAGATGGGATTGTTCATTGATGGAGATGGGATTCCTCTGGCTTTCTCCGTTTTCCCGGGGAATCAGAATGAACAGACTTCCTTGAAACCTTTGGAGGCAAAAATCCTCCAGCAGTTCGGATGCGATAAGTTCATTTACTGCAGTGATGCCGGTCTGGCATCACAGGCTAACCGTAACTTCAATCACATGGGAAAACGTGCTTTTATTGTTACCCAGTCAATCAAAAAGCTCCGTACTGAAGATAAAGCTGTTGCCCTTAACAAAGATGGATTCAAAAGACTCTCCGATAACAGGAAGATTACTTTTGAAGATATCAGTGATGATGGTTCAAACGAACTTTACTATAAAGAAATCCCTTACGTTAGCGGAAATCTTGACCAGAGACTGATTGTTACCTATTCTCCTAAATATGCAGCCTATCAACAGGCAATCCGTCAGGCTCAAGTAGACAGGGCAAAGGCCATGCTTGAGAATGGCAGCCTAAAAAAGAACCGTAAAAATCCAAATGATCCTGCCAGATTCATCGGGAAGGGTGCATCCACGAAGGACGGAGAAGTTGCTGACATCCATTATTATCCAGATGAAGCAAAAGTCGCTGAAGAAGCTAAATATGATGGTCTTTATGCAGTAAGTACCGACCTGCTGGACGATGAAGTCAAAGATATCTTGAAAGTCAGTGAAGAAAGATGGCAGATAGAAGAATGTTTTCGGATCATGAAAACAGACTTTTCTGCAAGACCGATTTATGTGCAGCGTGAAGACCGCATCAAAGCACATTTCCTAATCTGTTTTCTGGCACTGTTAAGCTACCGCTTATTAGAGAAACAGTTGGATAACAAGTATACCTGTGAAGAAATCCTGAAAACAATGAAAGAAATGAATTTCGTCGACCTTGAAGGCCAGGGATTTACGCCAACATATATCAGAAATAAGCTAACGGATGACCTTCACAAAACCTGCGGATTCGACACTGATTTCCAATTCATCAGTAAAAGTAAAATGAAAGAAATCGAAAAGAAAAGTAAAAGAAGGTAATATTACTATAGTCCATGCAAAGCAAAGGAATCGCTGCAAGCCTTATAAATAGGGCATTTGCAGCGATTTTGTAAGTTCACAACTGTCAAAGACGGAATTATACCACAGATCCTGCGGTGGTCATAGAGGCGCGCCGTCGGTTGTTTGAGGAACTGGACAGGTTCTGAAGGTTTAATTTTCCTCACATCAAGTAATGCTTATTATACCCATCCTAAAGTGCTTTTCCAAGAAGATAAGCCTCCTGGGGAAATTTTGAATTTTTTATAGCCTCAGGAGTGCCTCAATTCAGCAGTTTTGCCCAAGCTGTTGCGAGCAAAACTCTTCGTAACAGGGTTGTTTACTCTGTTATTTGGTGTTTACAGTGTCTGCGTAACTTTGCTGACCGGCATTCTCGTCGGCCTGAGCTGACCCCGTCACTGGTATGGCGCAGTGAGATTCAGATCTTGGCGGCAGCATTTACAATATACCTTGTTTGTCTGTCTATGATCCTGATTTTTGGACAAATCCGCGGGGCATATCTGGGCGGTTCTATTTTGACCTTCTTTCTGGGATATAGTACTCTTTTTTTAAGAATGGGCTGCTTCTTAGTGCTTATCCCTTTTCAGCAGTGCTAATCCTTGTAAAATTCGATATGGCACAATATAATGGGGCAACTTCTCCCACAAACTAATTCTTAACAATAGCAGGGTTATGCCTGATGCTGGGCATTACACTGGTTCTTCTGACAAATGCCGGACGACAACGGAATGTATCTTTCCACCGTGTAAAAAGGGAAAAACAGACAAAGGGTAATTGCCAGACGATAGGAGGGCGCTTTACATAGCAAAAAGAAAACAGAAGGTGGGCGAATGGAAATATATGTATAATCCCGTTCGCCCTAGCGTTTAATCGTTTTCTTACGTTTTAAAAAAATCAATAACTCAATACCTTTACAATTATTTATTACTCGCCCAGAAAGCCCGGTCCTTTCCTTCAATATAACAGCTGTCCATTATCCTGTAGGAAGACTTCAAACGGATATCATTGCTTGAAGCACCAAGCATTACCTCAATTTCTCCAGCTTCTATCTTCCACCGGTAATCCACATCCATAAATGCCGATTGACTGGCCTTCAGGCAGAATGCTACCGTCTGTTCTTCATCAGGCTCCAATGTTATACGCTGGAATCCTGCAAGTTCCATTACTGGCCTGACAATGCTTGCCTGACAGTCTCTGATATACAGTTGGACAATTTCTGTCCCTGCATATTTACCTGTATTTTTCAGGTTGAAACTTACAATAATTTCTCCATCCGCTGTCACTTCATTTGCAGAAAGCTGTAAATCAGAATAAGAAAAAGTGGTATAAGAAAGTCCGTGTCCAAAATAATAACGGGGCGTATGCGGCATATCTACGTAATTTTCAAATCCAATGCTTCCTTCCTGATGCCAGGAGGAACCACTGGGATGGTTATAGTATATTGGTATCTGCCCTACATGACGGGCAACAGTTACAGGCAACTTCCCACTTGGATTAACTTTTCCTGTGAGGACATTAACAATTGCAGCTGCTCCCATTTCTGATGGATTCCATGCTTCAATAATTGCATTCAGATACATATCGGCTGCATCACTGGAAATGGGGCGTCCATTAAAGTGAAGCCCTACAAGCGGCTTGCCAAGTGTTGCTGCTGCTTTTATAAAATCCTCCTGGCATTCAGGAAGATTAATATTCACTGCATCCACACCTTCTCCCATGGATGCTACCGAACAGGAGCCATGTTTTCCACCCAGAGTCATAATGCATATATCAGCTTCCTGAATAGCCGATAATGCTTCTTCATAACCGGATTTATCATTTCCTGCAATAGGATACCCATGTACATAAATAATCTCTGTCCCTGCAAAGTGTTTTTTCATGCAATTGTAAAGGCTTTCGCATTCAGGCTTAATCTGTCTGATTATTTCAGCAAATTCTTCCGTCTCATCACATTGTATTTGCGTCCCCGGTATGTATGGTACCTCTTTCTTTAAATTTGATGCTGCATCTCCAATTCCTGCAATGGAATTTGCTACGGCCTTTACAGCCTCCACCATGCTGATATGCGTATATCCCCCAAAAAAACTTCTCGGATTATCTGCATGAGGACCAATCAGTGCAATTTTTTTAACCTTTTTGTCTATAGGGAGGATTCCATCATTCTTTATTAAAACCAGTGATTCTTCTGCTGACTGCAGAGAAATTTTTCGATCCGACTCACAATAAAATGTTTTATATAATTCCTCTCCCTCAAGGGAATATGGATGCTCAAATAATCCCATCCCGAACTTGGTTTCCAGTATCCGCAGAACAATACGATCCAATATTTGTATATCTGCCTTACCGCTGCGGAACCATTCCGTTAACTCGTCATTATAGCAGACGCAATTAGGCATTTCCACATCCATCCCTGCTATCATCGCCTGATAACCAGTTTCCGTCAGGCTATCATACATATGCTGGAACATATGTGCATTTGCTATGGCACCGTAATCAGCTACTACCAGACCATCAAAACCCATCTCTTCCCGTAATTGTCCATTTAAAAGCCTGCGTGAGGTCGATGCCGCTTCTCCGTCAAAGGTACAATAGCAGGGCATTACTCCGCGCAATCCGCCTTCTCTGAATGCGGCCTGGAAGGGCTTCCCGTAAACTTCATTTAAAAGCCGCCGTGGCGTATTACTGGCAGCACCGTGGATACCTCCTTCTGAATTATGAAAGCCCAGCCAATGCTTCGCGACGGATTCTGAACGAAGTCCCTTTGTCTCTTCTTTCTGTACCCCCTTGGTATAAGCAGTCCCCATAGCAGCCGCCAGGGTTGGATCTTCGCCGTAAGTTTCGCCCTGCCTTCCCATCCTGGAATCCCTTGAAATATCCAAAACCGGGGCAAGTATATGGGAAATGCCAATTGCGCGCTCCTGTCTTGCAACAACTGCAGCCGCCTGTTCCTCTAATTCAGGATCAAAAGAAGAAGCCCTTCCAATTCCGGAAGGGAAACTTACTGCCCCCTGAATAAAAGCACCGCATAACCCTTCCATATGAAAAATGGCGGGAATATGATGAGGACTGTTTTTCATTACCATATCCTGTATGTTTTTTTGAAAAGCAGCCGCTTCTTCCAGTGATTTCAGGTTTCGGATTTCCAGGGTACTGATTTCTCCAATGCCAAACCGGCAGTCCTCAATTAATTTATCACTATTTCCTGTCCCGGGAAAAGCACATCGTGTCTGAGCCATTTTTTCTTCCAGACTCAGGAGTGACAGTAAATCTTGTGCCCTTTCTTTTACAGACAAATTTTTATTCAAATACTTCTTTGTCATATTTACTCCTTTAATTCTTTATGGCATCTATTCGTAATCCTCAATCCGCCATTCATCCAACCAGTCAATATAAACCATTCCCAAAGGATGTTCTGCTGAGGGCTCCTCGAAACGCAGTGGCAGCCATATATAATCTGCAATAGATGTATTTCCGGATATGTCCTTGGGATGTTCCTTCTCCAATTCCTTCCAGTCTATATCTGATTCCGGATTGAACATAGCCTCATACAGCTTTGCATAATCCTCGTATTTCTGCTCCATGCTTTCCGGCAGCCAGCGATCTGCACAGGCAATATAGAGATCCTTTTTCCCTTGTACCTTAAATACAGAAGATATCTGGGAATGGTAAGAGGTATTGCTCCTATCCTCTGGATGAGGATTCCCAAGAACCGTATACGGGCCATGCCAACTATCTCCAACAGCAACTTCAGACGGATTCGGCAAATATCCTGTTGTTCCTGAGGTTACCAGATAATGTTTATTTTTTCGCACAAAATGAGCTGTTGCTTCCCTCACATATGGAGGATATGGATGAGGAAAATGAGTGCTGTAATATCCTGTTACATCCGTATAATCTGCAGTCAGGTCTGCACAAATCGTTTCTGAATGAACACGTTCAAAATAATAGTATGCCTTTCCATCCGGCGCAACTGCCAGATCAAAATCTCCTGCACTCATATTCAGAGGTTTCAAGCCTTCCCTGACCTTCATATATGGCCCAAGGAATTCATCTGCAGTAAGGACCGTTTCCGTTTGTGTTCCATCTTTATTCATTATTTTCAGCCATGCAACATATTTTTTTGTATCTCTGTTATAGATGATGTGTGGCCGATCCATCTGGGATGCGGGGTGCAGGGATGATACCGGATTTTCCGGTTCTGGCGGAATTATCACCCCTTTATCCTCCCAGTTATACAAATCTTTTGAGGCATAACAACGTACTCCCCAGTGCCAGATTCCATTTTTTCCATCCGTTTTTTCTTTATTTTCACCATAGAAATAGTAGATTCCGTCTATATAGATTACAGATCCACCGTGGGCCTGGATTCTTTTGCCCTCTGTGTCCAGCCATACCTGGCCGGGTCTTATTGAATAATACATGAGAGTCCCTTCCCTGTTCAGAATTCAAAATACAAAAAATAATCCGCGGCAGGCGTCGATTGTCACGCTTTTGCCTGCCTCAACTTCCATTATACTGCCATCTGCAGGGTTCCAGATCTCTGCCTTCTCTTTCCCACTGCACTGCCAGGCGGCCTCCTGCTTTTCCTCCGTTTTATTTACCACAAAATAAATTTTTCTGCCATCCTTTTGGAATTTCGCAGTCAAAAAACTGTTGGATGCGTCTGCCTGCACATTAAATTCCTTTTCCTGTTTTTCTATTTTCTGTACTATCTGTTCTGCTGGTATCGCCGCAAAATATCTGCCATCTGCAGTAAATGCATCCAACACCGATTCTTCCCGAAAATCATAATAAGCGAATACAGCCTTCTCTCCCACACGATATTTCGGCAGTTTATCAGCAAACCATATGGATACTCCTGCTTCCCGCAACCGGACCAGGGCCTCCCAGGTTTCCGGATAAATAATATCCATGGCCGGAAGAATTATGTTTTCCACTCTGCAGCCGGAAATCCACGCCTGATTTTCAGATATGGAACCCGCAGCAGCTACGATATCATCCCTGTCCGCAAACAAATAATCGTATCCCCGGTCAAACAAGCTGCGTGTAATCTCAAAAATCGATCTGTCCGCCTCAGAATCGGAGGCTTCCTGGGCACAATGGCTGGGACGTGTTTTGGCCTGTACCTCTTCCAACGCGTAATATACAAATGTTCCGCACTCATGGAAGGCCTGATCCAACATACTGCCAAGACGTCCTGTATACTCGTTCAGCCATATGGACTGCCCTCTGCTCATAAATCCCTGATAGCCTTGCAGAATTTCAGAGCTATAGGAGGAAAAATCAGAGGAAAAATAGGAATTGACGCATCTGCAGCCTCCCAAGTAAAGAAGGCTCAGAATCCCTGCCGCATAGCGCACCGGATGCTCTGAAAAGTGCTCCATATTAATAAACGGACATAATTCCACCATAATTCCATTCGTATTATTTTTTCTTGCCGCCATCTGTGCAAAACGCGTTGTATTTTGATGATAGATATCCGGATAAGACGCCAGCACATCCACTCCCGGATAACCGGAGGCACGGAGCACTTCCAGATAGGAACCATAATAAAGGACATGGGCACGAAGCGATTCCTCTGCCAGATAATGTCCGGAAAAACAGGTTCCGTGTTCCACACACCAGTCCGAAATCTGTTTCACATAATTCTTTGCGATGAGCTTTCCTATCAGCTGATAAAAATGTACGCGGACAGTATAGGAACTGCTGCGTCCTTCGAAAATCATCGGTAAGTAAGGAAGCAGGGAATATCCGTACTCCTCCTCAAACGCCTCAAACAGGCCGTCCACCCATGGTGCTAGCGCATAAGGCCATACTTCATCTCCCTGGATATAAGGAGTCTGCAGGCTTGGTTCGTCCGTAAAAACAGCACGGGCATTTTTATATGCTTCCGGGACTTCCTTTACTATGGGTTCATAGCATACGTCCAGAAAACGTCTCACTGCCTTTTCATCCAGGATATTGATATAACGGTTTTTGGAGCTTACATTATGCGTCAGGTGGGAACCCTCATAAGCAGACTTCACACAGAAGATAAACAACGCTTCATTTTCCTTCATGCTGCATTCGCAGTGCGTGTCTGTAAATGCTACCCGTTCCATCTGATCATACAGAACAATGCTTGTATTCATTCTGGAACAGTCGCACGGATACTTAGCTGCCCAGATGATCCTGTCTGATTCATCATCCAAATCAAATACCGCATTTTTAGGCTCCCAGGCCATCCTTCTGTGCATGTAAAAGCCTTTGGCCTCCAGCTCTGGATGGTCTTCCAGTGACTGACCTCCACCATGGCCGGAGGGGTACCCCAGTTCATCATAAATCCAGTAATCCATATCACGGCTGTTTAGTTCCTCAAGTATCCGCCCGAATTTTGCCAGATTCTCCTTATTTCCTGTATAACCGTTTTCTGTGGGAGGGTTGGTTGCGGTTCCTCCATATCCAAAATCCCTCACCGCATCCGCCAGGATACCGCATTCATCCGGCCAGCCGTGTATAATAGTCTTCATCCGGTATTCCTGTGCCGGTTTTAAAAATGCTTCTCTGTCCATAAATCCCTCCCATTTTAATCAATGCTCTTTCAGCGCAAGCATGGCGATTCCTTCCTTGCCCGGCATCTCAACCCTTACCTTTCCGCAGGCGCCTGTCATCTGTACTTTTCGTGTCATATCCCACACATCAAGGATCTCAATCGTATAATGTCCTGCAGCCGGAAGCTCAACCTCCAGGAAGCTTCTGCATTGACGGGCATTATATATCAGAATTACTTCATCCCTGAAGCTGCTTCTCATTTCCGTCATCGTCCGGATCAGCAGGGGAAGCAGTTCATTTGGATAGTCAACAAAGGCTGCAGGGAAGCCGCCGGTTCCTGCCAGCTCTTTTAGACCCTCTCTTCCTTTTTCGAAATAGGCTCTTTCCGCATCCGACACCTCATAGGTCAGATCACCGGGCAGGGATTCCAGTACTTCCTTCAGGAACGCAATTCTCGGCACGCTTTCTCCCTTAAAAGTGCCGCCCTTACTCCACCAGAGAATCTCCTCCGGATTCCAGAAGGTTTCTCCATGGGTACAGTAGGCTCCCATAACCGCCGCCTTCCAAAAGCGGTTAACCAGCTCAAAGCCCGACAGGTTCCCCCAGGGATAGGGGATATCTCCCTCATATCCGCATTCATCAAACAAAATCGGTTTTCCGTATTCCATCAGCTCCGGTACTTCTTCAAAGGCTGAGCTCTGAAGACATACATGGGTGGTATCCGGATTTGCAAAGTCCCATTTCCAAAGGAGGTTATGGTTGCTCAGATTATGCCTGCAGGATTCTTCTTTTCGGATGAGCGCGGCAAATTCAGCCCACCATTCATGCTTAAATTCAGTAATTGCATCATATTCATTCGCCAGACTCCACCAGATATTTGGATAAGCTGAAAGCCTTCTTACCGCATAAGTAAGATAAGTAAGGCATTCCTGCCTGGACCACCGGGCAAAGCCCCAGTGATCATAGGGATGGAACAGAATGAGATCCGCCTGAATGCCGATTGCATGCAAACGGCTGATGTACTCCTCCATTCTGTCCCAGAATTCATAACAGGGCTTTGCAGGATCCGGCCTGCCGTCAGTTATCTGAAAAGGCAGCATTTCCGGCTCATTGGAGTTGAAATCAAAATGCTTGGGGAATACGCAGAACCTTATTTTATTAAACGGCGCTGTCTGAAGCGTCTGCATAGTCTGTTCCCTCAGTTCCTTTTCCTGGTGAAGCAGGGCATATACCGTAGTGCCTACAGGAATATAACGGGTACCGTCCTCATAAATAAAATGGGTTCCGACAGGCTTAACAAGGCCATGCTCCCCTGCCTTTGCTTCCACACATACCGCTTCGCCTTCCCCGCTTACAGCGCCGTTTACTTTCCACCGGTATAGCCCTGCTGACTCGGGAAGGAACCTCACCTTATATACCCCATTCCCGGCATAGAAGCCTTTTATCTGTTTTTCTTTCCCCTCAAAGCTGATTACCGCCGTGACCTCCGCCTGATTATCCTCAGAAATCTCTCCTGTAAGGGATATTTCAAACATTTCATACTGCCGCATTGTTTCGTCTCCTTTTTACATAACAGTTCTTCTGTTCCTAAATTCTCACCACTGTCAAGAGCCTACCCCTTTACGCCGCCTATTACGATTCCTTTCACAAAATATTTCTGCAGGAAAGGATATATAATCAGGATAGGCAGAACTGCAATTACCGCAATCCCCATACGGATACCAACCTGGGGAATCTTCATATTGGCTGCTGCAGAACCAAGCATGCTTGCATTTCTTGTAAGAAATTCGATATTGTTTATCATATTATTCAGTATCATTTGAATCGTATAGAGCTTCTGCTCCGTCACATAATACAGGCCGTTCATCCAGTCATTCCAATACCCCAAGCCAACCATTAAAACAAGCGTTACGATCATTGGCTTGGAAAGCGGCACCACAATGCTCATCAGTATCTTCCTTTCGCTGGCGCCGTCCAGCTTTGCCGCCTCTATCAGCGAATCCGGAATACTGGAGGAGAAAAAGGAACGCATCATGATTACATAAAAGGCGTTCATCATCAGCGAGGGTACAATCAGTGCAAAAATAGTATTTTTAATATGGAAGGTATTGGCATACATCATATAGGTGGGAACCAGGCCGCCGTTGAACAGCATCGTAAAGAACAGGAAGAAGGAAAGCCCGCTGCGATACGGAAGATCTTTTCTTGATAAAGGGTACGCAAACAGAATCGTCAATAACAGATTGCATACCGTCCCTATCACGGTGACGACAATTGTCATCACATAGCCTCTGAGAATGGTACCCGCACTTCTGATAATATAGCGGTAAGTCTCCAGAGAGAATACTTCAGGGATAAAGCTGTATCCGTTCCTTGTAAGCGTCGTCTCTTCCGTAAAAGATGCCATTACCATCAAAAGGAACGGAAGGACACAGCTCAGTACCAGAAGGATCATGAATATATGCATGAGCGCCTGTTGAAATTTATCGTGTTGAACCATAATTCTTTGCTCCTTTTCTAAAATAACGCATTCTCTTTATCAATTTTCGATACGATAAGGTTTGCAGTCAATACCAGTATAAATCCGCAAATGGATTGGAAGAAACCGGCTGCCGCCGACCTTCCTACATCATTCAGGAGAATCAGGCCCTTATAAACGTATACGTCAATCGTTGTTGTCACATCATACAGCATTCCTGAATTCATGGGCACCTGGTAAAACAGCCCGAAATCCGAATAGAATATCCTGCCTACGGAAAGAAGGGTCAGCGTAATAATTGTCGGACGCAGCCCGGGCAATGTTACATTCCAGATTCGCTGCCATCTGTTCGCGCCATCCACCACTGCCGCTTCATACAGAGCACTGTCAATTCCAATAACCGTAGCATAATATATAATACTGTTATAACCGAAGCTCTTCCACAGGTTTACAAAAATCAGTATGTATGGCCAGTATTTCGGGGTCATATACCAGTTAATTTTCTTATGTAATATCGAATTGTTAATAAATCCATTGTCCGTACTTAAAAAAGCAAACGCAATGTAGCTTACCACCACCATGGAAACCAGATAGGGGATCAGGATAAATATCTGATAAACCTTTTTCGGCAGATTGGCCCTGATTTCATTCAGAATAATGGCAACTGCAATCGCAAACACCGTTCCCAGCAAAATAAATACAAAATTATACCCCAGCGTATTCCGTATAATCAAAGCGGCATCCTTGGTGCCAAACAGGAATTTAAAGTTGCTCAGTCCGTTCCATGGGCTTCCCGCAATCCCTTTGGAATAATCATATTTTTTGAAAGCCAGGCTTAAGCCGCCGATGGGCATATAGTTATTAATCAGCAGATAGAGGATGCCCGGGACCATCATAAGATACAGCTCCCGGTAGCTCCACAGATTCTTCACCAGCCCTTTTTTGCTGCCAGCTTTTACTTTATTCTTTTTACCTTCACTCATTTTCAACCTCTTCCAGGAGAGAAAACAGGCAGCCGGCAATTGCCCTGGCCGCCTGTTTTCTTACTATATGCTGCACGAAACAGTTTTCCGGTTACTGTTTTGCAAGGTATGCATCCAGCTCTTCCTGCATTTTCGCAATTACTTCATAAAAACCGATCGCTTCCAGTTCAGACTGAATTGTGGGGAGTACGTCATCCAGCGCAACACTGCCTGTTTTGATGGAATGCAGATATTTTTCTTCCAGGTTCTTATAAGCGGTTATAAAATCGCCGTATTCTGAAGTATCAAAATAGAATCCAAAGGTCTTGGAAACCTTTACCTTGTCATTCCATTCATCGACTGCAGTTTTGTAATCATCAACAACCGCAGTTTCCTTCAGCGGATTCAGAAGATAGTTGGGATAAGTTGCCGTAGCGGCAAATCCGCCGTAGGGTTCTGTTTCCGCAGTCATTCCTTCCGGATAATCAGCGCGGCCATCATCATTTATCACATAATGCTTTCCTTCTATGCCATAAGAAAGTAGCGTATGAAGCTTGGAATCCGTATAAAGAGCGCTTAATAAAGTAAATGCCTCATCAGGATGGGCGCTGTTGGTGCTGATGCCGTACTGCAGATTTCCAATGTCGGTAGAGACTGCTCTGGGTTCGATAATTGTAGCAGAAATTACTGTATTAGGATACATTGTATCCAGCGGATCGATATCAGCATTATGCAGGGTAGCAAACGCGGCTCCAGCGGTTACCATGCTGCTGCCTTCCTGGGTGTTGCTGATAGCATCTGACATTATCAGCCCGTCCTGGTACCACTGATGCGTGTAATTACAAAATTCCCGGAAGGAATCCAGTTCGAATATACTTTGAAGCTTTGTGGACTCAATATCATTGGTATATGCAAAGGATGTGAGGCCGACACCACCAACCCAAGGGCTATTCCAGGTCATATCATTCATTGACTGGGGAACCAATGCGTAAATTTCCGGATGGGCTTCGTGGACCTTGTAAAGCACTTCTCCCAGGCTGTCCATATCTGTAATAGAAGCAGGGTCGATTCCCATTTCCTCCACGATTTCCTTGTTCAGCACTGCAACCTCTTTGCCGCCGTACTGATATTTACGGACAAGTCCGTAAATGCGTCCGTTCATGCTGGAGGATGTGATTTCCGCTTCGGTAAAGCTGTTTTTCAGTTCCTCGGAGGCATTATTAAAATAGTCCGTGATATCAAGCAGCTGGCCATTATTAACGTAATTGGAAAGCTGGCCGCTTCCGGTAAAGTAGCAGGTCACATCCAGCTCATCCGTGGTCATTGCCAGATTGATTGCCTTTTCAAAGTTACCGATTTCTGTATAAACCAGCTTTGTCTGGATTCCGTAATTCTCTGCCAGATGCTCGTTTATGGCATCCTGTACTTCCGCAATTGCCTCATCCGTATACGGAGCCAATGTAGGAATATACAGGGAAAGCGTTACCATGTCCCCGGCAGCAGCTTTCGTTCCTGATGCAGCTTCCGATGATGCCTCAGCTGTTTCTCCTGCCGAGGCTGCAGCTGACTGTGTTGATGCAGAGCCTCCCGAGGTTCCCTGGGATCCACATCCAGCCAGAGATCCAAGGACCATCGCCATACATAATAATGATGCAACAATTCTCTTTTTCATTCTTCTCTCTCCTATCTGCCCGCCTACCGGGCCATTACGCAGAAAGGCCTTATGCATAAACCTTTCTCTCTTATCCCTTCAGTCTTTTATGAAAGGCTGTCGGTTTTGTTTCCTGATGAAATAAAGTATATTGGATAAACACGCCTGAAAATAGCTCTTTTAAGACTTGGATTATTGATTTTCTGACTTTTACAATTCTGTAAAAAAAGACAGTCCGTTCAGGGCTGTCTTTTTTTTGATGCTTTTTTTCTATATTCCGTCGGCGTTGTTCCCGTATATTTCCGAAACATCTGGGTGAAATTCGTAAAGTTCTCATACCCTACCTTGGATGCGATCAAAGCTACGGACATATCCGTATCACCCAGCAGCTTTTTCGCATAATCCATTTTCTGCTTGAGAACGTATTCCTTGTACCCTATACCAGTTTCCTTGCGGAACACTCTTGAAAAATAGTCCTCATTCAGAAATACATATTTAGCTGCCTCCCTCCTGGAAATCATCCGCTCCATATTCTCATCAAGATAATGAAGCACATCCTGGATCCGCTCATGGACCGAATAGGTTTCCTCCCCTTCACCTCTTTCTATAAGCATAGCATTATACTGCCTCAAACAGATATCCACACCTTCGCACAGCTCCTCCACAGAGGTATAGGAATGCAGCATCTGCTCATACGTAAAGTCTTGCGTAAAAAGCTCTGTCAGCTTTTTATTTTGCGCATAGCAGCCAATGGAACAGGCCTCCAGAAAGCTGTGGATGATTTTCTGCATATAGCTGAATGTCAGATACTGCTGCTTCTGTGCGTACTGGAGCAGATTGATAATCTGGTTCTTTACAAGTACGGAATCCTTTCTTATCAGCCATTTTCCCCATGCGGCTCCGTCCGGCACTCTTAGCTCCTGTACCTTTTCTCCGCTGACAAGATAAGTCTCGTTTTTTCTGATGACCATTTTTTCCTGGTAATCCATAATATTTCCAATGGATTCAGGAAGCCCCTCATTTGTACATTCCCCGAAGAACAGGGTGAGCGTGCCTCCTGTTTCCTCACACACGGACTGCCTTATAGTCTGCAGCCTTTCCCTCATCAAAACCGGTTCTATACCACTATTTCCATAGAACAGGACTGCAGCCTGGTCCTCCGACAAAACAGCCGCAACATATGCGATACCTTCTTCATCAAAGCCGGCGTTTTCCAGCGCTTTCACCAGAAATTGTTTCCCCTCATCTGCATCTGTCTGTTCAAAAACTGCAAGACAGGGCAGAAACCACCAGTTATCCCCCTGTGTATGGGAATCTGCGCGCCATTCGTCCATTTGCGCAAACTGATTCCTCTGATAAAACATGGATACAATATAGGCTTCCAGCGCATTAGGAATCTGTTTGTCATAAAGGCTGCTTTTCCTTAATATAACTTCCCTCTCTTCTAACTTCCTGATGCACCGGCTGAGAGCTTCCTCGATATCCGGAATGCTTGCAGGCTGCAGGATGTAATCAAACGCGCCATTGTGGATCGCTTCCTTGGCATACGAAAAATCTGCATGGGAAGTGAGAAAAATACAACATACCTGAGGATAATGAACCGCCTGCCATTTCTGCAGGGATATCCCATCCTCTCCGGGCATTTCTATATCCGTCAGCATAATGTCCACCTTATTCGCTTCCAGAATTTTTCTGGCGACAGCGGCACTGTCGGCGATAAATACCTCCTGCACCCCCAGCCTGTCCCAGTTAACCAGTTTCTTCGTAGCTATAAGGATTCTCTCCTGATCGTCCACAAGCAGCACATTCATGATACTTCCCCTCCCTGCATTGCCGGCAAAATAATTTCACTGTATGCTCCGTTCCGGTTTTCAAAATACCAGCTTATTCCCTCTCCGTAATGGAGTCTCAGACGGCTCAGGAGATTAATGATTCCTACCCCCATTTTTATTCCCGTTTTACTATCTGAAAACACATCCTTCTGATTCAATACACAAAGAAGCTCTTCCGGATACCCCGGTCCATTATCAGACACAATAATATCAATATTGTTCCCGTCGTCCGTGCTCAGATACCGCACATATATCTGTATCTGAAGATTACGGCCCTCAATACCCCTGGCATATTTGATTGAATTTTCAACAAAAAGCTGAAGCGCCAGAATGGGAATTTCCACCTCCAGAGCCTTATCGTCCACAGACATTTCACAAATAAACGGCTTGGAAGACAGAATTGACTCCATATTAATATAATTTTGAACGAAATCCTTTTCTGTCTGCACCGTTACCACCGTCGCATCCGTCTGCAGCAGATATCGCAAATGGGCAGAAAGACAGAGCAAAAACTCCTCCGCATTTTCATATTCCTTCATCATCAGCATATAGTAAGCATTTTTCAGACAGTTTGTATAGAAATGCGGCGCAAGCTGTAATTGAAGAAACTGAAGCTGTACTTTTTGTTTTTCCAGCTTTTCTTCATAGGAGCGGATTTTATACTGCTCTATTTCCTTTAACATTATTCTCACCGTCTGCCGCACATTCTCAATCTCCGTAATCCGATTGGAAGCGGTGAAATTCACTTCCCATACCCCTTCCTGAATATTTTGAAGCGCATTCGTCATATCCTCAAGAGGTATGGATAACTGATTTGAAGTAAAACGATAAAGCCTTATACAGAATAATATAAGCATCAGACCAAGAAGGAAAAGTATGATATGGACACCACTGACATAAAGCCAGATATTGTGCGGAACGATTTTTACCACAGACATATTCACGCTGTCCAGCTTTTGCACATAGGCAACGGAACCATGAACGATATTCTTTCCCGGCTTCAGCAGTGTATATTCCATATCAGAAAGTTCTGGCCTTAGGCCGCTAATCAGGTAAAATACACCCTCATAAATTATGCCATAGGTCTCAGCATCACTTGACAATTCCGGAATTCCCTGGCTTAAACTGATATTACCACAAATCGCCGCAGAATTTTTCTGCATATATGCATTGTAATAGGTATCGTTTTCAGCCTTTACCACATAATCAATAAAGGCATTGCTGACTCCCTGTACAGCACGCCCGACCTTTTTCAGAATCTCTTTATCCTGAAACGACATCTCTTCATTTACGTAATAAAGCGGCTTTTTATCACTGTCATAGTAGATGAATAGGCCCCCCAGATTTCTGTTTGACCTTACCTGAAGCTTCAGCAGGTTCAGCATACTGTTTATTGAACTGACCTTATCGGCAGCCGGCTGGTACAGATATAGCCCCTGAAAAACAGCATCGGAAGAATAAATATAACCAACGGTATCTCTGAGCTGCAGGATACTGCTGTCTATGTGGGCAGCATAAGCTGCCGCATTATTTTTATGTGTATCATTCACCTTTCTCTGATAGGAATGAATCAGTACTGTCATAACCGTAATCATAATTGATAACAGTAAAATAACAAGAGTTAAAACGAACCGCAGTATCTGTCGTCTTAAACTGAACATTATAGGCTGTTCTTGATTTTTATTCCTATTTCTTAATAAGAAATTATTTTTCATAATTTCTGCCCACTTCCATTATTTATCTTGTATCTACTATTAGCATTATAATATTTTTTATTTATCAAGTATATTGATTTTAAGACTTAAAATATCTGTTCTATAACATTAACCTGTTGTATACAGCTTTACAATTGCCATTTCATTTTCCACCGCCTTTGCTTTGCTCTTTGAATTGCAAAGGAGAACATCCATATTTCTTTCTAAATATACTATGAAAATTACTATAATTTTTATATCCTACCTGTTCTGCAATCTCCTTTATCGATAAATTGCTATCAATTAGTAAAGGAACGGCAATATCCATACGACAATTAATTATGAACTGCCCTACAGACACATCCATCTCTTTTCTAAATAAACGATTCAGATATACCGGATGAAAATAGAATTTTTCTGCAATTACATTAACAGACAATCCCTGATCATCTATATGTTCTCTGATATAGTCAGACACCTCCTTTATAGCTTCATCTGGTCTGCGTTTATCACCGAATTTTTCATCGGAATTTTTTATTCTTTCCCTGACAAACTCTTTTCCCAGCTTCTGAAACCTGATATCATCACGTTTTCTGTAGATACGTTCAACCACCTTAGCTATTGCAGAACCAATATCCTCATTTCTAGCAGGAAGCAGAATATAATCCTGGCAACTTAAACTTATTGCCTCTTTTGCATATATGAAATTAGCATGGCAAGTAAGAAAAATACATTCAATTTCTAAATTTTTCTGCCGCACCCACCTTAGTAACTCGATTCCATTTTCTCCTGGCATTTCTATATCACACAGAATAATATCTACTTTCTTTTCCAGAATAATCTGTTTAGCCTGTTCAGCATCGTAAGCTGTAAATACTTGAACGATCTCATAGTCTTCCCATATGATATCTTCTTTCATAGTTTCAGCAGTTAATATTTCATCATTAACTATCAACAGATTCATCACATTCCTCCAAATCATACGGAAAACTTATCGTAATACTAGTTCCAATACCAATTTCTGATGATATTTCTATGTTGGCATTACTTCCATAAAATAATTTCAATCTTCGATAAGCATTTGCCATCCCGACATTGGTTCCATCAATTTTCTCACTACGCATTTTTAAATCCACAGCCCTTACTTCCTCTTCACTCATTCCTTCCCCATCATCAACTACAATGAATGTGACTGTACCATTTTGATATTGTCCCATTAGGCTGATATGTATTACTTTTCCTTGTTTTACCACATGTTTTATAATATTTTCAACAAAATTATGTATCAACAACGGAGGAATTCTTACGAACATAATCTCTGGATCATAATCATAACTAATCTCTATCCCTCCCGGATACCTTACCTGTGCCATATTTATATATCCTTCAATTACCTTTTGTTCCTTCCCATATAATTCCAAATCTTTGTTGCTTCTAAAAATATATCGAAAATAATCAGAAAGATATAGAATAATTTCCTGAATATGAACCATATCATTTTTTTGAGATAACATATAAATCAAATTAAATGCATTTATCAAAAAATGCGGTCTGATCTGTAATTGGAGATTCCTTATTTCAGTCTTTTGCTTAGACAATTCCTTCTCATAATTTTCCATTCTAAGTTTCTTAATACTTTCGGCCATCACATTAAAAGAATCAAAGGAACTTTGATATTCGATTGAATTCGCTTTCTTAGTAATCCGGTAATCCTGATTACCGTTTTCTAATTCAACGTGAGCCATATTAACAATCTTAAGCGGATTTATCAAAAGACGGGCAATCAGGAAATAGAAAATTGGGATTAGAATAAGAGCGAAAAAAGCTGCAAACCGCATGACAGAATACATTCTATAAACAGTACCATTTACATCATTCCTGTCTATTGCCACGTTAAAATACAATCCAGCCTTTTTCCAATAGGCTGATACTAAAATAGCATCTTTGCCAGCATTATTCCTTTCTTTCTTCGTAAAATCAACCTCTAACACAGAATACTGCAGATCATTCTTCAATGTTGCCCTAGCTTCATCCAATTCGATAAATCCTCCATAATATAGGTCGGTAATTTTAATTACCTGCCAAAGTACCGGATAATCTGTTTTCTTTCCACTACCAGGTATCATAGTCATACACCAGCCGGTGCGGGCGTTCTTGATCATTTCGCTTTTTATGTAATACTGCATATCTGCCTTCGTATGTCTTGATGTATTCTTATCCCAGACAAGAATATCATCAAGAATTCCCATATAATAAAAAGCGCCATCCGTTACATTTCCTACCATAAAAATATCATTGAAGGATTTAAAAAACTTATATTTTGCGATTGTATATTCATAATCCCCTTCCTGTTTAGCCATAATCGTTGCATTAGTGTCATTTTTTTGCATGGTATAAAGCAAATAGCCTATTTCATCCATTCGCTCTTCCACGTCTTCCATATAATTAATCATTATATTCAAAACTGTCTGTTTCGCCTGTTGTTCAACATTCTTCACAGCTACACTGCTTAAAATAATTGCCAGAATATTTAAAGGCAAAACCATTATCAGAATAATAATAAACATTTTCGTGGAGATTGATCTCTTCATATATAACACGGTGTGTCTAAATTCCCGTTGCCTTTTTATTGAATTCATCTATTTCTCCCCTCATCATAAGAAATGCAAAAATGCGCAGGGATTCTCTGTATTCCCTGCGCTGTTTTTATGAAGTTCATATAACTGTGTAATTTCTTCACAGTTACATTCAAAAATACACTTAAAATATCGAAGACGACAGACTTCTTCCCTTTTTCACTCCTTAACACCCCCCAACATAATGCCCTTAACAAAATATTGCTGAAAAAAAGGATATATAATCAGAATTGGTAGAATTCCCACTGTTGCAATTGCCATACGGATTGTTGTAGAAGGCATTTTAATATTACTTCCACTAAGGAACATGGCATTCTGCTGAAGTGCTCTTATATTTTCATTAATATTATTCAATATTACCTGAATTGTATAATATTTACTTCCTCCCCTTTCTGTAAGATAATACAACCCGTTCTGCCAGTCATTCCAATAGGAAAGCCCTGTCATCAAACCAATGGTAGCAACTATTGGTTTGCTAAGAGGCATGACAATCCTTGCAAATACCAGAAATTCTCCAGCGCCATCTAAATATGCCGCTTCAATCAAGCTTTCCGGAATTCCATTTTTAAAATAGTTGCGTATCAATATGACATTGAATGCGTTCATAAGTAATCCTGGTAAAAGCAGAGCAAAAATAGTATTTTTCACATGGAAATAATTAACATAAGAGTAGTATGTAGCAACCAGTCCTCCATTAAAAAGCATAGTAAAAATTGTCATAAAACTTAGAACTCTCATAACCGGAATTTCATCTTGACAAATAGCATAGGCAAAAAGTGTGGTAACAATGAGGCTGAAACCAGTTCCTAATATGGTTACAACGAAAGTCATAAGATATGCATGACCAATCAACGCATGTTGTCCCCAAATATATTTGTAGGCATCAATACTTAATTTTTCAGGGAAAAAACTAAACCCATTCGCCATTGCCCAGGAATTATCCGTCAAAGACGCAATAATCAGTAATAAAAAAGGCAGAAAAACTAAGAGCGAACCCAAGGTAAGAACTGTATGAGCTATAATCTGCACCAATCGGTATTCTCGTGATTTCATATGCTTCCCCCTAAAATAAGGCACTGCTTCGTTCATATTTCCGAACAACAGCATTAGCCGAAACAATCAAAATAAAACCTACTATTGATTGATAAAAACTGGCTGCGCTCGACATGGAATAATCATTGTTTCTCATTAGAGCCTGGAAAATATATACGTCCAGAGTTCTCGTTACACTATATAAGGCCCCACTGTTTCTGGGCAGCTGATAAAACAAACCGAAATCGGAGCGGAAAACCTGCCCTATATTTAAAACAAAAAGTGTAATCACTGTCGGCTTTAAAAGCGGTAAGGTTATATAACGAATTTGTCTCCATTTATTAGCTCCGTCAATACGCGCTGCCTCATAATAGTCCTGACTGATTCCAACGATACTGGATAAGTATACAACCATACTGTAGCCAGCAGTTTTCCATAGGTTTACAAATATTATTATAAACGGCCAATACTGTTTCTGTTGATACCAATTAATGGTATGCATACCTAGCGGTTTCAAAATAGAACTGTTAATCAATCCGGTTTCCGCAGATAAAAAAACAAATGTAAGATAACTAACGATAACCCAGCTCATCAAAAAGGGGAGTAAAATTATAGTCTGATATGCCTTTTTGGCAAATTTATTTTTTACTTCATTGACTAGTATTGCTAATATTATTGATAAAACCGTACCAAAAATAAAAAAGGCAATGTTATATAAAACCGTATTCCGTGTAATAATAAAAGCATCTTTGGATGCAAATAAAAAATTAAAATTTTTTAAACCGACCCAAGGGCTGTCCCATATTCCCAAACGGAAATCTATATTTTTAAAAGCAATTATAACGCCACTCATTGGAATATAATTATTTACCAGTAAATAAATAAATCCGGGCAACGCCATTATGTAAAAAGGGAACCTTCTTTTCAGCTTATATTTTTTCTTTCTATTTATTGATATGACCCCTGTTCGCTGTCCCATGTTTTCCACCATCCCGCAACTCAAATTTCATTTATTGGCTATGAACTGCCTTCTCTCAGTACCACGCCTGATAATTACATGACGTGGTACTGAACCATCTTAAAAGAAGGAGCTGTGTTTCTGCATCCTATTTTTCTTTATAGTTTGCCGCCCATTCATCAAGTTGTCTTTGGTTCTCTGCAATTACAGCATCGATTCCAGCATCTTTAAGGGCCTTTCTAAATTCAGGTAATGCTTCCTCCGGATTGACCGCACCTGCATCCAAACTATCTGAATACTGCTCTATCACTGCACTTACCGCTGAAAACTCAGTAGATACATCGGTTACGTCAAAGTTATACCCATTTGCATCTGATCTTCTGGAATCAGGAATTGCTTCATTCCATTCCCTTAAAACCTGGTTCATATTAAGCGGCATGGGTTCAAGAACCGGCCATTCAAGTCTTGATCCATATACACCATAGGGCATATAATAAGGTAATGTTGTAGGATCATCCGCAAGGAATTTTATCAGTTTATCTGTTCCATTATCTTCGATTACTTCATAATCCTGTCCTTCAATTCCCCATTGAAGCAGAGTTGTAGCATCAATATTTTCCAGCAGATAATTTAACGTTTCCACAGCTTTCCCCGGATACTTGGATGTTACAGGAATCTGCCAGCTAACAGCAGCTGAGCTTGCAGGTACATAGGTAGGAATTGTAGTAATAGCAACAAGCTCATAACCGCAGGCTCTTCCAGACTGAATCACACCATTGGGAGTAGTCCAGCAAAAATAACCCAAATAATTACCTCCTGACATCAGGACATTAGGATCCTCAGTATTCGTCGCCGCATCACCGGAAATATAGCCTTTCTGAGCCCAGTCATACATCAGATCAGCGAATGCTTTATACTCCTCAGTTTCATAAAGATTTTCCACTTTTAAATCTGTAAAGCTTCTATTAAGCATCATTACCCCTGAAGCGGTAGTTGAGCCTAAAGTATCAAGTTCCATATAAGATCCATGTAGCGGGAAATTCGGATCCAGGGCCGGAATCTGGCAAAAGAAATTATCACCTTCGCCTGCCTTTACCTTAGCAAATATATCTTCCATCTCCTCAACTGAATATACTTTATCTGAGTCTATTTCAATTCCGTATTTTTCAAGAAGATCCTTACGGGCTATGTAACCAAATGCGTTGCCGTCCACATCCGTCACGGGTACCGCATAAAGATTCCCCTGCAGATAGCAGCCCTTTATCTTTTCACCACACTTTTCCTTAATGGCATCACCATATTGTTCCACATATTCATCAATTGGCTGAATTAATCCGTTAGAAACATTGCTCTGCAGACTGCCTCCCACATTCAGACAAATATCCAACTGTTCTCCAGAGGATACCGCAAGAGTAGTCGCATTAGTTAATTCCTGGAAAATGACCGGTTCCAGCGTTACATGGACGCCGATATCTTTTTCGAGCATACTATTCAACGCATCTTCAACCGCCTGGAAGCCTGTTCCAGTAGATCCCATAGATGGCCATTGCATAACAATGTTTGCAATTTCATCTGTGGAATCATCCATTGTATTGCCTTCCGATACTGTTTCTGTTGACACTGTACTTTTATCTGTTACATCAGACGTAGCTGTCGTATTTCCGCCGCATCCTGTCAGTAGTGATAGAGCCATAATACCGGTTAATGCAAATGATAATACATTTTTTTTCATGTTATCCCTCCCAATGGTTTTTGTATGTCAGTTAACTGATAAATAAATCTTAACAAATAATTTTCATTTTTAAAATAATCATTTGAAACCATGATATTACCTTTTGAAACTACATATGTGTACAAAAAAACCTTTTGGAAGTATATTCACATCTTCCAAAAGGTTCGAATATTATTACTCACAGTAGCTAGGCCAACGACTATCAACTTTACCGTTTTTCATTTTTCTAATCTTCACATATATCATTCGCTTTTGCCATAACAGCTATTCCAGGCTTACCCGGAAGAATTATCTCAGTCCTTCCCTTTGCTTTTGTATTTACTATCGTTCTTGTCATTTCCCAAACATCAATGACTTCTACTGTAAATTCTTTTGTTTCAGGAAGCTCCATCACCGTATATATCGTACATGCATCTCCCAGATAAGTCAGCCATACTTTATCCCCACAGTGAAGTATGGGCTGTGTAAAAAACTCTTTCATATACTCAAATTCATCTTCTTGCATTTTAGCCATACACTTAAATACCAGATTATCTGCAATTCCTTTTGCACCTTCTGCTACTAATGACTTTAGCTCGTCCTGGGTTTCAAAAGGAATTCCAGACTCTGGATGGTATAAATCTGGTGCCTGAGGCATGCTTTCAAAAATTTTCCGCATAAATGCAATTCTTAGCACACTTTCTCCCTTTAAAATACCGCCTTTGCTCCACCACAGGATCTGGTCATCATCCATCTTTTCCATATAAGTTTCGCCGTGACTGGCATAACCCCCCATACAAAACGTCTTCCAAAAACGGTTAACCATTTCAAAAGCGGAAATATTTCCCCAACTATATGGGATATTACCCTCATAGCCCATTTCATCATAAATCACAGGTTTTCCATAACGCTTCAGCAACACCGGAATTTTCACACTATCTGCACTCTGAAGGCAACAATGGGTCGTATAAGGATTAGAAAAGTCCCATGGATGTACAAAATTATGATTGCTTAACAAATGATGATAAAGATCATTTTTACCAATGTAAGCGGCAAAATTTTCCCAATCTTCCTGTTTCAAAGAATCAAACTGATCATATTCATTTGCCAAAGACCACCATATGTTGGGATATGCAGAAAGACGCCTAAGCACATAATCAAAGTAGACCTTGTATTCTTCCGGAGTCAGATGCATAAATCCCCAACAGTCATATGGATGTAACAATATCAAATCCGCTTCTATACCATATTCCCCAAGCTGCTCCAATCGTTTATCCAATATATTCCAGAAAGTGAAATCCGGTTTTCTTACATTCCACTTCCCACCTTCTGACCTTTCAAAAGGATAGACTTCTGGCTCATTTCTATTAAAATCAAAAAACTTTGGGAAAATACACATTCTGACTTTATTAAAAGGTGCCTTTTTCAAAGTTTCCATCGTTTGATCCACTAATGCCTTATCCTGATGAAGAAGCGCATATACTGTTGTCCCGAAAGGCAGATAAACCGAACCATCATCATATTGAAAATGCTCTTGTATAGTTCTAACAGGCCCATGGTTCCTGGCTACTGCAGGTTCTACATATGAAGAACCGTTCATCTCTGCTTCAATAAACTTTATCGAAGTTTCAATCTGCCAGTTACATATCCCAGTTTCCAAAGGCAAATACCTGATGCAGTATCTTCCTTCACCTGTATAAAAACCTTTCACACAGACAGTCTTTCCATTTTGAGAAAAATATGCCTTTAAATTTACATCAACATAATTATCTGCTGGTTCTTCACCAAACAACTTCAACTGAAATATTTCGTATTGTTGCATTTTATTTCTCCTTGTATTTAATAAATATAAATACATCATATCAAACCAACTATTTTGTTCAATAACAATTTAAAACTAAATTTTAATGTTTTGAAACATAATTCTATCATTATATATAAATCACTATCAATTATAAATACTTTTACTCAACTATGACCCGAACCCTATCCAGATTCTTGCATTGTGTAAAGATATCCCCCAATCGTCCTTCTCGGTTGCTCTTAACTTTAATCACCGGGAAAAAAACACCTGGTTGGTTAAAGCAATGCACCGTTCTCACCCAGGCTTTTTCACCATTTTTAGACAGTTCAAGCTCCTCCTCATGGGAAAAATCATTGGTCTTCTCATAATCCCATGATGCCGCAGTCACCTTACCCGTCCCTCGTGGCACCTCGATTTTTGCAGTAAAGACCACTTCTTCTCCGACCTTTACTTTGACACACTTAACACCATTCGCCCAGGCATGAACTACCGGCTGCAGCCCGCCCCGTTCGTCTGCGCTGTCTGGCACTTCAATTTGTCCATCGTTAAATATATAATTCGTACTTGGCACCGGGGCAATACCCCTTTCACACCAGTCTGCTAAATCTAACAGTACCTGAAACAGAATACACGCATAATCAACTTGATGTTGAGGATCCTCCTGGTATCCGACAAGATCATTATGAATACAGTTATCATTGTAATAAAGACGGAAAGATTCATCGGTTTTATCTCCCAGATGTCTTTTTACCGCATTAAAATACCAGTCTCCATGCCATGCCAGCGCACTCTCGTCCAGAATAGAGCACAATGCAATTATCTTTCCATGAATATCTCCGCTGGGAACGCTTCCTCCCCCATTCTGTGCAATAATTGGAGCTATCAAAATCGGCAGCTGCGGGTACTTCAGTGTTCCGTTGTCATTACGGTATTGATCATAGACCTTATAGGTCTTGTCGGGTACCTGATGACGTTGCAGCGTCTGCATCGCCAGATAATCACTGTTGTCGATCATAATCTTATCGCCTACAGCAAGATCTGACAATTCGTTTTCCTCACCATTTGTACGCCCAATAGTTATCACTCCATCCTCTATTTTCTCAATGACCTGTTCTTTTCCTACTTCTACTCCGCTCAAAACACGAAGTCGGCAGTGAATCAGATATGCATTCTCTGGCGGCAGAAGCTCCATGCGTATCCGTGGAGCTTCTAAATTGCCCTTCAATGAATATTTCCAACTGGTATCAACACTGGAAACCCTGTTGCTGTCATCCTCCTTCTTCACTTCAATCAATTCCTTTACAGTCGTAACAAACCGCACTCTTTCTCTGACTTCAATACTATCAGGATTGGTTCCTTCATAGCCCTCTTTTGTCCAGAAATCTGTAAAATATTGCGGATACACATTATAAATAGCAGGTGACAGTACCATCAGTGAACCATCTCCCATAAAAGAACTACAGAACCAGCCTCGTTTTGGAAATCCCATTCTAGTCGCTTCTTCTAAAGCTTCTGTTTGCTGTGCAGTAAGTCCATCATAAAGATTTCCGCTTCCGCCAGGTTCCATATTATCAATAACCTTCGCCATTCCGCTTTCACCTAATACATGCATGGCACGAACTCTGGGACAGAATACATTTGGCGTTGCCATAGGGTTGGCAATTACATAGGGAACCCCTCCATCCCATACCCCTTCTGTCATTTCCATACAACTGATAGTCTTAAAGCTGCCTCCGCTTCCTCCGAAAATATAGCCATAAGGCCGATGCTCATACCCGTACAATTTCTGCGCCAGTTTGCGCCCAAGCAGCGCACTGCTGGCGCTGGTTCTATACAAACGGCTTCCATCTCCACCGGTTACAAAACCCCCTTGATTTGTAACTACATAATAAGCTCCATGGCTTACGAAAAAGTTGATTTTGTCATCTGCCCCGGTCTGGTTTTCACACATCCGCTCATCCTCTGGAGCCGCAGAGACATACTGGTAAAATCGCTCTTCATATTTCAGCTTTTCTGGAAAATAAAAACAGAACCGTGCCTCATTTGTTCCATCTATCTCGGTACCTTTAAAACCTCCATGAATATAATAATGACGTACCGGCTTATCTCGCCATTCTTCAACATCAATATAGGGGTTTGAAAAATACATATCTTCCTCCGGTATGTATAATCTTTTTTCTTTCATTCTGCTACCTCACTTTTATTTTTTATGATTTTCACTGCTATTACTTCATCTGATTTCTGATAGAAGCTTATTTCCTTCTTCTCTACTTATCTCACCACTGTTGATTTTCATATAAATTCGGATTTTCTCACGTTTTACTCTAACGAAACAGAATGCCACGGCTGCAAGCGCAAATCCAATAATCGGGAATAGGTAGGTAACATTCCACAGCCCCACTATAGCCCGGTCAGTCTGCAGGCCAATTCCCTGCTCATTCAGTTTTGCCAGTTCATCAAAGGAGCTGGCTTCTACCGAGATGAATCCATATGCACCAAGGATAAACAGTGACACACTGGAAACCAGAGAGTTTACCAGCTTGCCAACGAAACTTCCCACCGCGGAAATAATACCTCCTGCGTCCTGTCCGGTACGGTATTTTGCCATCTCCACCAAATCAGGCGTCAGTTGTCCTCCGCTGAACATTGTCATTACATAACAGGTTGACTGAATCAGGGAAACCAAACACAGTATCGGAATATTTGCCCGGAAGAAATCCGGACCGAGCAGACAGATAATCACACCAGTAACAGCAAACAAAGTACAGGCTGCTCTTGCCACAACAATCTTATCCAAATGCTTAAAAAGCGACGGCAGGAAAGGCAAAAGCAATATAGAAGGAAGTACACCAACCAATGTCAAAATAATACTCAGACCAGCATCATTAAAAATATAATACGCCACAAACATCCCATAACTTGTGGTATAGAAAATACCCCAGCAAAATATGCCAAGCAGAAGGAAAAACAGTTCTGGCAGATGTTTTAAAGTAGTAAACATTTCTTTAATAGTATAGTTCTTCTGCTCTTCAGGATTAACAGCAGATACATTTCTTTCTTTCACAAAAACGGCTGGTATCAGCGCTAACAAAATTCCAAGAATAGAAAAGATTACCGCTGCTCCCAAATAACCGGTTTTTCCTGCAATCATCACAGTTCCTAAAAATACTACGGGTAATGAACCAATCCCCTGCCCTAATCCATTCCATGAAAGAACGAAGTTGCGCTCATCAAAATTATTTGTTGCGGAAATTGGAACAAGTGTAAAAGCTGCTCCAACCGTCATTCCCATATCATACAGAAGGTATCCAAAAATATACTGTGCCACACGAATCCACAGCGGCAACTTTGTGCTTATAGTAAAAATTATAATTGTTCCTATTGGAATCAATAGAAACAGTATCCGAAACCAGGGCATATATTTTCCGGAGAACAGCCATCTGGTGAAGGCATTCTTCTTTGGTTTAAAATGAATTTTATCCATTAAATATCCAAATAGTACATCGTTAAATGCGTCCCAGGCTTTTAAAAATAACATAGCAGTCGCTGCAATTGCAGGATTAATACCAACCATCAATAGATAAATTGACATAAATGAGGAAACAAATGTATTTCCCGCCTGATATGAGCCAGCACCGAAAAACATGGCAATTTTTTCTCCCCAAGGAATAACCCATCCCTCATTACCTTTCTTTTTACCCATTTTCTTTTTCCTCCTTTTCATACCTCCACAGAATTGTTTCAAACACAATAAGAGTTTGATTTGTTCTATTACTATAAAGTTTTTTGGAAAAAGTGAATATCAATATTTTTGTTTCCATGTTAAAATATTGGAATAATATTTATGTATGGCATAGTGGGGTAACAGATGTTGGAAAATGATATTAAACTTTTTTTTGAAGCCACAGGGATTCCTGTCTGCTGTTTTAAACAAAAAGAAATAGTTACTAAATACGATCATAATCAGCAGGATTTCAACCTTCCCCTATTTCTTCTTACCTGCATACAACAGGAAATGCCGAAGGTATGGTATTCTTTTACACCGGAATATATGTATTTCGGCGGGATTTATAATAAAGAGACGGGACAGACTCTGTTTCTTGGTCCCGTCCTTATTACAGAATGTTCCTTGAAACAAGCTGAAACAATCTGTCTGCGGCTTGGACGGTCCGGTAAAGATTCATTTATAATTAAACAGTGCTTTGACAATACTCGTCCTCACAGTGTTAATGAACTTCTTGCCGGGCTGCATCTACTCTGTCGGCTTCTTCAGTGGGATTTTCCCGACAATGTCCCGTGCCTTCTTTTCCAATGGGATACACCCTATCCAATCCGAGCGGTTCAGCTTCCACTTTCTGTTAGCGATACCGTTTTCAGTGACACGGAAGACAAAATTATGTCCTGTATCCAGGCCGGAAATGTTATGGAATTAAACCGTATCTTAAATGAACAGATAATGTTCTCTTCCGATTATATGCCTCTTAGCCTGAATGATCAGCGTGTTTGTATCCTGGGTGCAAATATGCTGGCCTCCCGTTCCGCTATCCAAGCGGGGTTAGATTATCAGTTTGCATGGGAACTCTGTTGTCAATATATTTCCAGCATTCTTAAAGCCAGGACAAGTGATGAGCTATCTTATATCTTCCTTAGGTTATTTCAGGACTATACACAAAAAGTAGCAAACCTGAACTCATTAACAGGCTCACCTATTGTTCGCAAAATATACCAATATATTCAGCTTCATTTTGACAGTCCAATTACACTAAGGATCCTTGCCGACTACCTGCATATGAATTGCTCCTATCTGAGTTCCCTTTTTAAAAAAGAAACCGGAATTACTCTCAGTACTTATATACAACAGGAAAAAATCCGGGAAGCAAGACGTCTGTTAAAGGGCAGTAAATTTACGATAACACAGATTAGTGAGGCACTTGCATTCTCTTCCCAAAGCTATTTTTGTGCTGTTTTTAAAAAAATAACCGGTATGACTCCTGAGTCATACCGGCATTCTGTTGAATAAATTTTTTCCAGTTTTATTTTTTACGCTGATATCCAGCTGGTGTCATACCAGTATATTTTTTGAAAACGGCACAAAAATAGCTTGTGGAAGAAAAACCCAGCAGTTGGCTGACTGATGTAACAGTCAGTGTATTCTGTTTTAGCAAATGCATGGCTTCTTCTACCTTTCGCTCCTGTACAAAATCGGTGATTGTTTTGCCGGTTGCCTTTTTAAATTGTCTGCACAAATAAGAAAGGTTAACGTTTAATTGCCTGGACAGCAGAGTCGGAGTAATATTTTCATAGAGATGGGAAACAACATACTTGTTCACTCTTTCAGCCATCGGGGAATCCGTTTGCAGTCCCTTTAATGCAGCAACCTGGCGGGTATATTCCCGAATAAATTCCACAAAGATATATGTCAGTTCGGAAATACCGGATGCCTGCTGGATTCTGCGATCATATTGTTCAAACAGTGCAGTGACAAGAGAAATATCCAAATTGGCATGAAGGGCAATTCTGGAACAGAAGAAATTGGCACTGCACATAATATGGGTTCTGTTCCGAAAAAGCTGCGGATCATCCATATCCTCTTCTCTTCTAATCAACATCTGGTTTAAAATCATATGTTCGAGCAGATCACTTCTTCCGTTCTCAATACATTCCACCAGTTCTTTTTCCATAGGTATGGCTCCTGTATTTCCAGGCTCAGGGATGCAATAAGCGGCAAAATGCAGTGTAGAATTCCAGCGAAACTCCAACTGCTGAGGTGATGTGCAGTCATTGAGCAGGAGTCGCTGCAGCAGCTTGAGTCCGGACTGGATAGAAACTGCATCACAGGAACCAACTGAACGAAAAAATCGAATCAGTTCTGATACATCCTTTCGTTTACGGCCAATCCGATCCAAAATACGTGACGCCTGTTCCCGGGAACATTCCATAACGTAGGCTGGGCCGATAAAAATTGTAATATTTTCTTCAGCAATGGTCAGACCAGCCATATACATAAATTCCGGTGAAATGCTGTACCAGACCGGCGGAAGTACCCGCGGAAGGCAATCCAAAAGCAGCATTGGAAGATTAAAATCGATTTGAAAATCCATTGTTCTTTTTACAAGTTCGTGCCCTTTAAAACAACTTACAGGCATATGTGTTGCACGGCTGTAATCATCAAGTAATTCAAAAATTTCTTCTATTTTCATAAAGCAGTCATTTCCTTTCAGAATTGGTTTGCAAATTATCACTGCCAATACTGCAGTCACAGATTTATAAAACTATATATTATATTATTTCTTACATTTTTTACAATATAGTAACATACAGGTAAATATAATGATATCCGAAATTTCATTTTTCTTTGTAAGATATCCGCATAAACAAGTAAATCCCGTTTATGGGTAATAAATTATGGGGGTATGAAATGAAAAGGAAAAAAGAAAAAAGTCCGAAAAAGTTAGGAATTGGCAGCCTGTTTGCCTGGCAGAGCAGAGCGGTATCCCACGGTATATGCATGATGATTCTGGGATATTTGTCCATTTATTGTACGGACACACTTAAAATGGATCCCTATCTTGTGGGGATGCTCTTCGTTTTAAGCAAACTTCTGGATGGTGTAACAGACGTATTTGCAGGATATCTTGTAGATCGTACCAACACAAAAATAGGCCGCGGCCGGCCTTATGAATTTTGTATAATCGGATTGTGGTTTTGTACCTGGTTGATGTTTTCCTGTTCTCCGTCCTGGAACCTTGTTGTCAAATGTATTTGGGTATTGAGCGCTTATGCTTTGGTAAATAGTATATTTTTTACTTTTCTCAATGCAAATTCAACCGTATATATGGTCCGGGCATTCAAATATGAGGAACAATATGTGGCGCTTAATTCTTATGGCAACATTATCAGCATGATTTGCGTTGCATTTTTTAATGTAATCTCTCCTACTCTGGTCGCCAGGTATGCGGTAAATGCATCCGGCTGGAGCAGGATGATCGCCATGATCGCTATTCCAATGGTAATTATCGGCATGATGCGATTCGTTTTTATTAAGGAAACAAATCAGGTAGACGTAAAATCAGCAGATGGGGAGAAAGCGAAAATAAAGCTCAAAGATGTAAAAACTGTTCTCACTAAAAACCCATATATTTATATCGTCGCCCTGATTCTGTTTATCCAGAGTTTCGTCACTAATATGGGCGTCAACGTTTATTATTTCACATATGTGGCTAAGGATCTGAGTCTTATGGGTTTGGTAAATGCAGCAATGCTTCTCGCAATTCCGCTGGCAGCGTTCTTTCCGAAAATTATCAAACGATTTTCCACCGGAAAGTTGATTTTAGCAGGATGCCTCGTTACAGCCGCCGGCTATCTTCTTAACTTTTTCGCCGACGGAAATCCTTTTCTTTTGGGAATTGCAGGAATTCTGTACGGTGGAGGGGTTACTCCTATCAGTGTACTGTTTCCCCTGATGATCATAGATTGTGCCGATTTTAATGAGTGGAAGGGGATGCAGAGAATGGAAGGGACGCTGGGATGCGTAACCGGCCTGGCCACCAAAATTGGTTCTGCGCTGGGCGCCGGTCTGCTGGGCATCCTGCTTTCCTGCGCAGGATATGTGGGCGACATGGCTCAAATGCCAGAAAGTGCCATACGGATGATTCGTTTATTATTCAGTATTATACCCATGCTTTTATGGCTGGCGGTAGGCAGCAGTTTTCTATTCTATAAACTGGACGGAATGCTGCCGAATATACGCAGGGAACTGGAAGAACGCAGAGCACAGAGAGAAACGGATATTCCCGGATAACGGAAGGAATATACAAAATTCTATTGGAGGAAGAAACATGGAAAAAAAGAAACTGTACATACCATCAGAGGACGATTATTATTCACAGCCCTACATTGATGAAGAGGAATGGAGGGATACACCAGTTCGCCATTATTATGTGCATGGTGGGTTCAGAGGAACGGAGAAAAACGGGATTGAAGCAAGATTTTGTTTCTATTTTCCTGAAAAAGAAAAATACGAGGAACGTTTTTTTCAATATGTGTCTCCTGCCCCCGGAGATGAGCATGAAAATGAGTGGCTTCGCGGTGAAGACGATAAAATCAGCTTTTGCTTAACCCATGGCGCCTATCTTGTTAACAGCAACCAGGGCGGATTTATACCCGAGGATGGGGAACGCTTATATAAAACCAGTGCCCAATGTGCTGAGTTCAGCCGAAAGGTCGCCCGGAAGCTTTATTGCTATGAACACCGTCCTTATGGCTACATCTTTGGGGGAAGCGGCGGGAGCTTTAAAACAATTGGCTGTATGGAGATGACTGAGGGCATTTGGAATGGGGGCGTTCCTTATGTAACCGCAAATCCCATGGCCGTACCAAATGTTTTTGGCCCACGTGTCCGTGTGATGAGAATGCTTGGAGAGGAAAAACTGAAGCATCTTGTAGATACAATGGAGCCGGGAGGCAGCGGAAATATTTACGAGGGACTCGACGATGAACAGCGGATGGCTTTAGAAGAAGCTACTAAGATGGGTTTTCCTAAACGAGGATGGTTTTTATGGCCCACAATGGAGGACGGAGCTCTGATGGTACTGGCCCCCTATATATATAATGTATTCCCTGATTATTTTACGGACTTCTGGGAAAAACCAGGGTATGCCGGAGCAGATCCGAACAGCAATGAAGCAAAAGCCCGTATTCAATTTGAAACCAGAGTTGCAGAATTGATCGGTTTCCGCAATGATGAGAACAATGAGAATTATAGCAGTGTGGATAAAAGCTGGCAAAATATGTCTGCTGGACAGGATATAACACCACAGATTCGCATGAAGGATATCCCCGAACAGGGAAAAAATCTTTTTCACTGCAGAATTAAGGTATTAAGCGGAAAGGCAAAAGGGAAAGAAAACTCCATTGAAAAAATAGAAAACGATGTCATTACAGTTGGAAAGGCATTTGATTGGAGTGACTCCTATCATGCACTGACAGGATTAGCGGTTGGTGATAAAATCATGCTTGATAACAGCGATTATCTGGCAATGCAGACTTTCCAGCGTCACCAGGTACCCGACGACAGCTATCATGTATACGATCAATACCGGGATAAAAAAGGCAATCCGATTTATCCACAGCTTCCGTTTCTCCTTTCCCCAATTATTGCTAAAAACGGCGGCGGTGAAGTTCCCAGCGGGGATATTCACGGAAAGGTCATTGCCGTCTGCAGTCTGTTGGATGAAAGTGCCTATCCATGGCATGGAGACTGGTACCGTCATGCAGTAGAACAACATCTGGGAGAAAAAACAGATGAGATGTTTAGGCTTTACTATAATGATAACTGCGTACATGAGGATAATACAGAGCGACTGAATGATCCAAAACAAAGTGACCCTCAGCATCAGGTAGATTACCTGGGTGTACTGCATCAGGTACTTTTGGATCTTGCAGACTGGTGTGAAAAAAACAAAGCGCCTGTACCATCAACCAATTATCGGTACTGTGACGGCCAAATTGAAGTTCCGGATCGTGCAGATGAAAGAGGAGGACTGCAGCCTGTTGTCAAATGTTTCGCCAACGGACAGAAATGCATACATGTAAAAGCCGGTGAAACAGTAACCTTTACTGCTTCAATTGAGGTTCCTAACCATACAGGAACTGTGACTGCAGCCACCTGGGATTTTGAATATACGAATGATTTCAGCAGACGCGAAAAGCTGGAAATGAAAGAGAACGGTCATCTGGCGAATGTGAAAACAACACATATATTTAAAAAACCCGGAACTTATTTTCCTGTGCTGAAAGCGCAAAGCAGCCGAACCGGAACTCTTGATGATATCTATGTACAGTGTAAAAATATGGATAGAGTAAGAGTTGTTGTTGAGTAAATCTATTGTCTGTAAACCTTTCAAAATAAATTTAGGTGATTGCGAACTTGTTTCACAATCACCTTATTTATATTTCAATAATTGTATAGACCGTTCCTATCAGTGGTCAATTGCATTTTGATATTCCCTGGGAGTCCTCCCGAAATACTGCTTACACTGTTCCGTAAATAGTTATTGTAAGCTTGCTATCCCGGAGCAGATCTCCTGCCAGTGTCATATATTTACAGAGAATGAAGTCGCTTGCCGTCTGTGTATATCATTTTTAAAGGAATGGGTCAGGTGATCAGGACTGATATAGGCCATATTAGCAAGCTGACTGACACTGAGTTCTTCCGGCAGATCTTGTTTAACGTATTCCACCACCTGGTCTACCACGTTATCCCAGGACACCCGGCATCTTTTTCAAAGGCTATACTTCATTCGAACAATAAATATATATTTCCAAGTATTCCTTCCGGTTCAACTGGCCGCTCCATCGAGCGTGGATCCATAAATGCGTTTGCTAATGTAGTCGCCACCTCTATACGTATCTCATTCAGACCATCTATAGTAAAATCTGAAATATTATAGCTGTAGGGATAACCGATTCTCACTCCTACAGAATGTCCATTAATAAAAACTTCAGCTGCTTCATAACAGCGTTCGAGCTCAAGCCGGCAGGCTTTCCCTTCAAATTCCATCTCATATCGGATTATACCGGAAAAATTCAAGATACTTTTTGATATGTCTTCCAAATTTTTAACAGTCATTAATAACCGGAAACACTCTTGAGAATTATAATCTGCTGTTGAAATTCTTATTTCACCATCAAATATTTTCCTGATTTTCTCTGTCCCGGATACTTTCGGTAATTCTGGCAAATCCTTTTTTCTACCTGCCAACAGAAGGAAAGACTCTCCTTTTTCCATATGAAATTGCAGGCTTCTATCCTCATTTCTTTTAGATAGCGACCATATGTTCTCTACCCCATGATAACATATATACGCTTCCTCTTCCTCTACCTTAACCGCTACATCCAAGGTATTCACCATCGAGGAATTCATAAACATATACACACATAAATCAGGAAATACATACTTATAGCACCTAAGCCATTTATTATGCGGAAAAATCCGGCAATTACGACTCTCATCAAGCAAAGCTGGTATCTCCTTTTCTTCGATAACCGGTATGTTTCCCTCAATTATGCTTGTTAAGCCTTCAGGTCTGGCATTCACATAAAAAATGTGTGCACCTTTTCTATATAACTCCTCCAGAAGCCTTATATTCTCCTCTGGCAGATATGCAATACTGTCAATAAGTAAAAAACGATAAGATGCTTTTCCGACTATAATCCGTTCCTGCTCAACAACTGCTTCTCTCAGATAATCCAAACAGAGAACCTCATATGATATTTGGTTTTGCAGACATAACTTGCCCAAATAT